>CDZP01043736.1_pt1 | contig 37359 bp, 46 predicted proteins | sample 554941 | NCBI WGS metagenome assembly CDZP01 (sample SAMEA3182064, study PRJEB8094) | gut metagenome | biome: human; feature: gut; material: Stool; isolation source: human stools | place: Canada | collected 2013-01-28
GCCGCCCGGTGGTTCCAACTTTCCGCAGACAAAGGGTACAAGTATGCGCAATATTCCCTTGCCGGCCTGTTTCGCCGTGGACAGGGTGTGGAACAGGACGATGCGTGGGCGCTGGAGTTATACACAGCTTCTGCACAGCAGGACTTCCCCTATGCCGCCTACGAGTTAGGAAAGATGTATCGGGACGGCATTGGCTGTGAGAAGGACGCCGAAGCGTCGGAACAGTGGTACCGGCAAGCCTTCGCCGGATTTCTCGAATTGGAGCAGCAGAGCCATGACGATAAATTGCAGTACCGCATCGGATGGATGCTCCTCCATGGTGTAGGGACTGGTAAAGATGAGGCGGCAGCCAGGGAGTGGTTTGAACAGGCGTCCAAACTGGACAATCCCCACGCGCAGTACCAACTGGCCCGGATGATTTTCAATGATCCATCCTCTACACCGGAGCAGACAGCCCAGGCATTGGAGCGGCTGACAAAGGCGGCGGAAGCCGGCCAGGACTGTGCTCAATACGCGCTCGGCAAAATCTATCGGGATGGTCAGGGCGTGGAAAAAGACATTCAAAAGGCGGTGGCTCTGTTCACACTTGCGGCAACGAAGGAAAACAGCTTCGCCGCCTTTGCTCTTGGCAAGCTGTATCTTGCCGGTGACGCAGCCCTGCCCAGAGACCCGGCGGCCGCACTGAAATGGCTCACATACGCTGCGGAACTTGGGAACCAGTTTGCCCAGTACCGCCTGGGAAAACTGCTGCTGAAGGGAGACGACGGTATCCCAAAGGATGTAATAGCCGCCATCCGCTGGCTTACTGCCGCGGCCAAACAGGAGAACGGGTATGCGGAATACGCCCTGGCTCTGGTCTATCTCACAGGAGAAGATGCACCCAAAGACAGCGTAAAAGCACTAAGTCTGCTGAAGCGGTCAGCAGGCCGGGGTAATCAGTTTGCGCAGTACCGGCTGGGCAAGCTGCTGCTCCAGGGGGAAGATGCGCCAAAGGATGTGAAAGCCGCCATCCGCTGGCTCACCGCCGCAGCGGAACAGGGCAATCAATACGCCCAGTATGCCCTCGGCAAGCTCTATCTGCTTGGGAAGGAGGTCCCAAAAGATAGATCCAGTGCGATCAAGTGGTTCCAGCTGGCAGCGGATCAGGGCAATGAATATGCTCAATATTTCCTGGAACACATGGATGACCGCTTGGGCCAGCCTCCTGTGGCGGCCGTCATTTCGCTGTTCCACCATCTGGCCAACATTTTCCAGGAGCAAAACCAACCACCGCCCTCCGGTGGCGTCCGGGTCGCGGTGGATCGGAAGCTCCTACGAAAAATCAAGGCGAAGAAGATCGCTCAGGGCCACAAGGCGGATGACCATGAGCCGGAAATGCAGCTATAAGGGAGGTAATCTTTTGAAACAGAAAGTGCAGTTTAAACAGCAGATTTTATTGGCGCAGCCAAAAGGCATTCAAGGGCTGAAAAGGCAAAAGCCAATCCCGTGCAGACCTGTTCTGTTCCACCGGAAACTCAAGGGAAGGAATCAGTGAGAGGCATATGAGGTATGAACCTGCGGACTCCCATTAATAGCCTCTGGAGCTTCAACAAGAAGTTCTGAAATCTTTTTCTCTTTTTCAATTACCCTTTCAGGCACCTTTCCAGTCACACTACCGCTGTGGTCTATGGGCGTCGGGATCAAGTCCAAGAGCTCCGAAAGATGCCAACCAACCGAATGAATTAACACAGATTTGAGAGGCCGCATACTGCGGCCTCTTTTTTGATAAGGAGGGATGTAGCGTGCCATATATCCACTTCACAGAGGACCAAAAACTCCGTGCCAACTCCGTTGACCTGGTGGAGTTCCTGCGCCGGCAGGGAGAGAAACTCATCTCCTCCGGCCAGGACAAACGCCTCACCTCGGATCACAGTATTACTGTGCATGGGAATGAGTGGTATGATCATGCTGTAGAGAGGGGTGGCCATGCAATCTCCTTTGTCCAAAATTTCTACGGCCTGACTTACCCTGAAGCAGTGACCCGTCTGCTCAATGGTGAACAGGGGGAGGTGTATGTACCGGCGGAGAAAAAAGAAAAAGAGCCGCCAAAGGAATTTGCCCTGCCTCCCTCAAACCAGGCCATGCGGCGGGTATATGCTTATCTGCTCCAGCAGAGGCACATCAGCCGGGAGGTACTAAGCGCTTTCGCACAGAAGGGACTGATCTATGAGAGCCGGGAATTGTCCATAGATCAGACAAAGGTGTATCACAACGCCGTGTTCGTAGGATTCGATGAACGCGGCGTTGCCCGTCATGCCCACAAGCGGGGGCTCTATACCCAAGGCAAAAGCTACCGGGGCAACATAGAGGGCAGTGATCCCCGGTGCAGTTTCCACTGGGTCGGTACCAGCGACCGTCTCTATGTATTCGAGGCCCCCATCGATCTGCTTGCCTTTCTCACCCTGTACCCGGACGGCTGGCAGCAGCACAGCTATGTGGCTCTCTGTGGTACGGCGGAACATGCTATGCTGTGGATGCTGGAGAAAAATCCAAATCTGCGGAAAGCCATCCTTTGCCTGGATCACGATGCCGCCGGAATCGAGGCCGCCGGCCGGCTCTCGGATATTCTGCGGGAGCATGGCTATTCTCAAATTGCCTCGCTGCAATCCGAATACAAAGACTGGGACGAGGATCTGAAAGCGTGGAATGGACTGGAGGCCCAGCCCGCCGAGGAGCATCCGCAGTTTGCGGTGGCGGGGCTCGTCTGCCGGCGAATCGGAGCCAGGTGCAAGGAAGTTCAGCCGGACCGGGCGGTTTACCAGTTTCCCGGATTGCTCCTGCGGTACCGGAACGACCTCCATTGGGGACGCTTTGACCAGGCGATGGAGCGCATGGAAACCATGGCGGCGCTGGCCCTCTCGGTGGTGCTGCGGGAGTGCAAACAGATGGGTACCGCACTGACCACTGAGCAGGGCGGTCGGTTTTTAGAAAGCCACATCCTGCCTCATCAGAACCGGGGTATCCTCAAGAACCGGGCGGATGAGATCGCCATGCAATTCCAAAGCGTATTGGCCAAGAACAATTGCCAGGGTATCCGTACCCAGGCAGAGAAAAAAGAGGTGGCCAGCGCATGGCTGGAGTTGGCCATCTCCTGTGCCAAGGTGCCGGTCAAGTACGAGGCCGACGAGATCAAACGGCGGCAGAAAGAGGAAAAGACCCAGAGGGAAGCTGAGCCAGTGATGGCCTAAGCCTGAAGCAGCAAAGCGGAGGAAGGGCTCAGTCCCACTCCTCCGCTTCTTCCTGGCTGCTTGTTTGTCTGCTGAGATATTCTGCCCGCTCCTGCTTATTGGCTGGCCGGGTTGCCTGCTTTCCACAGTCCGGGCATTGCTCCGGCAGTTCCGGCGCCTCAAACAGATAGTAGCAATGGTCACATGCGCAAATCAAAGCAATCACCTCATACCAATTTATTATAGCAGACAAAGCGAAAACTGAACATCCCCTTCTGATATTAAGGCGTAGATATCAAAAGGAGGATCATGTGCCAACGCAAGTTATAACACTTATCGTGGTAGGCGCCATCATGTTTCTCGTAATCGGCGGCCTCGCATTTCTCTCCCATTACTATACCCTTGACGGAATCAAATCCAAGACTGTGGGCGACGGCCAGCATGGAACCGCACGCTGGGCTACCAAACAGGAGATTCGGCAGACCTATGCCCATGTCCCTTTTGAACCAGAGCTGTGGCGCAAGGGAGAGCATCTGCCTGAAAAGCAGGGCCTTGTCCTTGGCTGCGAAGGTCCCAAAGACCATGTCACAGCTCTGGTGGACACCGATGACATCCATGCTATGGTCACCGCCGCCAGCGGCGCCGGAAAGACCGCGTTCTTTTTGTACCCCAACATCGAATATGCCCTCGCCAGCGGGATGTCCTTCCTCTGCACGGATACCAAGGGCGACCTGTTCCGCAACTACGCTGGTATCGCCAAGGACTGCTACGGATACCAGATCGCTGTGCTGGATCTGCGTAATCCCACCCGCTCGGACGGCAACAACCTGCTTCATCTGATCAACAAGTACATGGACATCTATAAAGCCGACCCCAAAAACCTGGCGGCAAAGGCCAAGGCAGAGAAATACTCCAAGATCCTCGCCAAGACCCTCATCAACACCAGCGGCGGCGACAGCGCCCAGTATGGGCAGAATGCTTTTTTCTACGATTCCGCCGAGGGCCTTCTGACTGCCATGTTCCTGCTGGTGGCCGAGTACCTGCCCACCGAGGACGCGGACGGCAATCCCATTGAAAAGCGCCACATCGTGTCGGTGTTCAAGTTGGTGCAGGAACTGCTGGCCCCCAGCCGGGTGAAGGGAAAGAATCAGTTCCAGCTCCTGCTGGAAAAGCTCCCGCCTAATCATAAGGCCCGCTGGTTTGCCGGGTCCGCCCTCAACACGGCGGAGCAGGCCATGGCCTCCGTGATCTCAACGGTACTGTCCCGCCTAAACGCCTTCCTCGACTCGGAGATGGAGCAGATCCTCTGCTTTGACACCGCCATTGACGCGGAGAAGTTTTGCAATGAGAAATCCGCCATCTTTATCGTACTGCCCGAGGAGGATCAGACCAAGTATTTCATGGTCAGCCTGATCCTCCAAAATCTGTACCGGGAGATCCTCACCGTGGCCGACGAGAACGGCGGGCGACTCAAGAACCGGGTGGTCTTCTTTGCAGATGAGCTTGGGACATGCCCGCCCATCCAGTCGCTGGAGCTGATGTTTTCCGCCTCCCGGTCCAGAGGACTCATGTTGGTGCCTATCGTCCAGAGTATTACGGGACAGCTGCAGAAAAACTATGGAAAAGAGGGCTCTGAGATCATCGTGGACAACTGCCAGGTCAACCTTTACGGCGGCTTCGCCCCGGCCAGTCAGACCGCGGTGGAACTGTCCAAATCTTTGGGCAGCCGGACGGTGATGAGCGGCAGTATCTCCCGCGGGAAAAACGATCCCAGCCAGTCCCTCCAGATGATGGAGCGTCCCCTCATGACCCCGGATGAACTCAAGTCCATGCCCAAGGGCAGCTTTATTGTGGCCAAGACCGGCGTCCACCCCATGAAGGTCAAGCTGCGGCTGTTCCTCGACTGGGGCATCCGGTTCGGCAAGCCCTATGAAGTGCCAGAGAAGGCCCAGCGGTTCGTTGCCTATGCTGACAAGCAGGAGTTGGAGGAGTCCATCATCCGCCGCCACTATGGGACGATTGTAATGGATGGTGAGCAGCCGCAGGGAGGCGGCACATCCGCTGGCGGTATGGCTCAGGGAATTCAGGCCGCACCGGATTCCCGCAAAACGGTATTTCGGCCTTGACGGAGGGAAACAGAATGAACAGCTTTAGAAATATCTACAATTCCAATCTAAGCCACAGAGCCAGGAGCGTCTATATGTACCTCAAGGATCGGGCAGACAGCGAGGGACGCTGCTGGCCGGCCATCAGAACCATTGCTCTGGAGTTGGGGCTTTCCCGCTCTACGGTCAAGCGGGCACTGGATGATCTCTGCAGGGCCGGTCTGCTGCAAAAAGACCCACGCTGGCGGGAGAATGGGAGTCTTACTTCCAATCTGTATCATGTGGTATGACGGAGGTGTCCAATGCTGGTTGAGATCGATCTACTGGATTATTTGGCTTATCAAATGGGATGCGGAGTTCTTTCTGATCTTCGGCTGTCCCAGCAAAGTGAACAGCTGCACAGGCTCACTGCCGCGATCCCTTTAGGTGCATGCAGCGAACGGGAATGGCTGGATGCGGCACAGTATTTGACAGGCCATGACTGCGCATCAGCACTGGAAGCAAGGAACCGTCTGGTGAGATAGCCTGTAAAAAGCAAACCCTCCCGCCAAGGGGAGGGTTTACATATCGTGTGAACCGAGTCCCGGTTCGTGATGAACCAACCAGAAGCGCCCACTCTAAGGATTTTATTTAAGACAGAAAATAACAAACAACATCTGGCCCTATAGGTTATACCGCCTTGCGTTGTGTCCGGCTTTTGAAATTTAATCGTCTTTCTGTGCAACTGTAATGCCGACAGCAAAACCGTTGACCTCCACGCCATCTTCTGCGGGAATCAGGAGGTACTTGCGCCCGTTGATAATTTGAGTTTCCACCAGGTAACTATACTCTGGATCAGCAGAAATGGTGATCTCAGGTGTCTTGATCTCAAAACGGATGCTGTCGATCAGGTTTGCCGGATTCAGGACAACCCCCGAACCAAACTGCTCGCCGCATTTTTCCTGGAATGCTGCCACCTGCTCATCCGCAATCCCGCAGCTTTGAAGGATTTGCCCTATTTCTGAGACGCTCATCTCCAGAGGTTCCGAACTCCTGCTCTCCCTGTGCTCCTTGATTTTCTCACGCAGCTGTTCATGAACAGTCTGCATCACTTCCAGACTGCAGTCAAACGCATCGCTCAGAGCTGACTGGAATGCTTCCTTTTGCTCAACAGCAGACATCGGTGCTTCCACATGGAAGATCGCGTCAATGAACTCCTGGTGAATTTCATTGGCCTTCCTGCTGTAAAAGAGAGCGTTATAGATATTTGCTGCCCGGTCATCGAATGTCGGGAACAGAAAACCCAGCTCAGGAGGAGCGACGGTTTGCCCCGCAGCACAGTGGAATTCATTGTCACCAGGAAAATATCCCAGCTCTACCTTGCCCTCCTTGATAGGGCACACAACACAGACGATGTAGGTGAACACCTCATCCGAGGCATCCGCTTGCAGGGAATCATCCTTGCCCCGATGGGGGACATCGTAGCTGTCACAGGCCAGGAGCAGCAGGTAACTGCTGTCCCCCATGTCCAGACTGTCGATCACCTTGCGGTAAAAGGTCTGACGGGCCTCGTTGTCCTTCAGCTGGGAATCCCGCAGTGTGGTGAGCAGGCGGTGTTCCTCACTGTCTGCTACCTGCTGAGTGGAGAATACGATATCAATGAGGTTTTTCCCAAGAGAGCCGGACAGTCCCTTCTTCAAAAGGCTCAAATACTTCTCGGACTCCTCCTGCGGCATCATGCCCAGGGATTCGTCCAGATCGGAAACGATTTCTTTACTGCTGTTGACATAGCATCCATAAACACGGCTGATGGCGCTTTTTTCCGGGCGAAAACGGCGCCGAAGCTCATTGATTTCTTTTTGGTTCATTTTTTCCTACCTCGCTTTGTAATTGGAACGGTTGGTAACAGACGATGAATTCCATTTTAGTGGAAAGAGCTTGAAATTTCAATAGCCGGAAGTTCTTTCCCCAAGAGCGCAAAAAAGAAACCGCCCATGTCAGAAACTATCAGGAACTGACTGAGCGGCATATTTTTCATGTCAAACGCCAGTAGGAGCGGTTATTTTCTGATCCAGTCCAGAAAAACAGCTACTTTCTCCAAGTCTTCATCCGGCAGGGCAAGCAGCTTCTTGCCTATGATCCCACGCAGGGAATCCGGATCGTCCATAGGAGCAAAGAAAAGAGTTGGCGTCAAATCAAAGTATTCCATGATGTTGAACAGTTCTCGGAGAGAGGGCATAGAAATTCCATTGGTGATGCTTCTGATGTAGGAGCCGCTCTTTCCAAGCTCCAGGCTCATCCGATGCTCAGAAATACCCTTCTGTTCCCGCAGCTCTGTGATGCGGTTCCGCACAAACGCTTCATAGCGGCGGTTGTCGTCCATGATCCTCTCCCTCCAATCTCTGCTTATTATTTTAATATAAGGGAGTGTTGCGGGTTCGCACTTAAATCATCAACTTTCGCTTCACACAACGAATAATTAGTGATATAATTATTAAAATGGGCGCGAGCTTTATATTTCTATTATGAATCACAATCAATAAAATATGACTGCGACTGTGTATGAGGGCTGTCAGATGGGAAGCTGCTTTTTTATAGGGCATAGGGAGACGCCGGATCGGGTGTACCCAACCCTGATTGAAACCATAGAGCGCCATATCGCGGAATATGGCGTATCTGAATTTGTGGTGGGGCAGTATGGAAACTTCGACCGTCTGGTGATCCGGGCACTGTCGCAGGTTAAGCGAGCGCACCCGGATATTACGCTGATGCTGATGACCCCATATTACCCAGTCAACAGAAAGGTGGATCTGCCAAAGGCGTTCGACGCCCTGTTCTATCCGCCGAATCTGGAAACGGTCCCCAAACGGCTTGCCATCGTCCGCGCAAACCGATATATGGTGGAGCGCAGCGATTTTCTCATCGCCTATGTGCGGCATCCGGCCAGCAACGCCAGAGAACTGCTGGAGTATGCTGGTACGGGAAAGAGAAAAGGAAAAATCCACATCACAAATTTGGCTGAGGAGCAAATCTCTCTTCCAAAGAAAACAGATGATGTGATATAATAAAATAAAGAAGTTTACCCATTTAGAAATTTGTAACCCGAGGTCTTGCTATGGAAGAAAAACTGGGACAGTCCACGGCTGTTCTGTTCAAATATGAAAAATTGATTTTGGCTGAAGAAGAAACCACATCCGCTGGTGGATGTGGCGTCTCTCTTGCGGCCTTTTCACGCCCTGCGTCAGCCTGTCCAAGTGACAGGGTGTCGCGGGGCTTTTTTATTGTCTGAAAAGAGGTGATCAAGCATGAGTTTGCCAAAACGCGACGGCGTGCATGACCGCTACTATCTGATCCACAAGCCGGACACTTCGCCGGAGGTACTGGCGGAGGCAGATCTCTGCATTCAGGATGTGCTGAACGGCACTGCCCGTGAAAATCACTCTGCCTACCCGACCGTGGTGCGAAATCACAACGGAACGCCCTTTCTCCCGAATCAGCTGCTGGAGCGGTATCTGTCCAAACTGCCTTTGCAGGGCTTCCCCTACGAGGAAGCGGTCATCTTCTGCGATGCCCTGCGGCGGCTGGTTGGCTGGGAAGAGATCCGCTATACATTGGAGAAGTACATAGAACAGCAGGTGCAGGAGCGGTTCTTCCTTGTGGGAGAGCGGGACGATGGGTTTACCGTCTTTCCACCCTGTACGGTGTGGCCGGAGCTGCGACCGGAGGATGTGGACGAAGGACTGCTGCGCTTTGCCTGCTATGTGGCGGTCTGCTGCACGATGTATGGACAGAGCTTTGAATCTCTTAAAACCGAACACATCCTCGGTCTGGTTTCCCAGCTCCGTCCTGACATGGTAAAGGAACTGAAAAACAATGGCAGCGGCAAATTGCCAAAGGACATCCAGCGGCGTAAAACGGAGCGTTTCACCGCAACGGCCAATGATGCCTTTGCTGCCATCCGCATCACCGCCAAAGACTCCACCGAGGAGTGCTATGCGGAAATCCTGGACTACCTGTGTGCGGTGCTTTCTCAGGAGGAATTTCCCCGCAGTTACTCGGTGGAGTTCAGAGGAAAGGAAAAACTCTATCTGCCCATTCCCGGCCTGCCCAAGAAGGGAGTCAATCAGCTCTTTGCCTGCGCTGTGCAGCACCCTGATCTGCATCCGGCTATGGAGCGATACGCTCGTCTGGCGATGCGGGAGTTTGAGTGGTACAACAACCTCCCCGATGAAGCCTGCGCCATGCCCGGCACCTTCGCCGTGTTTGCTCTGGGGCTGGAGGGAGAACAGTGGGTGCCGCTGGTGGCGGAGTATCTGGATCTCTGCGACGACGAGCACTCCTCCCTGCAAGAGAAATTCCTTCATGCCCTGATCCGGAAGTTTGGGTTTCAACCATGGACGCTGGAGGTATTGGTGCGGGGCGCTTTATCGATGCAGTGGCTGGAGCCTGCCAAGGAATTCCGTACCTTGATTGCTAATGAGGAGAGTCTGGATGCGCTGCTGGCAGTCAAGCGCCGCTTTTCCGCTTATCTCCTGCTGGAAGAAAACGAGGACCCAAAATTCCGGGCCATCGCTTGGCAGAGCCTGCTCTGGGCCATCTGGGGGCAAGCCTCTGAAAACGGCGGCAGCAAAATCATCAAGTCTGCGCCGAAGGAACTGAAAGAGAAATACCAGCAGGTATTTGCGTAAGGAGGGCTCTGTATGTGCGAGCACTGCCGAAACATTCAAACATGGAGAAAATTTGATGCCCCCAAGGACTACCTGGCCTGTATTGCCTATATCCAGCAGTTGGTGGAACAAGGTGAATTTGAACTGATTGCAGAGGAATCCACCTGTCCGCTGGAGAAGGTAAAGAATGAGGATGGGTGGGCAGACGAAATTATGGCTCACATGATTCGATGCAAGCACTGCGGGCAGATCTTCACCTGTGTGGTCAACACCTGGCGAGGCAGCGGACACTTCAAAAAAGGCAAAGGATGAAACAGAAAAGGCGATGAAACGATGAATCAGGCAGAAAAAGCAGAGCTGCTGGAGCAGATCGAGAAGTGGAATGATGCGGATGAGTTTGCCCGATGCATTGAGGCTATCGAAGCCATCCCGGAACAGGAGCGGGATTATCTGCTGACGCTCAAACTGGGCCGAGCCTACAGCAATCTGGCGGTGCTGGGAGATCATGGAGAGCATGGGACAGACAGTGAAGTGGACGGGGACCTCATCCGGCACGCCATTGAGCTGCTGGAGTCCGTCCGCGCCCAGGGTGAGAACGATCCCTACTGGAACGCCCGGATGGGCTATTCCTGCCTGATGGCATACCACTCCGCAGCCACCGCCTATGCATACGCAAAACGCTGGCTGTCCCTGGCCCCGGATGACCCGGACGCCCAAAAACTGGTGCGGGACTGCGAGGAGTATTTGGAGGAGGAAAAAGCCTTGGAACTGGATTGGAACGAGCGGGAGGAGATCCTCCGGCGGGAAACTCCCGATGATGAAAAGGGGGTTATCTGTAAATGAACAGCGAACAAATCACGGCATTTTTGCAGGAGCATTGGTACATTGCCTCGGTGCTCATCGGGGGCGTGATCTTGATCGGAGCGATCCGCAACTGGAACTGGCTCTGCGACCCCACTGGTACGCGGGATGCCCAGCGACACAGCAGAGGATACCGGCGTGTGGTGTTCTTTCTACTGGGCGTCCTCCTGATCGTGGTGAGTATCTGGGGATTTGTGCTGAAATTGAAATAGGAGTAGAAAGATTATGATGACCGAGAAATATCCCACCTGGCTCACCGGCCATGTGAAGGAGTGGGCGCAGAAACGCCTGCCCACCGTGACATTGTGTTCTGCCACTGGCAATGAACTGCTGGAGGTTTGGTATTACGGAGATTTACTCACGGTGAAAGGAGAGTCCCAATCCTATATTGTAGATAGCGATGTGGCCCCCGGACTGGTGACAGCCCGTGACCCGGAGAGCGGCGAGGAGTTCGTCATCTTCGACGGCGGGCGACATGGCTACGACAATATGTTCTGCGATGAACACGATCCATCCGAGCTGGAACACCGTACCCTCAAGCGGTATGAGATCCCCGCCTCCAAGCTGGTGCTGGAGCTGGGGTACAGCGTGGACTACGAGGACGAAAAAGAAGGCTTCGAACCGGATGAGGCGGATACTGTGGAACTGATCAATGGCGAGCGTATGCCCTGGGAACAGGTCAAGCGGGACGGCATTGACTATATCGCCCTTTACTATGTGAACGAGAAAGGAAAACCAGTCCAGATTCTGGATGCAGAGCTGGCGTAAGTACAGCTATTCTATCCCTTGCTAATCCGAGGAGGTGTCCCATGACCCAAGAAGAACAGCTCCGCCTCTATCGACTGATGGAAAAGCTCAACTGGTTTTTCCACCAAGAGATGCACTACCTGGATCGGGAAACGGCGGAAAAGACTGCGCGGGAGTGTTACCCGGAGATTCGGGAGTTTACATACGACATTTTATGGAACGACTTGCCCAAAGAGGTCCAGGAACAACTTGAAGCAGATTAACCCCCAATGACTTTGCATTGGCTCAGAAGGTGGAATCACAATGTCAATCACTGCCTATAAAGTAGAAGCCGTCGGCCATGACCGAACCGGCAAGGACTTCGGTTATGTGAATATCATGTACCGATACGGCAACAAGCAGTCCTGTCCCCGGCCAGATCAGTGCGAAAAGATGGAGGTCATGTGGGCGGATGAGAGCGTCTACGGGCCGCCTGCTCCTGGCAGCAAGGTGGGCGATTTTATAAAGACATGGCTGATGGGCCCCTGGAACTGCGGGGTATTTACCCACCGGGAGATCGCCCAGCGGCTCATGGATACCTTTACCGGCCTAAAGCTCAAGGAGCTGGCGTGGTTTGAGAACCCCAGAGAAAAGACGCTGAAAAATGGCAAGCCCCGTGCGCGCCGGGCCAAGTGGCTGCCGGAGCGGGAGATGGATCTGGTGTATCTCTACTCCGACTACTATATTGACGCAAGAGAACCTGTTTCTGCCCAAACCGACTTTTTCACCGTTACAAGGATGGACGCCTGGGGCGTGAGTACCTGGTTCATGTGTACCCCAGAGGCCGCCGGGAAGCTGATCGCCATGGATTACGACAATCTGACCGTCAAGGAGACCACCATTGTGGGATAGGAGTGATACAGCATGATTGGGACAGATGAAAACCGGGCGGTGCTCCATGTGGAGGTTATCTTCTGGAGCGGCAAACGAAAAATACCACCCAGCCTGGTCAGCGGAAAGTATTGTCCCCATTTTGTGGTCACCGGAACCACGGAATATCTGGGTGTGTGCTTTCTGGATGGAACGGAGCGTTGTGCATTTGATGAAACGGCTTTGGGGAATGCTCAGCCCCTCTACCCGGACACTGTGGACTACGGCCCGCTGGAAAACAATGCGGAATTTTTGATCTATGAGGGAGCAAATGCCGTTGGTAAGGGCCGGGTACTGGGCCGGACCATACCCTATCAAGTGAAACAACAACGAAAGTAGGTGCCTTATGTACCAAATTGCATATATTGGCCGATGGGAGACCCTTCCGGAAACGGCTGCCGCCATCTGTGACCATGACACTCCCAAGCTGGAGGCGCTGCTCCAAGGCGGTCTGGATTTAGATATTCCCATCCAGCTCAGCGAATACATCAAGCTGATGCCATTGGAGATTGCGGTTTTTCGGAATGATGTGCCCATGATCCACTTCCTGCTGGAGCATGGAGCTGACCCCGGTCTGGCAGAGGAACAGCCCCTGCTGCTCACCGCCGCCCGCTGTTGTGGGCCAGAGGTGGTGGCGCTCTTTGCTGGACAGGCCGCAAAACTCAGCTCGAAGCAGAAAGAGCGGGCCTTCCAGGAAGTACGCTGGGGCAAGCGCCCGGAGAATATCCAGGTGCTGGAGCAAGCTGGGATCACAGTGGACAAGTTTGGCGGCGAGGCATTCCGGGCCGCTGTGTCCGAGGGCAACACCAAACTTGCCCGGCTGCTTCTGGAAAAAGGGGCAGACATCAATTACCACAAGCCGGACATGGTGTTTCCGAACGCCCCCACCGCTGTCACCGAAGCGGCTCGGCATAAGAATCTCCCCATGGTGCGCTGGCTCATTGAGCAAGGAGCCGACATCACCATTGCTGACAAATACGGCGACCGGCCTTACACCGTGGCGGTGCAGAACAAGAATCAGGAGCTGGCCGACTACCTGAAAGCCCTGGAACCGGAGGAATGGCACAACGAACAGGAAAAAGTCCGGCAGCTCATGCCCTACAAGCTGCCTGCCAAGCTGGTGGAATACTTGAAGACCGGCCCCCTGCGGCTGGAGTTCCCGGATCAGGAATGGGTGAAGTGGGCGGAGCTCTACTCCTTCATGGATGTGCAGGAGATGACCTGGAAACGGAAAAAGGTGCTCTCCCTTATGGCGAAAATGGACAATTACAGCGACTATTTGCTGCTGTGGAGTCCCAGAGATAAGAAACTCTGGTATCTGGACATCGAGCATGAGGAATTCCACCCTCTGGCCAAATGGGATGACTTCATCGCAGATCCCGGCCGGTATTTGAACGGGATGATCGAGGGCGAGTTTGAGGAGTAAAGCCATGACATCAATAGACTTTCTGAACAAGGTACATAAAAGCTTGGACTCGCAGGAATATAGCCTTTCTTATTCTCCAGCCAAGTCCAAGAATTATATGTTGTACTGCAACGGCAACTTCATCGGCGGCCTGTTCGATGAGGAGCTGTGCTTCGTCTACGCCGACAGCGTGAGTGAGCTGCTGGGACACCCGGAACCCGTCTACCGAGGCTACTCCAGCACCGCCCAGCACAGGATGCTGGTGATCCCGGAGGAATACTGGGCGAAGGCGCTGAAACTGCTCTATGATGAGAAATTTGACTGGAGCCGTTTGGTGTACGACATCACATACACCAGCATTGGCGCAGCAGTGGTGGAGGACTTCTACGACGAGAATGTGGTATTCCTGCGCTTCTGCTTCGAAAAGGAACTGCTGAAAAAGAACCCTCTGGACCGGCAGGGCCGTATCCTGCGGATGGTCTATCTCAATCAGGACCTAACAAAAGCGGGCAAATATCTGTTCCCCAGACTGCTGCAAAAGTTTCTTGTTTTTACAGATCGCAACGGAAAGACCAGTCTGGAAACCATGCTGAAACGGTGGTACACCGCTCTGGAAAAGGAGTACCGCAGCCAGACGGCAGGATAAGGAGGCGACAACATGACAGAGGAAAACAGAACATACATCACCCATCTCAAGGTCACGGATGTTCCGTGGCACCGGCTCACCACCGCCTATGGCCGGGGGACGGATTTTCCCGCACACCTGACAGTGCTGGAGCAGATGCGTGATTTGCTATCCGTCAAAGAGTCTCTCTATGAGCTCACCACCAACATGGAGCACCAGAGTACCCTGTGGCACACTACCCCCTTTGGCATGGTGTTCCTGTGCCGAATTCTGGAAAAGGCCCTCGCAGAGAGCGGGCAGAACCCCGCAGCCCATTTTCTGGCCGGGGAGCTGTTGGACTTCTTTGCCTGCATCCTCCAGTGCTTCCACGATGGGGATGAGATGGAACACGCCGAGGCGCTGCCGCTGTTCTCCGATTTGCTGATGGAAGAATACCTGTGGTCGGAGGAATACGACGAGGAAGAAGATGAGCTGCGCTACGAGGAGGACGAGGTCTTCCCCGCAGACGAATTTTACAGCTTCTATTACTACTCCTGGCAGGCGGTGAAAGCCTACCAGGATGTATTGGAGCAAGTCCCGGCGGAGTTTTCCAAGCCCGTTGCCGAGGCGCTGGAACTGCTGTAAAGGAGGCTACACAGATGTTTGAAGAATTCTATGAGATGTACGAGCCCGAGGAGCAGGAAGTGGTCGCTCTGATCAATCGCTGCATTGGGGGCAGATGTAACTGGAAAGGCAACTTTTGGGAAATGATCGTTGTGACGCTGGGTATCGTGTTCTGTGACACCGGCAAGGTCAGCACCAAAGAGGAGCGGCTGGAATGGCCGGTCACCGACGAGGAGCGTAACAGCGACAAGGGCTGGGGACGCTTTAGCAAGGAGCAGATCTGCCGCCTGAAGATCCGCCGGATGAAAGAAGAATGGGCAAAGGATCTGGTGGTACGGCCCTGGTGTATCTCCCAGGTGGTCAAGGCCCACGAGGACTGTCCGGAGCTCGGGGCCGTTCTGGACGAGTACCACAAGCCGGTGGTGATCCAGGACCAGGTGCTGGGTGAGCTGAAGCTGGACAAGGACCATGATGCCTTTGAGGGTGAGATCCAGTGGCGCGGAACGGATGTGCTCCTTTCTCTGGAGGTCGATGCGGAGAGCAAGCCCTCCTGGACCCGCGCCCGCAGTGCCGCCAAGAAGTTGCTGGCCGACTGTGAAACCTGGGACAAGGCCATGCGGGAGCTTGCGGCCAAGAACCTGACTGGGCTGGCCAACGACTGGCTCTCCCAGGATGAGGACAACCCCCGCGATCCGGAAACCGACCCCATCACGGAGGAAGAACTTGCCCGGCGGATCAGCATGACCAGCCTGTCCGTCACCTCCGGCGGCAGCTTCACCGCCTGGTTTGACTGCGACGAGATGTTCACCGACCATGCGGTGACGGTCTACGGCTCCTTGAAAAAGGGCCTCAAAACTGCCAACATTGAGGGGTAAGGAGGATAACATTATGAAACTGAACTGTAAACGCATTGATTTACCATATACGCCCGGAGAGGAGATCTTCACCTTTCCCGAGGAATCGGGACTGCCCTTTCTCTTCGATGTAGAGGAAGAACTGACCGGCGATCCTGCTGCCATGGATGCGGTGGGAAAAATGCTGGATGAGGCGGAGAAATTGGCGGAGAAGGCCAAAGCCGCCATCAAAGCGGCGCTGGCGGACGAGGACAGCCGCTACCATAGCGTTGTGACATTTTTTATGGAGTTCCACCGGGACGATGTAGGCCCGGATATTGCGGCGGAACTTTTTCCGGGAACCGACCCATCCAAACTGTCCTTTGCCGAGATGGTGGACTTTTTGAAGCTCAAGCGGTTCGGCAGTCTGGTGGATGATGAGATGGATCAACAAGTTTTCATTATGGATCTGTCCTTCAACCCGGAGATCACCGACGAGTTGATGGTAATCTACTTTGACTTAAACCAGGAGATTTTCTGTATTACCCATGAAAGCTGATGCGAGAGAATTGCCTATGGAAAAAGCGACTGCTGTTAATACCTGCTTAGGTGTTTTGAAGGGACGGGACTGCATCTATCTGGATCAGGTGAAACAGGATGCTCTGAACAATCTGACCTTTACGGGGGACATCAATGGCCATCTGGTTTCCCAGCACAGGGACGAAAAAGACTGGTTTCCCTACACACTCACCTTCCGGCAGGTGCTGGCCTATTTTGCCTGTGAATTAGACACCTATGAAAATCTGGCTGGGAGAGGGCATCCGGGTGACAGCTCCTTCGATTTGATCGAGGACAGCACCTGGCTGAAGTCTCTGCCGGTGCGGGAGGACTTTGACAAAGGCATCTATCGGCACTACCGGCTGTTTACATACGATGATGTTTACAACATCATTGCGGTTTCCTATGAGTTTGCGGCAGAGTTGTAAATGTCTGAAACATGGAAGACCATTGGAGGGATCTATCAAGGAAGGAGGTATGGCGATGAAACAGAATAAGCATCAGTTGGAGCATCTGCCCACACTTCTGGTTCAGCAGATCCGCCTGCAATGGTATAAAGACTGCCGGGGCGGAAATGCGGCCGTACAGCGGAACCAGTATCCCAGAGCCATGCGGCTTCCGAAAGACTTCTTCTCCTATTATCCTTTTGGCCTGCCTACTCACTTTGCATCTATCATACAGAGGCCCGATGGATTTCAGATCGATAGGGACTGTCGTAGGCTGATGGAATGGAAGCCGAATGGCACAATGCGGCTTCACCCTTTTGAACTGATTCAGAAGGAGCACGGAATCCATGTGCGCTACCGCAATGATTGGCACATCGGGGCGATGCCGGAGCGATATACCTACGATAAGACCGGGCAGAAACAGCCTCTCAATGAGCTGGCATTGGATTTGGCTCCCGGCCAGTATGGGAGAGCTGTCTGCAATGGGCGGTTCCGGGACTGGGATACAGGAATCTGGTATTATGTACTGGATATTTTGAATGTGATGCCGCTTACAGAACCCACTGACTCATTGACCAGTTTTACGGACAGAGAGCCTAATAAGATATATACCCAGATTGACCGACTGTGGTGACGAAAGACAGGAGGATAACCACATGATTTCCACAAAAGATTTATCTGGCCTTCCCAATGCGGAGCGCCTGAAAAACTTCTGCAAAGGGCTGGCAGCTCTGGACATCATCATGGTGGAGGAGGAATGGAGCTTCATCCGCCACTATACATACAACCCCGCATGGCGAAAAGGCAAAGAGGCATTCTTTGCCACTGATGGCAGTGACCAGAGCATGATCGTCATGTTTGCGCCGGAAGGCTGTGTCATCAACGGTGTAGATTCCGAACTCTACGACTGGGAGGAAAAACTTCCCCGTATCGAAGACCTGACGGATGGAATGCCCTCTGCTTTGCAAAAGCTCATGAGCAGCCGTGAAGTCAAAAAGATGAAAAGTACCTTCTGCGTCTGGACGGAAGATGGCACCACATGGCACTGCAATCCCATGGACGGCGAGGACGCATCCAAGGATCTGCTCTCCACGATTGATGGCAATCCGTTGAGCTATGTGGAGTACGGGAAGTGGTTTTATCCGGCCGATCTGCCTTTGGAAGCTGTGCGCCAGCTTGCTGATGGGGTTCCGGTGACAAAAGAACTGGTCACTGCGTTGAACCCGAAACGCAGCGAATGGGAAGAAATCAAGGCGGGCTTAGATAAGATTGGTTATCCAAATGAACTTTGATTGATAGCCGACAGGAGAGGATTCGAATGATCAAAGAACGCATCCCCATCTCCGGCGATCTCAAAAGCAAGGTCAAGCAGCTGATGGAGTACGCCGGATGGCAGGAAGGGCGAAAAGTGGACATCTCCATTGCGGAGAAGTATTACGCCGATCATGGCGTCCCAATGATGAAGACCACCCAGCGGTTTTACCGAAAGTATTTCGGCCTGTGCTGTGAGTGGTATCTGGAGCAGAAAAAACTGAACTGGGCGGCTGACTTCCAATTCGCTTTGTTTCCTTACCTGGTCAACGGGATCAAAAACCATTTGGAAGAAGCCTATTTTCGGGATATGTCCGGCTGTGAACTGGCAGAGATCGAACAGGCTGCCGGTGAAAAATGCCAGCCCATCGGTCATATCGGCTACTACTACCCGGCGGAGGTTTGGATCTCCGAGTACGGGAAACTGTATGCGAAATATGAGTATCAGGATGAGATCGAGTGCTTTCCGGATGTGTTTGCCCTGATCGAACGGGACCTGCGGCAGTGCAAATTTGATTCCGCTGCCATGAAAACGGTTGAGGCACTGGACGGAAAACTATGAAACAGGACTTTACGATTTGGCGCAATCAAATATTGCAGAATCCGCGTGACATTTCACCGCTGAAATTCGGAATATCGCAGGATGAGGTCATAGAAATCTTCGGGAATCCTGATGCTGTTTCCACCATGAGGAGCGACGGGAAACCTTTGATCCTCAAATATTGTGACATTGAACTGCATTTCGATAGAAAGGCTCCTCATGGACTCTACTTAGTTTACAGCGACGATGAGATCGAGTTGAGCATCACAGCCGAGCACGGAGAAATGCTCCAACCGCTCACCAACACAGAGCCGGTAGACAACGAATTTTTCCTTCGGGATGGAGCAGTCTATTTCTCCGGCCTATATGAAAACGGTCTACTCAAAGGTGTTGCGCCCAAAGACTTCTGCTGCTGGCGTTACTGGGGCAAATCTTCTACGGTCTGCTTTCTCGGCGGGATTCGCCTTCGTGGAGCAGACCCGGCATCGTTTCGGGTGTTAAACTATGCCTATGCGATGGACAAAACAGCCGTCTACACCACCAGCGGGAGAATCCCAGATGCAGAGCTGGCAGCCTTCCAGGTGTTGGACAACGGCCAGAACGATTCGGGTGCGCCCCAGGGCTATGCAAAGGACAGCCGGAAGGTCTACTTCCACAACGGGGACGGCAAGGTGAAGATCATCAAGGGCGCGGAAGTTTCCTCTTTCCGCTCGTTGGGTGATACCTATTTTGCCAGGGATGAGAAACGGATCTATGCCTACGGCAAACAGCTTCCCAAGGCAGAGCTGACTTCTTGGGAACTGCTTGGTCACTGGTATTCCCGCGATGCCAGGCGGGTGTACTACCTCAACCGGGAGATCAAGGGGGCGGATCGGGACAGTTTTGCGGTATGCACCCCGCTGGACGCACCTCCGCTTGCCGATCATCTGGCCCGTGACAAGGAACGTTTTTACCAAAACGATGAGATGATCGAAGAAACACAGTGGCTGGAACAGCTGCGCAAAATGACCCAAGAACCGTAAACGGAGGAAAACAGCTATGGATTATTTGAAAATACTGCATGAAAACCCTGATTTGGCGGATGAATTTGATTCGCTGTTTGACTTCTTCCTGCTGGATGAGTTGTCCCCAAGGGATGAGGCGGATGGTCGAGCAACCTTCACACTGCCCGGTATGGCTTTTGCCAGAGATGGCTCCGGTGGAGAATACCACCTGTTGGAAGATGGCTCCATCGGTTATTACAGCAGCGAAGGTGAGGCGGGCCGTCTGGCCGAGAGCATGGACGAGCTCTTTTCCCTGCTTGTGAGCTGTATCTGCTGGCACGACTGCTGTGACACAAAGCAGTATGTAGATTCCAAAACATTGGAGGAGTATGGGCAGAGACAGCGCAACATCAACTTGGAAGATATGGATATGGACAGCTGGCGGCGGGTAGCTGATGCTTTCGGCATCCCTACCGATGAGCCGCTGGCTCCTGTTCTGGAGCGGTTCCACAAAGCAACCCAGCGTGAGCCTCTGTATCAGTGTATATTTCACGAGGACGACGGTAGCCTGACCGAATCATACGGCCTGATGTTTGAATGAGAAAGGAGCAATCCCTATGAAAGCATTTGATCCCAACTACAAACTGCTGGACGAGATGTATCAAGACGATTACTATCCTGCCTTTCTGGTGGACAAGGTAAAAGACGAACTCCAGAAAGTCATCGACCTGCTGGAGAGCGGCGAAACCGATACCGAAGTGGTGCAGGAAACGCTGGACGAGGCGGTCTGCGGCATCAATGATCTCCAGGAGGAGTTTGACGAGCACGACAGCGAGATCGAAACGGTGGCACGGGAATGTATCGCGGCAACCGTGGCCTACATTCTGGCGTGGTTTGGTATCCTCATTGACACCGAGGAGGCCATCCGGGAACGGGACTGGTGAGCCCTATGGCAGAAAAAGAACTGGCCCTTTGTGATGAGTGCGGCAGCCTGTTTTTCAAAGGCTCCTCACAGATGATGGGGCTGTGCCCGGAATGTGCCCATATTCTCTATGGCTACCCGAATTGTGACCATCATTTTCAGGATGGCCGGTGTGTGAACTGCTACTGGGATGGCTCAAAGAGTCTGTACATCAAGAAACAGAATCAACAGGAGGAAACTGATATGCCTACAACTGAATGGCTGAACAAATACGAAACAATCAAGGATAAACTGACCTGTAAGGATGACTTGGAAGCCTATTTCACAGAAAAAGTGATTGGGAACATGGCGGTGGATGTGCTGGACATCGGCTCTGTCCATTTCCCCACCGGGCAGATATTCGCCTGTGATCCGCTGGTGGAACTGGAGGACACTCTGCCGTTCCTTCAAACGATCCCCGCCGGAACTTATCCCGTGAAAATCTGCGTGGTACCCAGCGAACAGTACGGCGACCGCTACGCCTGCGTCAAGGTGGAGGTCAGCCGGGAAAAGCCTGTCCGCTATGAGCTGGGCATGGTAGGCAACGAGAATCTGGACGCGGCACTGGGAGATGACGACTACTTCGGTTTCGGCGTGGATGCCGGAATGGGCTGTGTTGCAGACATCCAGACCCAGGCAGCCTTTAAGGCATACTGGGCCAAGCGGCTGGAGGAGGACCCGGACATTGACCCCTACAACGACCTATTCTGCGACTTGATGGAGGAAAATGCCAAAGCTCACCCTAAATATCAGGGAAGCGACGGAGACTGGCTCAACTGGACAGTGCCGGACACGGACTGCAACCTGCCCATCTTCTCCTCTGGCTGGGGTGACGGTTACTATCCCGTCTACTTCGGCTATGATGCAAAAGGTGAAATCTGCGCCGTGTATGTGCGCTTCATCGACATTGAAGCTAACTATAAGAAGCAGGTGTAAGGAGGGAAACAGCGATGGAATGGCCAAAACGGGCGCGGACAGTGAGCTGGGAGAGCGGTGTCCTGACCTTAGACGGAGAAAAGCAGTTTGAAGTCCCGGAGCTGACCGCAGAGATCATGGATCAGCTGGCCGGTTACGCCCTGGTGGGCTTCCATGTGAAAGGCTATCCGGTGACCGATGAACTGCTTGCCCCCTTTGCCGGGCATAAAAGCATGGTCAACTTCGGCGTGGAGGACGGTGCGCTCACTGACGCCTGTTTCGCCGTTTTTTCCACCGTGCCCAAGCTGCGCATCCTGCTGCTGACCGGGAACGCCGGGATCGTCGGAAGCGGCCTGTCCGCCCTGCAAGGCTGCAAGCTGGACCTGCTGGCCCTTGACCGAACCGGGCTGGATGATACCGGTCTGCTCCAGGCGGCTTCCATCCCCAAGCTCTCCCATATCTGGATCGACCACACTGCCGTTACTTACGAGGGTCTGCTGGCCGTTGCCGGCAACAACTACATCCATCCGGTGGCCCATGTGCAATTCACCAAGGAGCAGATGGAACACTTCTCCCAGCTCCAGCGGGAAAAGGCCAAAAAGCCCGTCCAGCTGAATGAGCAGGCGGCGGCGGAATGCCGCAGAGTGCTGTCCGCCTTCTTTGCTGAGATGACAGAATGGGAGCAGTACATGGAGCAGGCCGGGTTTGAGGATGCCCAGGCTGTGCCCCGCCTGATGGCGATTTGGGAGAAGTATGTGAGCGAAAAGCCCCGTCCGGGCTACCGGCCCCTGGGTCTCTCATACAGTGCTCAGGGTACATACAGCGGGGAAGAATTCCTTGACGCGGAGCAGATCACCAAGAACAAGCTCTACATCTACACCAGAGAGAAAAACACCGGCTTTGACCGCCGTTTCCTCATGAAGCGTGTGGGCGAGGGCTGGAGGATCGACGGGGTGCAGGAGCGGCTGGACGGCTGGCAGCGCACGGGATTGTGAAGTTCATGAGAATCAGATTGGAGGTGTAGGAAGATGGGTTCATGGGGTGTAAAAGCATTGGAAAGCGATAATGGCTTAGACTTAATTTTCCTTTTGAAAACAGATTATTTACCCAAACATAAGAAACTGACTTTGGGTGGATTGATCGGCTTTCTGAAAGAGGAAGGTTTTCTTGGAGAAACAGTGAGCGAAATTGACTTTCTCTATGATAATACCGCCATCGCTCTCGCAGAACTTTATTCTGAATGGCGGGAAACAGGAAAGCTAAACTACGATGATGAGGATTCTAATGTTTGGTCAGCAATAACGAATTTCTCAGCTTCAGCTACTGCTCGAAAAGACCTTCTTAGGCGATTGAGGAGTATTAAAAATCAAGTTCCTGATGAAGATGGCGAAAGAGAAATCGTAGAACTTTGGAAAGAAAGTAATGACTGGGAATCGTGGGATAAGCATTTGGATTCTTTGATAGAACTCTTACAGCAGGAATAAAATTGTTGCTTTGTAGGTAAGTGTGTTGAATTGTGAGGCACCACATGGCATGGGAATATGAAACCTTTGGCCCAGACGGTCAATGTAAATTGTTCGGTGTGAACATCTTCGACTACGACTGGCAAACCACCGGCAAGCGAGTAAAAGTCCAAGACCCCATCTATCACCAAGACCATACCTTCGAGGTCTGGCAGGTGGAGATCGACGGGCAGATCCACCGCTTTGCCGCCGGGGAGTTCTCCAACTGTGTATGGGGATTCTATCTGGAAAAGAACGGATGAGAGGAGCGTGGCGCCATGAAAGCCAACGCCGGAGAGGTCTATACAGTCTATAACCAATATCTGAAACGCTACACCGCCTGCCAGGTGGCCTATATTGCGCCGCCGGACACGGTGAGCAAAGAATCTTGGGCGGTGGTCCTCTCTCTGGATTGGGTGGGCGACGCCCCTCTGACCGCAGAGGAACTGCCCCAGCTCCGCCCGCTCTACAAAGACTTCATGTACTGGCCCCGTGATCTTCACCTGCTGCGGGTGCCGGTGGAAATCCCACCCCAGTATAAGTTGGTGGGCACACTTCCGCCCTTCACCGACCAGCCCTGCCGCTCCTACGGCGGCTGGGACAACGGCTATGAGGTATATTTGCAGATGAGGTGGCAGGCCATCCCGGAGGAACGGCGGCGGGCCTTCAAGGAGGCCATGGAGAGCGAAGAGAAAACGGAGATCGGCGGTATCCCGGTGAAGGTCAGCAGCCATCGGGTGACGGACCAGTACGAACCATTCGATTCGGCGCTGGAACTAAAGGCGCTGCCTTGCCTCTCCACCCTCATCTGCGAGCGGTGGCACCCGGACCTGCTGGAGTTTTTGCGGGAAAACCCCTTTGTTGATGAAGTGACTTTGCTGAACCACGGTCAGAGGACACTTGATCTGCGAGGCACCAGCATCAGAAAGCTGATGCTGGATATGACCGGGCTGGAGGAGCTGTGGCTGTGTGAGGGAACGGAGCTGCTCCTGTTCCAGAACAAGGGGCCGGACGCCTGTGCCATCCATGCCCCCGAAGATGGCAGCGGTTTGACCCTCCAATTTATCGGGGAATACCGCCCGCACACGGAACTGCCGAACCTACGGGGGCTGCATGGCATCGAGCTGAAGGACTTTGATCTGACCGGGCTGGCTGCTGTCCATCCCCACCTGAAGGAACTGCGGCTCTGGGGTGCGCCGGGAAACCTGGGGAACTTCTCCGCCGTGGGAGGGTTCCGGGAACTGACGAACCTCTCCACCTTCGACCTGTTCGGCTTCGGCGCAGCTGACATCCCCACCCCGGAGCAGATGCCGGAACTTCGCTGGTTCTGGATGACCAGCCTGCCGGAGACGGCGGCAAAAGCGGCAAAGCAGCTCTGGAAAAGCAAGCCGGGAATGGATCTGCGGATCACTAAGGCCCGGAAACCGGAGTGGCTGGCGCAAAACCTGGACAATCCCTTCCGGGGCTGGGACGGTGCGGAGCATATCCCTGCCGCCGCTGCGAAAAAGGCAGCCAATCAATACCGCAAGACCCGTTCCCAGCTGATGAAGCTGGCCGCTGAACCGGGTGAGGACGCCCAGGCCCAGGCGCTGGAGATGGTGGCAGCCTATACCCAGATCTTCAACAAGATGGGCTTTATCGAAACCGAGGAGCGGGATGAAATTTACATGGCCCTGCGGGGTATCCTTGATGCCCTGCCGGGCGATATGCTCCAGAAAGATGCCCTAATTGAACACTTTGATCATGTGCGAGATTTTTGAAAGGGGCATCACATGAGTTACACGAAATTCAGCAAGGCGGTGACCAAGTGGCTGAAAGCCAATGGCCTGCCCTGCTATGGAACAGCCTATGATAGCCCCGAGGAAACAAAAGCCCGGCTGGACGCATGGATGCGCGGGAGCAAAGAGATACTGCGCCAGTGGATCACAGATAAGCGTTACTGTGAACTGATCTCCTGTGCCCACGGAGGTTGGTATCAGGATGATGTAATTTTTGAGCCCTTGGCTGAACATTTTGTGGCGAACCACCTGTTTGATGAACTGCGGTTTCTCTGCGAACGCGGCATCCGTTTTTCCGTGGAAGATATGCTGTCAACCATCAAATCTGAGAAAGATGAGCATGAGACGCTTGATATAGAAACAATTCGGTCTATCGATGTTCCAAGCTATGTGTCAGGCCGCAGTTATTCCCATTTGGGGGAAATCGCAAAATACAGGAAACGGGCGCTGGATCAGATTATCCGCTATGCAGGTTATCTGGAGCAGATCCACGCACCTGCGGAGTATTTGGAACAGGTAAATGTCCTGCAAGAGAGCGTTTCGGATCTGACAATCAAAACAAAAGATTTGAGACCATTTCGATTTCGGCTGTGAAAGTAATTACCTGAAAGGAGTGTGTGGGCGCATGAGCCGAATTGTTGATGAACCCTATTTTACATACAGCGCCTACAATGCCCTAACCTCCAGTATCCAGGTGAAATGCCCCAAGTGCCATGGCACGGGCGTGGTGACAGCGGATGAGGATAACGCCTATTTCCGCTGCCTGAGCTGCGGCCATCAGGAAATCGGTGACCGGACGATCTACCGCTATGATGTCCATAACCAGTGCAAAAACTGCGGCAGATACTACCGGGTAGATATTGAAGATGAGGCAAAGGAGCACTTTTCCGTTCTCCATGTCGCCTGTCCCTATTGCGGAACAACCATGTCGGGAGAAGTTCACAAAACAGCGGAGGCGTTTTCATATATTGGCGAAATCAGGGATGGACGAGAGCCTTATTTTGGCCTGGAGTTGTGGTTTTTGACCGCCTTCCAGGGTAAGCCGGTCTGGGCCCTCAACCGGGAGCACCTTGCCTATCTGATCGACTATCTCAGCGCCGACCTGCGGGAAAAGCCGCCGGGAAGAGCGAAAATGACCCAGGCTGACCATCTCCCCACCTTCATGAAAACCGCAAAGAACCGGGAGCGGATCGTGAAGCTGCTGAGGAAAATGCAGGAGAAATGAGGATGGAACAGAAAGTAATTTACAATGGCCAAATTCTTACTCTGACTCGGTTTTGGGCAACAGGAGAACCTTGCCTGTGGATCACCGCCCCGGAGCAGATCGGGATGCCTAAAATGGAATTTGTGGGAGGCCACCCGGATGAATACTGCATTTTCCTGAAAAATCTGACTGAAACAGAGCTGGCACAGATCACATCCCTGGACGGTGCTCCGCTGGATGTGAAAGAAGAACTAAGCGACATCGAATGAGGAGAACACTATGAAAGACCTTTGCCAATATGGAAAACGGCCGGAGGACGAATGGGAAATCTTGCCCTGGATACCTGACCCGCGCCCGCCATTCAAAATCTGGGTGAAGCCGGAGCAGATCGCGCCATTCTTTCTCATTCCCCACCACCCCTATGCCATCTCCCTTCTGCTGAAGATCAGTGATGGGTTCCGGACAAAAGAATTCTGCCGGCTGGGACTGACCGGTAGCAGCGGAGACTGGGAGCGGCTTGTCCGAGGCGTGATCCAGGAGTTCGAGGAAAATAACAGCGGCGTGGATCTGTTTCACTTCGACTCCGACGAAGATGTGTTCTGCGTGTACTCCCAATACATCGACGATTTGATGCTGCTGTCCAAAATGATCCGGGCGACCTGTGACAACGAAAAAACGATGGGGACTTATCTGGGTATAGGTGAGGTGGAACATGAGAAATAAGGAGCAGGAGATGGCATGGCGAAAAGTAATAGAAGCCTGCATGGAGGATGTGAAACACCACTTCGATGACATCCAGCAGGCCATTGAGTTTGGCTGCTACATCCAGCCGGACAACTACTTTGTGTCCTACATCTTTGCCACAGACTCGCAATTAGAGACAGCGCGGCGGAGCGGCCTGACAGAACAGATCAATTCCTATCACAGAGAGCAGATGATAAAGCGTCATTACCCCATTGAGGGAATCAAGGACTGCACCTTTGCCTCACAGGAGGAATGTGACCGGGAATTTGGCGGGAATTGGTATTACTATTTCAAATGATACGATGAGGGGATCGAGATGACCGAGTACATCAAGCTCTTTTGGGAGGGCGCACCGGAGGGAGAACCATCGGTCATCCTCTATGAAGTGGATACCGAAAATGAGCGGCTGGCCCATCGCTCCATCGACATTTTTGCAGATGGCCGCACCCACAACATCCCTGACCTTTACGACGGTGTCATCGAGATCATGACGATCCCCACCGTGGAGGAATTGAACGTCCATGTCTGGGGCGAGGAATTCCACGCCTGCATCATAGAGCAGGCGGAATTTGAGGCCATCTGGGAAAGCCGATTTTATAGCGGAGCATTTTGAAAAGCGAGGAATGACAATGGTTGAGATCAATCGCGTCTGGATCAATGTGGATACAGACACCAACAAAATCACACTATTCGGCCGCCCCCGTGTATCCATCCATGTGGATGAGTACATTTGGAGTTTGATCGAAGAACATATCGTGAAGCCCCATAAGCTCATGCGCAGCGAAAAGCATGGGTATCTGCTGAAAATTTCCTTTAATCGATTTAATCCGGTGAGGCACCGATATTATCCGCTTTCCTCGTACAACGGGACGCTTCGGGAAGGCGTCAAGCCGGACAGCGCAAACGGATGGTATCCCCGTGAGGACTTTGCAGACTCTGAGGAACGCACCTCCTGGTTCGCTCCCGATAAAATCTGGACAAACTGCGGTAACAAGGTTCTGGATGTCAATATTGACGCTGCCAATGTGAGCGAGAGCATCACTCCCAGAGAATACGCAGACTTGCTGTTCGATGGGATTGGGGCAGTATTGGTGTTTAACTTCAAAAGGCTCAAGCGCGAGGAGTTTGATTGGCTGAAACCCAAGATCGACTGGAGCGTGGTAGAGAGATTCCCCTTCCCTGCCTCCTTTGAGGAACAACAGTACATGGGGGATGAAGGCAAAATTCATGTGTATTCCTGGGATGGCCGGCAGGAAACGACTCTTGTAGGCCCTTATTCTGTGCGGGAATTGTATCTGGAACATTTCGGAGAATAGTTAGGAGGAATCTGATGAAACAGACAGATATTTATACCGAGGCTCTGATCTGTCTGCGATCCATCCTTCTGGCAGACCATCCGGAATTCAAGAACTGGATCGACTGGCTGGAGAGGGATATTCAGGACTGGACCCAGCGCCGTGAGGTTGCCCACCATCTTCGGGCATACGGCGGCATGGGCTCGTTCAATGACCTGCCCAGTATGCGTGGAAATCATGACTATATTTTCGGCTTTCTCAAGTCCATGTGCTATGCCTTCGGCCATCTTTATGGCAAACGGGAAGGCATTTCGCCAGAGACATTGATGGAGGAGTGCCTGCACGATGTAGAGCAGGCAGCCTATCACCCCCATAAGCCACTGAACCAAGCCATTGCCCAGCACTTGATGCAGGGCGATTTACAGGAAAACCTGGATGCTCTGTGAGGGAAATACAATGCATGATATGAATTTGGAAAAAAACGCAGTAAAATTCAAACTGCTTATAAAGTAAGCCCCTTCACAAAGGGTACCTGCCCAGAACCGGAGGATGCTGTGAAACGATTTGAAAGCAGGTATACTCCCATCCCCGCAGAGTACCGCTGGCTGCTTTTGAACTTCGGCGGCTGCTATTTGGCGGAGCCGTGGATCTTCACACTGAAAGAGTTGGAAGAAGCCTACCCGATTTTTCAAGAGGCTTATGAGGATTACATGAGCAAATATGACCACAGCCCCGCCTTTCCAATCGGAGGATTGGGTGACGGGAGTATCGTATTTATCGACTTGGAGAGCGGCAGAGTCCGGGGCTATAACTGTGACTATGCCGATCTGGAGGAGATTGCCGAGAATTTTTCCAGCCTGCTCCTGGACCTTGTGGAACAGGCATTAGAACTGGGAAACCTGTGCAAAGAATTGTGAGGTAAGTACATGGCAAAGGACATCAGGGAGTGCCTGCTGGAGCAGGCAAGAAAATTTCATCAGTGGCAAGAAATCACTTATCCCGGAAAAACCACCGAGGAGATTGGCGGTGCGTGGGAGGTCGATTACCCTGCGTGGAATGATATATTTGATGCCTTTTGCCATGTGTTGACCCAAATGGATGCAGAAACGGCAGACAGCGTCCTACTGGATGAGATGGTCTATCTGATCGCCAGGGACAACGAAGCTGAGGGGGTTATACAGGAGACCACTTCCCATCCCCAATGGTTCGAGTGCCTCTGCCGCAGGGCCGCAGCCTCCAATGAGAGTGAGGCCAAATGGCAGTTTGCCGCTTATCTGCCAGAATGTCCGTGCAGCCAGGAAGTCAAAGACATGATCCTGGACTTCGCAAAGGACCCCAATGAATATGTGAGCCGTCGAGCGCTTTTGGCAATGCCCGCTCTGCGTCCTGACTGTGTGGAACAGTTCGCTCCGCTGTTCTGGGAGAGAAACTGTTATTCCCTCGAATTACAGGAATACCAGCGGATCGCTGTTCTGGTCTCGCTGGACGCCATCCATTCCGGCCTGCTTCCACAATACTTGGAACGGGCCAAGCAGGATGGCCGGCGCTATCTGCTGGAACACGCAAAACGAATCGAAGGAGGACTTGCCATGAACGAAAAACTGTCCCGTCCCCAATTCAATCAAATGGATACTACTGAGAAGCAGGCGCTGATGGAAAGCCTTGCTGCTCGTTATACGATGACTTTTCTCGGTCTACATACCTTTGACCACTGGGGCCAGAGCTGCACCACCGGCATCTTCGAGAAAGATGGCCGGGAGTTTGTCTTTGTCCCCGGCGACACCGTCACCCTGGGCTGGGAACGGTTCGCCGTGGGACTGAATCAGGAGAGCCGGGAGGAATTGGAGTATCTGTTCCGGGAATGGGAGATGGAACAGGACCCGGAGGAGATGATCCGGGAAAGCATGGCTCCTGTTCGGCAGGCAGCTATTGGCCCCATGCTGGCAGGCCGGGAGTTGGAGGAACTGTGCTGGGAGCCAGTGGCGCTGGACGATCCCCACCTGCGCCCAGAGTGGCTGGAGGAGTTTCGGCAATTCGCCCTGACCGGACGGGACAGCCTGACCCTGGTGGGCCACGCCCGCTTCGAGCGGGATGGGGACGGCTGGCAGGCCGCCCTCTACCATCGGATGAACTATTCGGACTTTCGGAGCCAGCTGCAAAAACAGGGCCTTTCGCTGCCCACGGCGGACGAGTGGGCCTACCTGTGCGGCGGCGGGTGCCGCACCCTGTTCCCATGGGGAGATGGGTTAGACTACTCCATGCGTCTGCACTGGTTTGAGGATATGGAGGAGGATGAGAACCGGCCCTATGATATGGAGGAACCCAACTTCTTCGGCCTGTCCATCGCCTACGATCCCTATATGCGGGAAGTGGTGCAGGCTGATAGACTTACCACCTGCGGCGGTGATGGCGGATGCAATATCTGCGGTGGGCTGGGCCCGTTTCTCGGTTTCCTGCCCTGTTCGCCTCACTGTAAGCCGGAAGTGCAGGAGGACAATGAACTAAACGGAGATTATGACTTTTATCGGCCTATCATTCGGCTGGAGAACTATGATTGACAATAGAAGCTTGATACGAAATAAAGAAAGAGAGGTGCCGACATGGGAGCATGGGGCATAAAAGCATTAGAGCGTGACGAAGGGCTGGATGTACTGGACATCCTCAAAAATGAATATGTACCGGAGCATCCGGTAATGGATCTGGGCGAGATGATCGAACTGATGAAAGAGGAAGTCATGCTGGGATCTGACTTCTCACAAATCGACTTCCTCTTTGACAATACTGCGATGGCTCTGGCGGAGCTGTATTTCCAATGGAAGGATAACGGCAAGCTGGACTACGATCATGAAGAAGCTATATGGGATAAAGTCACCGATTTCACAGCATCCAAAGAAGCCCTTGCTTTCCTGCTGCGGCAGCTCACCGACATCAAAAACGAGGTGCCGGACGAGGACGGCATCCGTGAGATTATGGATCTTTGGAAGAACGAGGATAGCGGTGAGATCGCTCCTGAGTGGTTGGAACACTTGAATCAGCTCATTGATCGACTGGATTTGGAACAATCCGATGAGGAACAAGATATGGACATTTTGAAGCAGTGCCAGAAGTGGCATGAGGAGAGCAAACAACATAAAATTATTGATGCGCTGGAGGCCATCCCTGCCGAGGAGCGTACCCCTGAAATGGACAGCGAGTTGGCCCGCGCCTATAACAACTTAGCTGTTCCAGAGGATCTGGAACTGTATCAGAAGGCTCTTTCCTTGCTGAAACCCCATGCAGACTACTTTGCAGAAGACTACCGTTGGAACTTCCGTATGGGCTATTCCTATTACTATCTGGATCAGGAGGGCCGGGCATTGCCCTATTTCCGCAAGGCGTTGGAGAAACTTCCTGGTGATGAAGACACCCAAAAGCTCATTGATGCCTGTGAGAGTCTTATTACCTTGCCGCAGTTTTCAGAGTGCTTCCGGGAACGGACAGAGGACTGGTGGGAAACCTTTGCCGAGATGGAAGCAGAATTGCGCCAGATGATGGATGAGGACAAGGAGCACACCCGCGGCGCCGAGATCGTGGCCCAAATGGAGGATACCCTCAATCTGGTTTTTGACGAAATTTCCTTCGAGCTGGGCTTCAACGGCGAGAAGTATGAACTGATCCTCACCCCGGAGGGTGACAAGGTCAATCTGTTTGAGCTGGTGTACTTCCGCAAGCACGCCCCCAAGGAGGTGCTGGAGCACTGGAACATCCTTGTGGGCCGCCAGCCCATCCGAAACATCGGCCTTCGCACCGATGACGGCTGGGACATCTCCGGTGAGGATGTGCAGATCTGGCTGGAGGAGCAGGGTGAACACAGCTTCGCCATCTCCGCCTACTGCGAAAAGCTGCTGCCTATGCTCCGAGAGAATGAGAACCGGGCCTGGTGGATGCTCACTACCCTCACCGATCAGGTGCTGGGCGAGATCCCCCACATGAGATACATCGGCAGCTTTGATGTGCTGGAAACGCCCAAGGCAGAGCCGTCCATTCGTATGTCCCAGCTGCCCGAAAAGCTGAAAGAAAAGGGGCTGGAACTCTCCACTGATCCGGAAGCCTATCTGGACAGCTACCTTGGCTACAAAATGGAACCCAACAAGGACCCGGAAGCTGACTGGCGGCTGGATGTGATAGCCGGCTCCACCAGCTGTGTGCCGCTCATCAACGGCTATCTGAATGCCGACAATGACTTCATGGACGCACTCCATGCCGACGGCGCAGTGGCGGGCTTCTTCTGCTATCCCCTGGATACCCTGCGGGAGAAAGAAGGAACCCAGAAGATCTTCGACTTCCGGGACAAGCTGGAGGAATTGTTCACCACCGGAGACGGCCCGGAAGTTCTCACCCTCACCGGCGGAGCCACCGGCCTCTACTGCGGCTATGTGGACTTCATCGCCTGGGACATCCGGACGGCACTCCAGATGGCAAAGATGTTCTTCGAGGACAGCGACATCCCCTGGGCCAGCTTCCACACCTTCCGCCGTGAAGCGGGCACAGTAAACCTGAAAACGCCGCCCGAGGAGGACCCGGACGAGGAGGATCAGGCCCCCGAGCTGGACGAGACGCTGACGGGCATGGACTATATTCCTTACACCCCGCAGAGCGAAGAAGAATTCTTCGCACAGATCGAGCAGTGGAACGATGAGGACGAGTACACCCGCTGTATCCAGGCACTGAACGCCATCCCGGAGGACTGGCGGAACTACCGCATCGTTTATGCCATGGCCCGGGCGCTGGAAAACTACGCAGTTTTGGGCGACCAGCAAGAGGAAGCACCCTACTACAAGGCAGAAAAAGCCCTGATCCGAGCCATTGAATTACTGGAATCGGTTCGGGAGGAAGGCCAGGACAAGGCCCAGTGGAATATGCGCATGGCCTACGGCTATCAGTATCTCCAGGGTCAGGAGGAACAGGCTATCCCCTATGCACAACGATGGGCGGAGTTGGACCCCGAGGACGAGGATGCCCCGGCGGTGATTCAGCAGTGTAAAGCGGAGATTCGGAAACGCCAGCGCAGCCGGAAGAAGAAGGCCAAATTCGTGCCCGGTGATACCCCCTTTGAGGGCTTCGACCTCACCAACTTCTGGGATGATAATTGGTATGCACTGAAAGAATATGTCAGTGATCCGCCTTCCGATGAGCTGATCGCCAGCGTGGAGGAGGAACTGGGCTACAAGCTGCCCGCCGCCTACATCTGGCTGATGAAGCAGCACAACGGCGGCATTCCGGTGAATACCTGCTATCCCTGCGATGAACCCACCTGCTGGGCAGAGGACCATGTGGCCATCACCGGCATTTTCGGCATCGGACGGGAAAAAAGCTGCTCCCTCTGCGGTGAGCTGGGTAGCCAGTTTATGATCGACGAGTGGGAGTACCCCGCCATCGGCGTGGCCATCTGCGACTGCCCCAGCGCCGGACATGATATGATCTTCCTGGACTACCGGGCCTGCGGCCCCCAGGGAGAGCCTGCGGTAGTCCATGTGGATCAGGAAAATGACTATAAGATCACCCATCTGGCAGACAGCTTTGAGGAATTCATCCGGGGACTGGAGCATGAATCCCTGTATGATCCGGATGAAGATGTAGAGGAGCTTGACGAAGATGATGGCGCTGACGAGGAGGAAGCCGACCATAAGGGTTCCTTTGCCGGGTCTGTGCTCCTCTCCAAAGCAGAGTGGGACAAGGAGCAGTTGATCCGGGATCTGCGAGAAGAATGGGGTATCGTGGACGATGAGCCGGATGAGGGCGGCGAAGATGATGAGAACAGCGATGACGCTGTGGTAATGCGGATCGGCGGCATGATGCTGGTTGTGACAATCTTCCGCGGCCATATCCCGAACAATGAAGCAGAAATCAACGCCGAAAACAACTATATGTGGCCAGAGGCCGTAGAAGCGGCCAAAGCGCACAAGGCTCATATCATGGTAGCTGTGTTGGGCGAGGAGGAGAAACTGCTGGAACGGGGTAAGCTGTTTACCAAGGCGATGGCAGTGTGCTGCAAGCAGAAATATGCCACCGGCGTCTATACCAGCGGCGTGGTGTTTGAGCCCCGGTTCTATGAGGGCTTTGCCAATATGATGAAAGAGGACGAGCTGCCTATCTTCAACTGGGTCTGGTTCGGCCTGTACCGGAGCGAGGGCGGCTTGAACGGCTACACCTATGGCATGGATGTGTTCGGCAAGGAGGAGATGGAGGTGCTGAACACCGATGCCGAGCCGGAGGAACTGCGGGACTTTTTGGCAAGTCTTGCCTCCTATATGCTGGCGTGTGATGTGACGCTGCAAGACGGCGAGACTATCGGCTTTTCTGCGGACGATAAGCACACGATTACCCGCAGCCCCGGCGTTTCTCTGCCGGAAGAACAGATGACCCTGAAGATCGGTTACGAGCCTATAAAGGGAGATCCGGAGGATGACAGCTGCGACCAATCAGACAATGAGGCCACGCAGGATGAGGAAGAATTCAGTAATCCCGAAGTCTACACCGAGGAGGAGATGGAGGCCGTAGAGGGGCATATTCAGCAGTATTTTGGCAAGTTCGAGAATGTGTTCCATGAGATCGTGTCCCCCGACATCCATGTGGACATCTGCATGGTGCCGCCCGCTGGGGAGCGGGACTACTGCACCCTGGTCACCATGGGCATGGGCGCCCACCGGATGAATGTGCCGGAGGAACTGGCCGAATACAAGCTGGAGCGGGCGGAGCTGGCCATTGCCCTGCCTGCGGACTGGAAGCTGGATCAGGAATCCATGAAGGACGAAAAGTGGTACTGGCCCATCCGTCTGCTGAAATCCCTGGCCCGCCTGCCCCTCAACTGCGACAGCTGGCTGGGCCACGGACATACCGTGGAGAACCGAGAGCCCTTTGCGGACAATACGAATCTTTGCACCGCCATCCTGATTAGTCCGCAGGGCACAGAGGATGGCAGTGAGGTCTGCACTTTACCCAATGGCGAGGAGGTCAACTTCTATCAGGTTATCCCTCTTTATGCGGACGAATTGGACTATAAGCTGGCTCATGACGCGGACGCCCTGTTGGAGAAAATGGCGGGCATCAGCTTCGTGGTCCACCCGAACCGGCCTGACGCGGTGACAACTCAGGCATTAGACAGCGGCGAGTTGTTGATGGATGACAGCATCGCCATGGACGATGCCTCCTGGCACCTGGAGAGCATTGAGGAAAAGGAGCTGGGCATTGACCCCATCAACGCCTACAACCACATGGCCATCTATCTGCGCTGGTGCATGGAGCATGACCTGATGGGTGATGACTTCCTGAAGGAATATGGCGAGGTGGTCAAACGGGTCAAATCGGACCCCGGCCACACGGATCTCCGGTCATTCATCCGTGAGGAACTGCTTGGCTGCTTGTACTCCGCCCTATTCAACAAAACAGGCCGCGTCTTTGCCCACTACTACTATGGAGGAGCGGACAGCCCCTATTACCCCAGCGACATCGACGACTACGCCCTCCAATACTTCGGCCCGGAGCGGTATCACTCCAACGAATTTCGGGAGGAAGCCTACCTGTTCATTCCCTTTGACGAGGACTACTATCAGGCCATGGCGAAGATCATCGAGGAACGCTTTGTCAACTGGAAGGGACAGGACTTCGACGAGGACACGCTGGAGCCTTCCGAGGTGGCTCAGGCCATCATGGAGTATCTGGACTGCGAATGTACCTATTTCCCATCCATGGCAGATGATGACCCCATCATGTCGGCATACAGCTACGCCCAGCGGCTGGGGGTACGGGAGGGCTTTGTTCCCGTGCTTATCCAGGCGGATGATGAAACGCTGTTGGAGTGTCTGGTAATGAACGCCGATCCGGAGCATGATGCGGACTTCTATGAATTTGACCTCAAAACGGTAACGGAGTATCGGAAGAAGATGCTCTCCGCTCCCGTCAAGGACGGAAAGGCGGTTTTGGAGGAATTGACCGGCCAGCGTAAGGAAGAAGCCGAGGACGATGATCTGGACTGGGAGGAGGAAGTCCTGGGAGAGATGGAGGGCGGAGACGAGAACGACCGCTTCTCCAGCTACTGGGACGATGATACCGAGATGACCTATCCGCTTATCCTGGCTAAAATTCCGGTGAAGAACCCCTGGGAGATCTTCGCATACCTGCCCTTCGGAAACTGGAACGACTGCCCCGATACGCCGGAGCTGATGGCTGCGGCCAAATACTGGTTCGAGCAGTACAGCGCGGTGCCTGCCGCCATGAGCCACGATGAGCTGGAGTTCCTGCTCCCGGCCCCCGTCCCCAAGAAGAAGGCCATGGATGCGGCGGTGGAACTGTATGGCTTTTGCCCGGATCTGGATCAGAATGAGGATGGAAGCATTGGCTCCTTGGCAGATGCCCTGTGGCAGTCCACCGTCTGGTACTTCTGGTGGGATTGATGTGGGAGGTGCCTTGGCAAGCAATGCAAACCAAAACACTGACCATTCAGCTGAATGATGAACAACTGCCCATCCTTCCAGTAGAGCCGGAAGCCCACCTCTCCTTTACCACTCATGCCGATGGAAATGAATTGGAGCTAACGGGAAACCGGGCAGGGCTGCTTCTATTGGCGAAAGCCGCGCTGGGTATGGCAGAAACTCTTCGCGGGGATGGATTCCACATCCATTTGGATGACCTGTATAGCATCAACGCCGAAAGAAAAAGCATCCTGATCCGAAAGATTAACTATTAAAAGTCAACCCCGAAAATGAATGGTGGTGGTGAAAAAGAGATGGCTCAAAAAAGGTATAGCAAAGCTGAGGTCTTGTCAGACCCCTGCTGGCTATTCAAGTAGCTGCACTTAAGCCGCTGAGCGATATGGCTGCCTGGATTTCTCCATGGCAAATATCAGACGAACCAACTTTTTGGCCGCGTGAGAGATGGCAATGTTGTAGTGTTTTCCCTCCGCCCGCTTCTTGGCGAGATAATCAGCAAAAGCCGGGTCCCAGTGGCAGACATACTTGGTTGCGTTGTAAAGTGCGTAGCGTAGGTATCGGGAGCCACGCTTTTCCATATGCGGGTAGCAATTTTTGAGCTGTCCGGATTGGTAAGTGGAGGGGGACATCCCTGCATAAGCCAACAGCTTGTCTGGGGAGTCAAACCGGGTGAAGTCGCCGACTTCTGCCAGGATCATGGCAGCCATGCGGAA
>CDZP01042136.1_pt1 | contig 35573 bp, 49 predicted proteins | sample 554941 | NCBI WGS metagenome assembly CDZP01 (sample SAMEA3182064, study PRJEB8094) | gut metagenome | biome: human; feature: gut; material: Stool; isolation source: human stools | place: Canada | collected 2013-01-28
GAGCCATAGGAAGATTGACCGCGAGAAGGTCGAGGTCGGCGAGAAGTTCAGCAACGGGTGTCGCTATCCCGGCGACCCGGAGGCGCGGTATGCCGAGACGTGCAACTGCCGCTGCACGCTGGTGGCGTCCTGTGACGGACTCGACGTGCTCGACGGCGAGCGTTTCAGCCGACTGCCCGAGGGCATGACCTACGAGGAATGGAAGGCGGGCAAGCCCGCCGTCACCGGCGCGAAGCCCGCGAACCGCACCATCTCAGAGTTCATGGAGATGCCCGGCACCAAGCGCAAGCTGGACGTGGCGGGCGTATCCAAGACCGAGGCGCACAAGCGGCTCTCGCGGCAGCTCGAGGACTACGGCATACCGTCCGGCTCGTTCCGCAAGATGAGCGCAGGCGACCAGCAGAAGGTGTTGGACACGGCGCTTGCGCCCGGTTCGACGCCCATTGTCAACGGTCGGCGCGTTTTCAAGGAGATCAAGGGCGAGCATTCCGCAGGCTCCGACCTTGCCAAGGTCAACCCGAACTTTAAGACAAAGAAGGACAAAGACGGCAGGTACTCGTACAACTGCCAAAGGTGCGTTCCGGCGTATGAGGCGAGACGGCGTGGGCTCGACGTCGTTGCGAAGCCGGTTAAGATGAATAAGTGGGGGAAAATATCGGCATATGACCCCTTCGCGCGCGCCGAGTCGTACAAAAAGGTGTTTCCGGGGGCCACTTGGAAACGTGGTGGCGATAAGCCGGAGAAAGAAATAACGTCATTCCTCCTTGCGGTAAACGGGGACGCGAGGGCCGAGGTCTCCGTTTCCTGGGACCACGCGCTTTGCGGCAAGAGCGGACGACACGTTTTCGTTGCGGAAAAGACGGGAAACGCTATCAAGTTCATAGACCCACAGAGCGGCGATGAGGACGTGAGCTGGTATTTTGGTATAATCAAGGCCGAGGAGACGGAGTTCGCGCGAGTTGACGACGCCGAGTTTGGCGATCTTGTCGACGAGTGCCTGACGACAAGAGGTTGACATGCTCACATTGGAAGAGGCCATAAAGCCGATTCTGGAAGAGGAGGCCGTAGACGGATACGGCCCGGTGTGCGCATACGAGGGCAAATACCATTGGTTCGTCGGTTTCGGTTTCGATAGAAAGATGGCCCCGGGCGACACTCCGTATGCTATCGACAAGGAAACGGGGAAGATTGACTTCTTCCCGATTCCATTTTTCCTCAGAGGCGAGAGCCCGTCTGCTATCGAGCTTGAGATGGACAAGGCCCACGAGGTAAAAATCCAATAGATCACAGCGGGCCCCGCCACGGCGGGGCTTTTTTCGTGCCGCGTGACCGTGCCGTGACACTGCCCGCAGAGAGATTGGGGCAGGCATGAAAGAGCTATTCACTTGTGCGAACTGCGGCGACTGCGCCGTAAAGCTGGGCTTCGGCTTCACGTTCCCGGATACCTACATCTGCACGCAGCGCGGCGACGAGGTCGAGCCCGACGACGGCTGCACGCTCGGGTGCGAGGGCGTTCCGGTGCAGGCCATCGAGGCCATCGAGGCGGACGTCGACGGGCGCGTTGGCTACGGCTGCGAGGTGCCCGACTGATGGCTTACGGACTCGTCGGCGGCGTCGGCGACCACGGCCGGCACGGCACCCTCATCACCGAGGAGATCGTAAACGCCGCGAAGCTGGATACCGCCGAGTGCATCGAGATACGGCAGAACAACATCGAGCAGGTCGAGAAGGCCCTCCTGCGCGCCTACAAGACGGGCCTGGAGGAGATAGGCCTCGTCGCGGAGGGCTACGCCAAGGCGACGTGCCCGGTCGACACGGGCAGGTTGCGCAACTCCGTCACGCACCTCCTCAAAGGCTACGACTGCTTCATCGGCACCAACGTCGAGTATGCGCCGTACGTCGAGGAGGGGACCTCCCGCATGAAGGGCAAACACTTCCTGCGCAAGGCGGCGACTGGCCACGGCGACACGTACCGGGCGATTCTCGAGAAGCACCTGAGGGGTGGCGCGTAGGGCCGCGTTACTCCGCTTGGATACTCACCCTTGCCGCGAGGTATTGCGGTGCGGGCCCTGCCGAGGCAATAGGCTGGGACCCGCCCATTCCGAAGCAAGGGAGATTCTGTTGGCACTCACGCGAAAGATGCTCAAGGCAATGGGCATCGAGGACGAGAAGATCGACCAGATCATCGAGGAGCACGCCGAGAGCGTGGACGCGCTCAAGGCGCAGCGCGACGAGCTCAAGGAGGCCGCGGGCAAGGCGGACGGCTACAAGAAGGAGCTGGACGCGCTCAAGGCCAAGGGCGAGGGCGAGTACGAGGAAAAGTACAAGGCTGCCGTCAAGAACCTAGAGGACTACAAGGCCAAGGTCGAGGGCGAGAAAGCCGCAGCCGAGAAGCGCAGCCTGTACCGAGAGCTGCTCAAGTCGGCGGGCGTCGACCCCAAGCGCATCGAGACCGTTCTCAAGGTCTCCGACCTCGAGAACGTGACCGTCAAGGACGGCGCTATCGAGGGTGCGGACAAGCTCACCGAGGGCATCAAGGCCGACTGGGCCGACTTCATCGCAACCACAACCGTCAAGGGCGCCGACGTGGCCCACGCCCCCAAGGGCGAGGGCGGCAAGGACATCAACGAAATGAGCACCGCCGAGTACATGAAGTACAAGGCGGAGCAGAGAGGCTAAGGGGTTTCTATGTCGAACACCATCCTTACACCCAACATCATCGCCAACGAGGCGCTGGACGTTCTGCGCACCAACGCCGTCATGGCCAACCTCGTCCACCGCGACTACTCCTCCGAGTTCGTCGCCGGCGTGGGCGACACCATCACCGTCCGCAAGCCCGCCACCTTCGAGGCCAAGGAGTTTACTACCGAGGTCGAGGTGCAGGACGCCACGGAGGACAAGGTTCCCGTCAAGATGGACAAGCTGCTCGACGTGACGTTCGCCGTCACGTCCAAGGAGCTGACGATGGGCATCGTCGACTTCTCCGCGCAGTTCATCGTCCCGGCCATGCAGGCCTTCGCCGACAAGATCGACGGCTACCTGCTCGCGCTCGAGAAGGACGTCACGAACCGCGTCGACCACACCAAGGGCGCCATCGCCGTGGCGGACATCATCGCCGCCCGCAAGTTCCTCGTGGACGCCAAGGCACCCTCCACGGAGCGCCGCTTCGTCTACGGCTCCCAGGCCGAGGCCGACCTGCTCAACACCGAGGCGTTCACCAACGCGTCCGCCGTCGGCGACAACGGCACCGCCCTCAAGGAGGCATCGCTTGGCCGCAAGTACGGCCTCGACTTCTACTGCGACCAGAACGTGCAGAAGACCACGGCCGAGACGGCCAACTACACGCCGTCCATCGCGTTCCACAAGAACGCCTTCGCGCTTGTGACCCGTCAGCTCGAGATGCCGCTTGGCGCTCCCAAGGCGTACTCCACCTCCTACGACGGCTTCGGCCTGCGCGTCGTGCAGGGCTACGACCAGAAGACCAAGGCCGACACCGTCTCCATCGACATGCTCTGCGGCGTCAAGACCCTCAGCCCCGAGCTCGCCGCAGTCATCACCGATAAGCGATAGGCGCAGAGATGCTCGAGCAGGTGCTTCTGTCGTTGCGCAACTGGTTCGTCGCCGACAAGCGCACGGGGCGCGTCCGTATCGAGGACGGCCGCCTCGTGCCGCCCGCGGCCCTCGGCCTCAAGGAGGGCCAGTACGTCCGCATCACGGGCTCGACGTTCAACGACGGGTTGCATGCGTGGCCCTACAACGGCCTCACGGACGAGGAGTTCGTCGGCACCGTCTGGGCGCTCGCCATCCCGCAGGCCGTGGTCGACCTCGCCGACGAGATCGCGGCGTGGCAGACAGAGCACGCCAAGGAGCTGGACAGCCCGTATGCGAGCGAGAGCTTCGGCGGCTACAGCTACACCCGCGTCGGCGGCGACGGCTCGCCCATCACGTGGCGGCAGCAGTTCAAGGCGCGTCTCGACCCTTGGAGAAAGCTGTGAGCCGCCTGTTCGAACGCATGGCGGTGGCGTGCGCGAGGCTCGTCGCAAAGACCGAGCCTGACGGCGAGGGCGGCTTCAAGACCGTCCTCGCCGTCGGCGACGGCTTCACGGCGGCGATCGTGCGCGACAGCTCCACGGCCTCGCGTATCGCGGAGCACGATGGCGTGAGGAACGTCTACACCGTGACGACCGCCGAGCCGCTGCGCTACGGCGACCTCTTCCAGCGTGCGTTCGACGGGCAGGTATTCCGCTGCACGTCGAACGCGGACGACGGCGCCGCGCCGTGCTGCGCGTCGTTTGGCTTCGGCCAGTGCAGCGCGGAGGAGTGGGAGGTGCCGGATGGCGACTAAGGCGGCAGCGCTGCAGGCGTGGCTCGAGGGCTTCGGGCTGCCCGTGTACCGCGACTCGGCGGTGCCGGGCGAGGCGAAGATGCCCTACATCACCTACGACCTGCCGACCGCGGCATTCGGCACGCAGTGCAACTCCGAGGTGAACCTCTGGTTCCGTACATCGTCCGAGGCCGTGCCCAACGCCAAGGCCGAGGAGGTCGCCCGGGCGCTGGGGCTGTCGGGCGTGCTGCTGCCGTGCGACGGCGGCGGCATGTGGGTGATGCAGGGCGAGCCGTTCTGCAACGCCATGGCCGACGAGGACAACGCCGTGAAGCGCCGAATCATCAACCTGACCATTGAGTACATGACCAGCTACTAGGAGGTCATATGTCTAAGTTCACGCGCATCCCCGAGAACACGTTCAAGGAGATCGTCATCAACGCGGGCCTGCTCGCCACGAATTTCAACCCCAAGACCGCCGAGGTCGCGGAGTCCGAGCTGATGGGCGCGACGAGCGGCGGCGTCAGCTTCACCGCCACGCCAAGCTTCATCGACTACGGCGAGGACATCGACAACTGCCCCGCCAACACGATGGAGCTCAAGCGCATCGACAGCATCGAGGCCAAGCTGAGCGGCACGTTCGTGACGCTGAACACCGCGCTCGGCAAGAAGCTCGCGGCCGCAGCCGACGAGACCGAGGGGAAGATCGTCCCGCGCTCCGCGCTCTCGGAGGAGGACTTCGCCGACATCTGGCTCATCGGCGATTACTCGGGCGAGAACGGCAACGGCTATATCGCCATCCGCCTCATCAACGCGCTCAACACGGGCGGTCTGCAAATCACGACGCAGAACAAGGCCAAGGGCCAGTTCGCGTTCGAGTTCACGGGCCACTACTCAATCAAGAACCCCGAGATCGTGCCCTACGAGCTGTATATCAAACAGGAGATTGGAGCCTAACCATGAAGCTGGAGAACCTTAACGCCGACGAGTTCCAGAACGCCATGTGCCTGCTGGCGGACGTTGCCGAGGACGTCATGAACGGCGAACTCGGCGCGAAGGCCAAGGCCGCCTACGCCAAGTTCCGCTCCGACTCCGCCAAGGTCAAGGCCAAGGCGACCGCCAAGGCCAAGGGCGACCCCGAGGCCGCGAAGGCAGCCGCAACCGCCGAGGTCAACGGCCTCGCCGTGGACATGGTGGTGGGGCTTCTGCCCGACGTGCTGCGCCAGGGTGGCGAGATCAGCTACAAGCTGCTCGCCGCACTCGACGGCCAGACGCTCGAGGAGTACAAGGCCGACTTCACCGTCAAGAAGTGGGTGAACGACATCAAGGATGCCATCGACGGTATCGACGGCATCAAGGACGTCCTGGCTCCTTTTTTTGGATAGCCGCCGAGGACCCATCTCACATATGGCTCTGTCTGGGCGAGTACGTCGGGCCACGGCGTGCTCGCCCTTTCTCTAGGTACATGGTCGCGCGGTGGCGCGAGCGGGACGAGCGGGAGGCGTTCCGCGTGTACCTGAGCGAGTCGGTGCGCCTCATGGCGCAGGGGAAGTGGCTCAAGGAACCCTTCCTGAGCATCGTCAACGGCGGTGCGGGCGATGGGTCCGAGGCGGAGGACACGCGCGGCGGCGACGAGATCGCCGCAGACATCATCGAGCGGATGGGATTGAAGGTGGTCTAGGTGAACCTTCTCGACCTGATGATTAAGGTCGGCCTCAAGGACGAGGCCAGTGGCAAGGTCGAGGGCGTGGCCTCGAAGGTCGTGGGCACGCTCGGAAAGGCCGGCGCGACCGCCGCCAAGGCGATAGGCGTTGGCGTCGCCGCCGTGGGGGCGGGCGTCGCCGCAGTCACGGGCATGAGCATGAGCGCATACGCCGCATACGAGCAGAACGTCGGCGGCATCCAGAAGATTTTCGGCAACATGGGCAAGTCGCTCGACGAGTACGCCGCGCTTACGGGACAGACCGTCGAGCAGTGCTCCGGTAAGTGGGAGCAGCTCGAGCAGGCCCAGACGACGGTGCTGGCAAACGCCGACCGCGCCTACATAACGGCCGGCCTGAGCGCCAACCGGTACATGGAGCAGGTGACGGGCTTCTCGGCCTCGCTCGTCAAATCGCTCGGGGGCGACACGGTCAAGGCGGCCGAGTACGCCAACACGGCCATGGTCGACATGAGCGACAACGCAAACACCTTCGGCACGGCGATGGAGGACCTCCAGAACGCGTACCAAGGATTTGCCAAGCAGAACTACACGATGCTCGACAACCTCAAGCTGGGGTATGGCGGAACCAAGGAGGAGATGCAGCGCCTCGTCAAGGACGCGCACGCCGTCAACTCCGCCGTGGACGAGTCGAGTCTCTCATTCGACAATATCGTGCTCGCTATCCATACGATGCAGGAGCAGATGCAGATCGCCGGTACGACCTCGCGCGAGGCCGCGACGACCATCGAGGGCTCCTGCAACATGGCGAAGGCCGCCTGGGAGAACTGGATAACGGAGCTGGGCAAGGACGACGCCGACATGGGCAAGCTCACCGAGGAGCTGTTGCAGTCGGTCGAGACGGCGGCCTCGAACGTCGTCCCGCGCGTTGCGACCATCGTCGGCACGGCGTTGTCGCAGCTGCCGAGCCTTGTCACGTCGGTCGGTCCCGTGCTCGGCCAGGCGTTCGTCGACATCTTCACGCAGGCACTCGACAGCGCGGCGGCAGCCGTGCCCGGGCCCATGGGCGACATCCTCTCCGCCGTGTCGGACGGCGTGGACGAGATCGGCGAGCGCTTCAAGGGCCTGCGCGAGATCTGGTCGGTTGGTGACAACCCGCTCGAGTCTCTGCACCTCGCCATGGTCTACGGCCTGACGCTGCTCGAGGGCGACCTTTCCACGCTGCAGGAGAACATCACCTCATCGCTGCCCGGCATCGCCGAGGGCTTCGCCGAGGTGGGCGGCGAGGTCGTTCCCAGGCTCGCCGAGGGAATCGAGATGGGGCTGTCGTTCCTCTCCGAGACGGCGGCGTCGCTCATGACGTCGCTCGGCGGCTACCTGTCCGAGAACCTGCCCTCCATCACGGAGAGCGGCCTGCAGATCCTCACCGGCCTCTCCGAGTCCATAGCCGAGAACGCGGGCGTTCTGGCAGAGGGCGCGGCGAACCTCATCGTCGGCTTGGCGCAGGGTATCGCCGGCAGCCTGCCGACGATCATCGAGCAGGCCCCGGTCATCGTGCAGAACCTCGCCAACGCGATCAACGACAACGCGCCGATACTGCTCGGTGCCGGCATCCAGGCAATCGTGACGCTGGCGCTTGGCATCGTGCAGGCGATACCGACGCTCATCGCCAACATCCCGGCCATCTTCTCGGCCTTCGTCTCGGCGTGGTCGGCGCTCGACTGGCTTAGCCTCGGCCGCAACGCCATCACGTTCCTGGGCAACGGAATCGCGAACATGGCCGGCTTCGTGCGCTCGTGCGGCACCAACATCGTGTCCGCCATCCGCGGCGCGATCCAGAACCTGCCGTCCACCTTGGCGAGCATCGGCCGCAACGGAATCAGCAGCCTTGGCTCCGCCATCCGCGGCGCGGTCGGCTTCGTGACCTCGGCGGCCTCGAGCATCGGCAGCTCCATCATGAGCGCCCTGTCCTCAATCCCCGGCCGTGTGGCATCCATCGGATCGCAAATCGTGCAGGGCATCGCAAACGGAATCAGCGGCGCGGCCGGCGTGGTCGTGAGCAAGATTACCGGCGTGGTGGGCGGCGCTATCGACGCGGCCAAGAACCTGCTCGGAATCCACTCGCCCTCGCGCGTGTTCCGCAAGATGTTCGGCTACGTGATGCAGGGCGCGGCCCTCGGCATCGACGACACGGCGGACGAGCCGGTTAAGTCCATGAGGTCGGCGGTGCGCAACGTCGAGAAGGCCGCCGTGTTCGGTGTGAGCGTTACCGGCGGCGGAGCATACGGGGCGACCGCCAGCGGAGCCGCGGGCATCGCGGGCGGCGGCAACGTTTACAACCTCTACCTCGACAGCGACCTGCTGGGCGTCGACGGGCGCGTGGCCTCCGCCTTCAGGAGCTTCGTCGCGGCGGTGGAGCAGAGCATGGCGATGGGGGTCGCGTAGGATGGCGCAGGGAAACTGGGTTCAAGGCGGAAGCGGCTACCGCAAGTACTGCTGGTGCGCGTACGTGGACGTTGCTGAGGTCGGGCGCACGGACACCACCGTGACGTACCGCGTCACGCACGGCTACGGCACGCGCTACGCCATCGACTGCTACGCAAACGGCAGCTCGTCGGCGGGCGGCTCGTGGAACGGCTCGGTCTACTCGACGAACAACTCCGGCTGGGTATGGGTGCAGTGCACGTCGCGCGACGTCGAGCTCGCGCGCGGCAACGGCAAGGCCTACGACCACACCTTCACGGGCCAGATTAACGTCACGGGCGGCTTCGGCAACGGAACGTCCAACGCCTCCAATACCGTCACGGTCCCGTGCCGCGCCTACAGCACGCCTCACCCGCCGAAGAACATCAGGGCGGAGCGCCTGAGCGACACCAGCGCGAAGGTCAGCTGGGACACCGATTACACGGACAGGGCCGGCGCCTACCCTTGGGATACCGTGACCGTCGGCGTGGCGAAGAACGGCCCGGGGAAGTTCACCGACGTCGGCACCGTTAGTTGGGATACCACGAGCCACACCTACAACGGTCTCGAGCCGGGCTGCATGTACATCTTCTCGGCCAAGGCGACGGGCCCCGGCGGCACGTCGGACTACGGCGTGAGCGCGCCGGCGATCTACACCACGCCGACGGCGCTCGGCATGCTCGAGGCAGTCAAGGCGGAGGCGGCGAAGGTCGTGCTCAAGGGGCACGACGCGCCGGCCTTCGTCGACAGCTGGGAGTTCCAGCTCACGACCGACGGTGGAAAGACGTGGGTCGATGCGGATGTAAGCGCCTCTTGGGAGGACGAGGAGGAGCCGGCGGGTACGGTGCGCTACCGTGCCCGCGCGGTCAAGAGCGGCCTCAAGGGACCGTGGACCGAGTCAAACGAGGTCACGACAATATGCCCGCCGCTCGCACCGTCCATCAGGGGCGTCAGGGCGGCTTACGCCACAGGCTCGACCGCGACGCTCGAATGGGTGCCCAACCATCCGGACGGCTCGGCGCAGACCTCAGCCGAGGTGCAGGTCACGACGCCGACGGGTCCCACCACCACGACGGTCGATGGCCCGGGTACGAGCCTGAAGCTGCCGACCGGCACCAAGGGCCTCTACTCCGTGCGCGTGCGCACCAAGGGCCTCGACGAAGACTGGGGCGCATGGTCGAGCGCGGCGGCATATACCGTGGCGGACGCGCCCCAGGCATTCTTCACCGACCCGGCTGCGGACGGGGCAACCTTGCGCGCGGTGCCGCATACCTTCACGTGGAAGGTGGCCGACGAGACGGGCGTCAGCCGACAGTACCTGTCTTTATGCGACATCAGGGGCAACCTTCTGTGGAGCGGGGCTGTGGACAAGGACGCGCGTTCCTTCCGCCTGGGCTACGCGCAACACGCCTTCGTCAACTTCACGCCGTACAGGGTCATGCTCACGGTCACGGCCGGATCGTCGCTATCGGTCACCGTCTCGAGAACTTTCCGGACCGACTGGGCACCGCCAGCCAAACCGTCGCTAAACATCTTCGTCGACGAGAGGCTGGGATGCCAGCTGTCGGTATTCCCAGGCAAGGCCGACAGTGACGACACGCCCGAGACGTCCCACTTCACCGTGTCGCGCGTCCTGCCCGACGGCTCGACCCTGCAGCTCGGCTCTCACCTTGCGGCGAGCGAGGGCGCGAGCGACCCGCTGCCTCCGCTCAACAGCGAGTTCGAGTACGTCGCGGTCGCCTACGCCGCGACGGGCGTGAGCACGGCGACGAGGGTCAAAACGACCGTGGCGAGCCGCGCGGTGGCTCTCAACTGGGGGGCCGGCGCTGAGAGGACGTGGCTCGGGCGCTATCTCAAGAAGGGCTCGAGCCGCAAGGTGACGCACGGGTACAAGATGCTGCACTTTGCCGACGGCGGGGAAGGGCTGCCCGTCTCGTACGGCATCAACGAACGAGACGTCAAGGACAGCATGGACTTCCTGCTGCTCGACGAGGAGGACTACAAGTCATTCCTCGAGGTCATGAACACCGCGGGACGCTTTTGGGTGCGCGATCTCTACGGCGAACGGTTCCGCGCCCGCCTGAGTTGCAGCGTGAAGCGTTCCGACGGCGCGTGGGTGGCTTCGTGCGACCCGACGTGGGAGACGTGGGAGGAGCCCGCTAATGGCTGATAGCTGGACGAGGCCGTTCGACGCCTCCTACGACTTCGTGCGCGTCTCGCGCGAGACGGGGCTCGAAGTCGACTTCGTGCGCGACATCGAGAACGGCGGCTCCATCGAGCGCAACGCGAACACGGCGCTCTACGAGACTGCGTCCCTGGACTTCGCCGACAAGTTCGACGTCGGCAACGACTTCCTGCGTGTGTACCTCAACGCCACCTTCACGGACGGCAGTAAGAGGCGCGAGTGCCTCGGAACATTCATGCCGCAGGTGGACTCGGTGGACATCGACGGCGCCTACCGCGAGGGCCAGATCAACGCCTACGGCCTCCTGAAGCGGCTCAAAGACGACGACTTCGACGGACCGTACGTGATCGTTGCGGGCAGCAATCTGGTTGATGAGGCCGTCAAGATAGCCGAATCGGTCGGCCTCACCGTCTACGCCGACCCCAGCAGCCTCCTTCTGGGCAGCACCTTGGTTTTCGGCGTGGGCAGGGACAACGACGCTAAGAACAAGCTGGACGCGGTGGACCTGCTCCTCAAGGCGGCCGGGTTCCGCTCGCCGGCGACCGACCGGATGGGCAACGTGATCTACAGGCGCTACGTCGAGCCTGCCGACATGCCCATCTCGGCGGAGTTCACCGAGGGCAGGGACGCGCGCTTCATGTCGGACATGACCGAATCGACCAACCGCGCCGAGGTCTGCAACGTCGTGCACGTGGACTTCAGCACGCAGGACGCATCGGTGCGCGGCACGGCGGTGGACGACTCGCCCGATTCAGACCTCTCGACCGTCTCGGTCGGTCGTCGAATCGTCAAGAGCTACAGCTACGACAGCCTGCCGGGCGTGGATACCGAGGACGCCAACCTTGTCGAGGGCGCCGCCAACGCCCTCATCGGCACCGGCAAGAAGTTGGATAAGAGCTTCAGACAGAGCGATTCGCACGGCAGCATCCAGACCGTCTACGTCTCCGACTCGCCGCAGGTGGGCGTGCTTTTCGGCATCGAGGTCGTCTCGAGTGGCGGGCGCGTCGGCTTCTGCCAGGACGAGGGGCCGAGCGTCAAGAAGGATACGGACTACACGCAGAGTGTGTGGGTCAAGGGCACTAAGGGCGCGACGGGCATCATACAGTCTTTCTGGGATCAGGAGAGGGCGCTTGGCCCGGTGACCAAGGGGTTCACCATGACTGGCGAGTGGCAGAAGGTCAGCTACACCTACCACGCCACGGATAACCACAGCAAGGTCAGCTGGGGCTACTGCTACATCGACGGCGGCGAGGCCATCTTCGTCGCCGACAAGGTCGAGGAGGGAGGCAACGCCACGCCTTGGCCCCAGGACGCCATGCAGTCGGCGGCGGACCGCAAGGCGGCGGAGCTGCTCGCCACCGAGCGCGCCGTGACGCGCACAGACGAGTTCAGGAGCGTCTACAAGCCCGTCGAGCCGTGCATGGCGGTGGCGATGAACTACAGGACCGGCGGGGTTGTCGGCAAGCTGGCAATCCAGAAGCAGACGCTGACGCTCGACGCCGGCTGCGTCATAAAGCACACGGCGAGGAGGTACGAGCGATGAGCGATTCGGCAGCCGAGATCAAGGGCGCGGCGGCGCGGCTGGCGGCGGCGATGCCGTCGGGCGGCAAGCGGCTGACGATGGAGTTCGGCACGGTCGTGGGCGTCCACGACACGGCGCTCGACGTGATGCTGCACGGCGCGGTGGTGACGGTCCCGATGGTGCGCTCCTGCACGGGGTGCATCATCACCGACCGCGCCGTGATCCTGTCGCAGGGCCCGCTGGCCGTGTGCGTCGGCACGATGACGGCGGTGTAGGCCGGCGTTACGGGGGGCCGAACCTGCAGTGTGGCGGGGAGTTGGCCCAGCCACACTGCAGAACGGAAGGGAGGCCGGATGGAGGTACTAAAGCTGTTCGTGCCCTATGGGCCGGGATGGCTCGGTGGCGCGGCGCTAGTGCTCATCGCCGCTTATTTTGGTAGGAAATTTTTGGACGAGTACAAGCGACAAAACCAACGGAAGGGCGAGCTCGACCTCAAGCGCGAGGAGCGTAAGCAGGCCGAGGTGGACGAGCGCGCGCAGCGAGACCGGGAACGCTCGCAGATGGAGGGGCGCATCGCGGCGCAGATGGAGCGCAGTAACACCTTGATTGAGGGGATGAAGACCCTCATGGAGTCGGTCGTCGCGTCAAATGACGTGTTGCACGCCGATCTGGTCCACAGCCAGGCGCGCAGCCAGGGGATGGCCGAGAAGGTCGACCACATCTACGACCGCGTCGACCTCATGTACAACAAGGAGACAAGCAGATAGGAGCAATCAAATGACTGAGATTCAGGCCGGCCTCACCGTCGCCACGGTGCTCGTGGTGCCGTACATCGTGCAGGCCATCAAGACTAAGGCCATGACGGGCAGCGTCGCCCGCTGGACGGCCATCGCCGTCTCGGCGGGGTGCGGTGCCCTCACGGCCATGGCGGGAGGCGTGCCCACCGACCCCTCGGCGTGGGTGACGTCCATCTTCGCGTGTGTCGGCGGCGTGCAGGTGGCCTATGCCGCCTTCAAATCCGTCGGTATCACGGACAAATGGCTCGACGCGCTGCTCGCGCTCGGCGACATTAAGGAGGACTAACATGGCAGATTTCGCGAACGTCCAACCGGACGAGTACAAGCTCCTCGGCTGCAACTTCTCGGCGGGACGACCCTTCGGCATCAAGGGCGTCACGATCCACCATATGGCGGGTGACCTCAATGCGGCCCAGTGCAACAGCATCTGGGCCGCCAACGGCTGCTCTGCCCACTACTCGGTCGACCGCAACGGCTACATCGTGCAGCACGTCAACGACACCGACCGCGCCTACGCTTGCGGCGACGGCATCGGCACGGGCGGCGGCAACGACACGACCATCAGCATCGAACACGCCAACAGCGCGCGCGGCCCGTGGACGGTTCACGAGGCCGCTATCGAGAGCGGTGCGCACCTCGTGGCGGCGCTGTGCCTGTACTACGGGCTGGGCCGCCCGGCATGGATGGTGAACGTGTTCCCGCACAAGCACTGGTCGTCCACGGCCTGCCCCGGCGAGCTGGCTGGCTCGCAGCGCGACCACTACATGCAGCGCGCCGTCGAGTGGTACGACGCGATGGTCGGCGGAACGCAGCCGTCCGCGCCGACTGTGCAGCCCGCGGCGACCCCCGCTGCGCCTTCGGCGTCGCAGGGCGCGCCGGGCGGTTTCCCTCGCTCCACTGGCGCCCGTGTTCCCGTACACTACTCGCTGCACCTTAAGGGTGGCGGCTGGCTGGACGAGGTGACTGACTTCGGTACCGGCGACGACGGCTTCGCGGGCTACCCGTGCCGACAGCATGACCTCCTTTGCGCCCGAGTTGATCGCGGTATGCTCAAGTATCAGGTCCACACCGTCGAGGACGGCTGGCTCGACTGGGTCGCCAAGGGCGACCGCAACGACACCGTAAACGGCTGCGCCGGTATCGCCGGTCATACCATCGACGGTGTGCGCATGTACTACGTGACTCCGAACGGCGAGGAATACAGGCAGGCATGGTATCGCTCGCAGACCACCGCACGCGCCGGGTGGCTCGATACCGTGTGCGACGATGGCTCCACCTACGGCGGCGATGATTATGCCGGTTTCTACGGTGAGCCGCTCGACCGCCTGCAGGTGTGCGTCACGGATGGAGTGCCGTGGTAATGGCTTTCGTCATGGGCGCGGCGCTCGGCGCGATTCTGGGCAGCTTCGTCACGGTTGTCGCGCTCGCCCTGATCTGGGGCGGGAGCGACTGCGGGCGATAACAGCAAAAGGGGCCGTGGCGGTTCGTCGCCACGGCCCCTTTCTCGTATCCCTCGAATATCCTAAGTTGCCGCCAAACCCTAAGTATGGTCAGCGTGTTGCGGTACCGTCAGCGTGTTTTGCCTGATGGTCAGCATCAATAGCGAGCTGCGGCAAACTGCCTCAGTACTGCCACAACTAACGGCGTGCCATCTACCTGCTGCTTTGCGGGGGAATATCCTAACTTATCCCAAGCGCGTCGAAGGCGGCGCGGACGACCTGCTCGGCGGTGGGGCGGATGTAGTGCCTGCCCGACACGCCGGGAAGGGCGTGGCCCATCAGCATCTCTATGAGGTCCCACGGCAGGCGAAGCTCGACCTCCGCTATCGTACGCCATGAGTTGCGGAGGTTCGACCACGGGATGTGCTCGATGCCGCGGGCGGCGCAGAGTTTCCGCCAGCGGTCGTTGCAGATGCTCCGGTTCATGGGCAGCCCGTCGCCCCGGTCGCACATCCACTCGCGGCCCTCGGCGGCGCGGGCGGCCGCTATCTCGACGAGGCGGTCGGCGGCCTGCGGCAAGATCACGACGGTGCGGGCGGACTTGGCGGTCTTGAGGGCGCCCACCGGCTCGGTGCCGGACTGCTGCATCTGGCGGCAGATGTCGGCGGAGGCGAGGACGGTGCCGCTACGCTCCCAGCGCAGCACCTCCTCGGTGCGCACGCCAAGCGACTCGCCCGAGCGGCAGGAGCCGAAGCACGCGAGGATGAACGCGGGCTCCAGGGGGTTGCCGCGCAGTGCGTCGAGGACGCCCAGGGCCTCGTCGAGGGTGTAGACGCGCTTTGAGCGCTCGCGGGTCTTGCGGGTGGGCATGGTGTACCTGACGCTGGCGGCGAACGGGTCGAGCGGCAGGCGGATGAAGGTCGAGACGCAGGCGTAGACCTTGCGCAGGGTGAGCAGGGCGGTGTCGGCGGTGGCGGCGGGCAGTGACAGCAGCCAGTCCTGCAGCTCGACGGCGCGCAGCTGGTCGACGGGCATTGCGCCCCAGCGGGGCCCGACGTAGTTCCTCCACGAGCGCAGCACGAGGTTGCGGGTGTTGGGGGCGAGCGTCCCCGCCTCGACCTGTGCGGCCATCTTGGGGACGAGCCACGTCTCGTAGGCCTTGGCTATGGTGGGCACGGGCGCGTCGTCGGCGTGCTCGACGTGGATGCGGTCCAGCTCCGCGCACGCCTCGCGGTAGGTGCCGTACACGGTCTTGGTCTTGCGCCTGCGGCCCTGCGGCGTGTTCTGCATCCAGCGCAGGACGTACTTCTTGCCGCGCCTCATCTCGGTCACGGAGCCCCAGACGCGGCGGCGCTGCTTCTTTGTCATATAATCAGATCCGTTCAGATCGCGGGCTTATTCTCCGTTTCGCCCGGTTCTGACTGCGGCCCCGTCTCACGTTCCAAAGTGCAGGGGCCGCCTCCTTAGTCTCGGGGCCGTGGCATCAGCCTACGGTCCCGAGATTTTTTGCTTTCATGGGCATCACCTCCCTAGATGTAGACGCATGGAATCTCGCCATACGTTCGCGGTGCAGGGAACGGCGTCGGGCTATGACTCTGTCCCGTCTTCTGGCAGTTCGCCCGCTATTCCATCGTCGGCCTCTATCTTCGCTATCACGGGGCTGCCCTCGAGGGTCGAGAGTTGGCTGATAGCCATCTCTCGTAAGTATGCCGCCCTCTGCCTGCGGTCGATTCCCCTCTTGATCAGTTCGGCGTTCATGCTTTCGAGGTTCGCGAGGACGAGCAGCTGGTGCAGGCTCGCCTCGTCTCGGATGTTGCCCGTCGCGCCTTCGTGCGACTCCCTCCACTGCTTTGCCGTCATCCCGAACAGGGCGACGTTGAGGACGTCCGCCTCGTTTGCGTAGGTGTAGCCCTCGACCTGCCGGCTCATGCTCGGCTTCAGCAGGTTCTCCTTCACGGCGTCGGTGTGTATGCGGTAGTTGATCTTCGAGAAGAGCCTCTTCTCGTTCCACTCGCCGGAGATCCTGCTGTTCTCGTCGTTCTTCAGGCGCTGGTAGTCTTTGATGACGTAGAGCTTGAATTCCGGGGAAATCCACGAAGCGAACTCGAATGCGATGTCCTTGTGGGCGAACGTGCCGCTCGCATACCTCCCCCTCTTGGTCCTTATGCCGATGGCGTTTGTCCTCGAAATCCACTTCGTTGGCGTCAGGGTGAAGGAGTTGAGCCCGGCCTCTTCCCTAAAGGCATCGAATTCGATGCCTTTAAAGTCGGGGTTGTGGAGCGACTCCCAAACACCGAGGAACTCGATGGTGTTCCTGTTCCTCATCCAGTTCTGCACCACCATCTTCGGCTCATCGCTCTTGTACCTCGCTATGTCCGTGAGTGAGATGTAGTCGTCCCCGCTGCCGGTCGACGCGACCCCGATCTCTATGCCGAGTGCGTTGATCTTCTCGATTGCCTCTTTCGGAGCCATCCGCGCTCCTCCGTTCTTCCAGTCCGGTTGACAGGGGCATGGTCGGCCCCAATGTTTCTACCTCTCGTCCCGCTCGCCCATGTACCAGACGACTCGGCCCTTGCAGACCACGGGCGCATCGCCCGGGCCGGCTAGGATGTCGTCGTACTCGCCGCTGTGGCTGTCAGCCGTGAGCATCACGGTCGAGCGGCCCCGGGTGTAGTTGCGCACCACGGCGCCGTAATCGGACGTCTCGGCGAGCACCGGCTGGCCGTTGACCGGCTCCATGTCGGGGTCGACCAGCAGCAGGGCGTCGTGGGGGAAACGGTTGTCCATGCACCCTCCCTGCGCGTGGACCATGAAGCCGCGCGGGTGCGCGTCGGCGATGGAGGCGGGGACCTCGACCTCGTCGGCGAGGTTCCCCTCGTCGCACGGCTCGCCCATGTGGGCGAAGCCCAGCAGGGGGACCATGCGCGAGGTGCCGCTGATCGCGGTCTCGGTGGCGTCCTCTCCCATGAGGTCGGCTACCGTGGTGTCGAACAGAACTGCAAGTTCCTTCATTTTGTCGAGGCGCGGCTTTGATCTGCCGCTTTCCCAGGCACCTACAGCCCTGTTTGTTATTCCGAGTTTGTCGGCAAGTTCTGCCTGAGTAAGGCCTGAATCTAAGCGTATCCGCTTCAATCTGGTAGAGAACTCCATAACCATCTACCTCCTTAGTTTTCCATGCTACAGAAAAATAATTTCCATGCTAGGGAAAATAAAGTACTATTAGGTCAACGAAAGTGAGGAGGTCAGATGAAAGAGCTCAAGGCAATCCGAGAGAGCCGACAGAAGCCGTTTATTGAAGAGGCGGCGAAGTTCAATCAGGAGTCAATAGCTGCCGCTTTGGGTGTGACGGTTCAGACGTATCGAGCGTATGAGAAAGACCCGTCCCAGATGAAACTTCCCACGGCTGTCATGCTCGCCAACTATCTCGGCTGCAAAGTCGAAGATTTTTATTTACCAATCAAGGGAAATTAAAGTTCCCTAAAACGAAACGGAGAGAACCATGAACGAGAACTACATCGACATCGAGCTGGGCGGCTGGAACATCCCCGAGGCCATCACGGTCGAGGCCGAGCCCGTCGAGGCCCGCGACTTTTCCGACTTCGAGCTGTAGGGGAGGGCGACATGGGAGACGTGAAGATGCGCCGCGAGAACATCAGGTACGAGGCGCGCGGGAAGTCATTCGAGATCGAGTGCCCGCAGGGCTTCTCGGGCATCGAGGCCATCGTCTGCTGGTGCGACGCTGAGAACGGCTGGCACCACGAGGCCTTCGAGTCGTTCCTCGACACCCGCGGGCGCCTGTAGGGCCTGCTGCGCGGCGAGGCGGTCATGGCCTACGTCCAGCGCATGGTGGTGATGAACACCGCCGACGCCATCGACCCCGGCATCGAGCCGGTGATGGTCGGCCTCGGCGCGGGCGAGTGGACGCGCTATCTGCGCAAAGAGTCCCGGGATGAAGCCCGCGGCTAATTAACTTCACAAACGAAATGGAGGAAGACATGATTCAACTGATTATCGGGGCGGGTCTGGGGAAGTAGGGGCGGCGGCGATGTTGAACCTTATCCATGCGGCCGTCCGGGTCTTCCTCGACGTTCTCGCGGTCGCGTTCGTGCTAGAATGTCTGCTGTCTACGAATCATGGCCCGAAGCCTAACGCGTGTGTAACGCGTTAACGCGGGTATTGCCGCTCAGGCAACCCGCGGGCCCCATCCCCGGGGCGGCACCGGTAGGGAACGTCCCCGCGGCTCTCCGATAACCATCCGCGGGGACGTTCCCTACCGGTGCCGTGCCGGGGGCGGGGCCCCGGAAAGCAACAAAAAAAGAGCCGCCCGGTGTGGAAAGCGGGGACGGCTCCAGACCTGAAAGGAGGTCACTCATGGATTCTAGCAGAGCCAAAACGTTCCAGCAGATGGCCGACGAGCTTGGCATCAGGCACAAGCTGATGTACACGCTGCGCGAGGCGTCGAGGGTGACGGGGGTGCCCTACGACACGCTGCGCATCGAGTGCAAGGCGGGCCGCCTGCGCTCGCAGCTGCCCGAGGGGCGCAAGGTGGGGCGCATGGTGCGCCCGGAATGGGTTGAGCAGTGGATCGAGGAGGGAACTCATGGCATCGAGGCTGCTTAGGTGCGCGGGGTTCGTCGCGCTCGTGTTCGTAGTGAACGCTCTCATGCCGTACGTCCTGCGGGCGATGCTGCTCGCGGCGGACGGCATTCGCGTGGTGCTCGGAATGGGGTCGGTGCTGTGAGCGGCGAGCGATTCGAGTTCAGCGTCCCGTTCGTGGCGGGCAAGCAGCGCCACAGGCTCGACCGCAGGCACGCCCGGATGTACACACCCGACGAGACCATCCGCAACGAGGCCGCCATCCGCGACGCGGCGCTCGGGGCCATGCGGGAGGCGTACCCGAAGCTCGAGGGGCTGCTGTTCCCGTTCAGGGTACCCGTCGCGGTGCGCATCGACGTGTACGAGCCGCTGCCCAAATCGAGGCCGAAGCGCGTCACGTCGGAGCCGAACACATTCAAGCCGGACGCGGACAACATCGCCAAGCTGGTGATGGACGGGATGAACGGGGCGGCCTGGGACGACGACAGCCAGGTGGCCGAGGTCCACGTGGTCAAGTGGCCCCGTCGGCGCGGCATCGAACCGCACATGGACATACAGGTATATCGCGGCTGGGCAGACCCAGCCGAAGAGAAAAAGTAGAAAAAAAGTAGAAACGGAGACATGAAATGAAGCGAAAGGCATTCAAGGGACTCATGAGGCAGGCCGTGGGCAACGTCCTCATCAATACGGAGCTCAACGCCGAGGCGCTCGAGAAGGACGTCGACCCCGCGGTGCTGCGCGGCATCGCCTACGGCATGGCGGTCGCGCCCGCACTGATGGACGAGGAGCCCATCGAGTTCGACCGCGACTTCTTGGCCGTCATCATCGCGTACGGCAAGGAGTGCGATGACGTCTACGCCGAGAGCGGCGCTGTCGCCACGATCTCCAGGATCTTCGGATGCGAGGTGAGCGTCGATGAGTAACGAGATCATCGAGTTCAAGGACGATGCGGGCATGCCCGTCAAGTTCACCTCGCAGGACATCCGCGAGCGCCTGTGTCCCAACGCGACCGAAAGCGAGCTGGCGCTGTGCATCGAGCTGTGCAACCGCCAGCACCTGAACCCCTTCACCAAGGAGGTCTACCTGGTGAAGTACAGGGACGCCCCGGCGAGCATCATCACTTCCTACCAGGTGTTCAACCGCCGCGCGAACAGGCAGCCAAACTACGGCGGCATCGAGAGCGGCGTCGTGGTGCTCCGCGACGGCGAGGTCGTCAAGAAGAAGGGCTCCGCCGTCTACAAGATGATCGGGGAGCAGCTCATCGGCGGCTGGGCAGAGGTCGCGTTCACCGACGGCAAGAAGCCCGCATACGTCGAGCTGGCGCTCACCGACTACAGCACCGGCAAGAGCAACTGGGCGAAGATGCCGGGCGTCATGATCGAGAAGTGCGCCAAGGCCGGCGCGTGGCGCCTGGCCTACCCCGACGAGTTCGGCGGGATGTACACGGGCGAGGAGATGGACCAGAAGGTCGAGCGCGATATGGGCACCGGCTCTCAGACCGTCCAGGCCGAGAGCGTCGAGCCCGTGGTCGACCCGCTGCAGCCCGTGCGCGACCTGTTCAAGCCGTTCATGGCGGCGACTGGGCTCGACAGCGCCGGGGCCATGGCCGCCATCTGCGCCGCCGTGGGCTGCACGTCGGGCTCCATGCACGACATGACGGTCATGCAGGCGCGCCGCGCGGCCTCGTGGATGGAGGAGGAGATCGCGGCCCGCAAGGCGCAACCCGAGCCCGCCGCCCCCGAGCCGGAGCCCGCGCCCGCCTATGAGCCCGCGCCCGCCGAGTATGCGACCGACGACGACCTGCTGGGAGGCTTCTAATGGCAGACGAGGTTTTGGCGGTCGAGGCCGTGCCGCTCGAGGAGGACTTCGACACGCTGGTGGCGTCGCTCGCCATCGACGACACACTCGAGGACAAGCTGGCGAAGCTCAAGAAGAACGTCGATGAGAAGCTGGCGGACTACGTGGACGTCAAGCACATCGAGAAGGACGAGGACTTCAAGGCGGCGAAGAAGTACCGCGCGGCGGTCAACGACGTGAAGAAGCCCATCGAGGCGCAGCGCAAGGCCGCGAAGAAGAAGTACAGCGACCTGCTCAAGACGTTCGACAAGACCATCGGCGAGATAACGGCGCCCATCGACAGGCTCTCCGATGAGTACAAGGCCGAGATCGACCGATACGACGGCGAGTGCAGGAAACGCCGCCTCACCGCGCTCAAGGGCCACTACTACGCCCTCGCGGGCGAGATGGGTCCGCTGGTGCCCTACGAGCGCATCGCCGACGACAGGTGGCTCAACGCGAGCTTCGGCGAGGTCAAGGCCAAGAACATCATCGAGCGCCGCGTGGGCGAGCTGCTGCACCAGTTCAAGTTCGTCAACGGGCTGGACTACGCGGACGAGTCCGAGAAGGCGTGGGCCGTGGCGTGGTGGACGAGGACGCTGCCGGCGGACTCGGGCGAGGTTGCGGCTGCGGTCGCCGCGCATCGCGAGGAGGTCGCCAAGGCCGCCGCGATCGTATCGACCTACGAGCAGGCGACGGCGCCCGCACCGGAGCCCGAGCCGGAGCCCGCGCCGCTGCCGCCCGACCCCGAGCCGATGCCCGTCGAGGAACCAGAGCCGCCCTTGGGCGTGCCGAGGTGCGTGCGGGTGGTCCCGTCGCGCCCCGAGCCGGATGTGGCCGAGGATGAAGCCCCAGCACCGCAGAGGGGCTACCGCGTGGTCATCGAGTGCGCAACGGCGGACGAGCTGCGCCGCGTGAGGGCCGTCATGGTCGACAACGGCATTCACGGATACGTCGAGAGGATGTAGGACATGGAGGAGAAAAACCTACCGCCGCTCCGAACGCCTGAGCAGCGCAAGGAGGCGATGGCGAAGGCCGTCCACACGCGCCGCGAGCGCGCCGCGTTCAAGGCCGCCTGCAAGGCGGGCAACATCCCGCCCGAGGCGGCCATCGAGGCTCCCATCGCGCAGAGGCTCAAGGTCGAGGAGTTCGCCCGCTCGTTCCCGGGCATCGGCCCGGTCACGGCGCAGAAGATCGTCGAGGCGTGCCATATCCGCGACGGCCGCCGCGTGAGCGGCCTGGGCTACATGCAGGGGTCGCGCCTCGTCGAGGCAATCAAGAACAACATGACCGCGAAGGAGGACGGGCAGTGAGCATCAACCGAGTGAACATCAGCGGCAACCTCACCCGCGACCCGGAGCTGCGCGCCACCGCCGGCGGGACGCAGGTCCTGTCCTTTGGCGTGGCGGTAAACGACCGCCGACGCAACGCGCAGACTGGCGAGTGGGAGGACTATCCCAACTTCGTCGACTGCACCATGTTCGGCAACCGCGCCGAGGCCGTGGGGCGATTCCTCGCCAAGGGCATGAAGGTCGCCATCGAGGGCAAGCTGCACTACAGCTCATGGGAGCGCGACGGCCAGAAGCGCTCGAAGCTCGAGGTGATCGTCGACGAGATCGAGGTCATGGTGCGCCGCGAGGGGCAGACGCAGGCCCAGCCGCAGCAGAGCCTCGCGAACACGGTGCCCGTGCAGCCACAGGCGCAGGCCGCGCCGCAGTGGAGCGCCCAGCAGGCCTACGCCGCGGTCCCGCAGTCCGAGTTCTACGACGAGGACGTGCCGTTCTGATGAGGCACGTACCCGACATCATCCGCGACCACTGGGAGGCGGCCCTGTTCGCCGCCTCCTTCTCCGCGGGTTTCCTGTTCTTCTCTTCGCTTCTATGGGGGTGGTTCTGATGGCCTTTACCGTGTTCGACAGCTTCGCCGAGGTCTACGACGACTTCGACGCGAGCGACCCCGAGGACCTGCGCGACCGCGCGATGCTCGCCGACGCGATCATGATGTACGGGCTGCACGGCGTGGAGGCCGACCTCCCGAAGCACCTCCGCCGCGTTTTCAAGGCGATGAAGAACGCCATCGACAACTCCAAGGACGCTCGCGGCAGGGGCGGCAAAGGCGGCCGCCCGCGCAAGAAACCAGTTTCCGACAAACCCGAAACGCAGGTTTCCGAAAGTGAAAACCCTAACCTAACCTGTCCTGTCCTGTCCTGTCCTGAACTGGATTGTGCTGAGCTGTCCTGTGATGGGGGCGATGCCCCCGCCGCGCCGCCCGAGTTCGAGCCGCCGACCCTCGATGAGGCCCGCGGTTACTTCGACGCCAACTGCCTGAGCGGCGACCCGGACGCCTTCTGGGCCTACTTCGAGTCTCAGGGATGGGTCAAGGGCAACGGCCAGCCGGTGAGCAACTGGGGCGCCCTCGCGCTCGACTGGTCCAGGCGCCAGAAGCGCATAGACGCCGACGACCGGGCGAGGGGCAAGCCCACCGCCTCGGAGGTCGAGGCGGCCACGTTCAGGCCCACGAGGACGCCCGAGCAGACGAGGGCGGAGCTCGAGCGCAGGTGGCGCGAGGAACACCCGGGCATCGACCCGGCGAAGGTGAAGGCCCCGAGGGGGACGACCGCCGATCCGGTGGCGCTCAAGGCGTACCGGGACGCGCGGCGTCTGCTTGATGCGAGGGCCGCATGCGAGAGGAGGGCGTCATGAGCTTGGACGCCGAGAGGAGCGAGAACATGGGCAGACCGAAGGGGTCCGCGAGCATCTACGACGACGGGCCGCGCAGTGCCCGCTGCGAGACGTGCGGGTTCTGCGCCGTGAGCGAGGCGGTCATGACGGCGTCCGGCGAGGGCCGCAAGCGGTACACGTGCATGCGGTGCCCCGACTTCGTGCACACCACGCAGGGGCTCGCGAGGTGCAACTACTGGGAGGCGCGACATGAGGGCTGAGTCGCTGGACAGGCGCGGGGGCTACGTGCTCGTGTGCGGGCAGTGCGGCAGGCGGTTCCGCACGGCGTACAGGAACCAGAGGTACTGCTGCGGGTGGTGCGAGAACGTGGCGCGAAGGGACGCGAGCAAGCGGCCCGTGGACGTGTACCTCGGAACGAGGAGTGAGTCGGGCCGAGAGGTCAACGCCATGCGTGCGGCGCTGGCGGAAGGGAGGCGCATCTGACGCGCGACGGATACAGGTTCGAGTTCGGGGCGTTCGACAAGCCGGATGCACCCAAGGTGCAGGCGCTCAAGCCGCTCGAGGAGGCGGCCGAGGTATACGGCGCGTGGCAGGACTGCGACGACATGCGGTACAGCCCGATCATGACGGCGCGCAGGGTGTACCGCGAGAGCCTTATCGACGAGTGCATGGACGTGGTCCAGGCGGTCGTCAACCTGCTCGATGCCGAGGGGTTCACGCAGGAGGACGTGGACGCGGCAATCGAGCGCTGCAACGAGAGGAACCGAGAGAGGGGACGTTTGTGATGGAGACTTTGGAGCAGATCAAGGCAAACGCGGTCGAGGTGTTCCATTTCGACCGCGAGTGCAGGCCGCAGGACAGGGCGCACGCCTATCTGGTGAAGTACCGCGTCAGGCGCGGCTACAACGACACGGCGATGCAGGTCGCGGTGACCGACATGATCGAGCGCGCCTACGAGGCGGGAAGGGCGAAGGTCGCCGACGCGAACCTCGTGCAGAACCTGCGCCGCCAGCTGACGAGCATCGAGGCGACCGTCGGGGATGCCATCGACCTGCTCGACGAGAGCGTAGGGGGGGCGGACTGCGATGAGTGACTCGAGGGTCGGCGGCTACCCGATGGGGGTGACCGACGCCGCCATCGAGCGCCACTTCGGCGGGGACTGCGAGCCTCGGATGTGCGGGAACTGCAGGCATTTCTGCAGCAGCGACATCCACGTCGACTACGGCTACTGCCACCTCGAGTTCGAGCGCGCCTACGACGCGGAGGCGCCCGACCGCAAGGAAGGGTTCTGGCGCCTGGCGAAGTGGGCCGTGGCGTGGCTCATGGAGAACCTGCTGTACTGCGAGGACGAGTGCGGTGAGTGCCGCGACTACGAGGAGTTTGGGCTATGAATATCGACATCAAGACCGCCGACGGCGAGGAGATCGAGCTGGGCGGCGCGTATTACGACGGACGCGGAACCGAGTACAAGGCGGTCGGTGTCAGGCTGGTCGACTATCGCCGTATCGTCAATGTGTCCCTCTCATGCCTTACCGGCAAAGTAGACAAGCTCTGCTGTGTCTCGATGCGACCGAACGAGCTTTACTCCACCCCGCCCGACAGCTGGAAGAAGCTGGAAGAGGACTTGGACGCGGCAGGTGACGCGCGGTATCAAGAGGCTTGCGCCTACTTCCACAGAGACAAGGACGAAGATGGCTGCACATCGTGCCCCGGTGGCGAGGACGGCTGCGGTCGAATTGCCATGCGCGACATCGCATCACGCATCCGCAGGCTGCGGGGTGAGAACTGATGAACTTTTCCGATTATGCCGAATTGGAAAAACGCGCGGAGGCACACGGCCTAGGGGACGACCCGTCGCTGGCGCAGCTCCTGCACATTATCCAGTTCAAGCAGGCCGTTGTGAACGGACATAAAAGGACGATGCGCGAACTCGCCGTCTGGGAGAGGAACATCGCGAAGACAGTAGAGCAGCGCATAAAGGAAACGGAGGCTGCAGATGGTCAATGATGAGAAGCGGCGCGAGGTGGCGAAGAAGTTACGCGAAATCTCATACAAGCCCGTGTGGTCACTTGGCGATTGGTGGTTACGTGTTCATGGGGCCGTGGTCGGTTCCGAACACTGTCTGTGTCCCCAATAGGACGTGGCTGTAATCGCCGACCTGATCGACCACCCGATGTGCCACGACCTTGTTGAGCACAAGCAAGACCCGTTTATCCCAGGCAAGCGGATGACCGACGGCTACTTCCATTGTTCCGACTGCGGATGGGATGGGCAGATCTGGGAGTATATCGGCTTCGGGGACATGCTTGCGTATGAAGCCGTCCATTGCCCGAAGTGCGGGGCGATAATCGAGCGCCGTGCGTGAGGTAGTCCCCGGCGCTTGGTACGGTGGTCGAAGTAAACCGAGCGCGACGGGGGTATGCGAATGGCGTGTAGGCTACCTGTAGGAGATGGGCCAAAAGGCCCATCTACAAAGTCAACACATCCGTTGAGGGACGAGTGGGCGCTCCGGAAGGGGCGCTCCTCTTACGTTCTGTGGACCGACGAGATGATAGGGCGTATGCAGGCGCACCCGGAGCGGACGGCGGCGGAGATCGCGGCGGACCTCAGGGTGACGCCGAGCGCCGTGAGGCATGCGCGGCAGCGGTACGGGCGCTTCTCGACGGGAGCGGACGGTCTGTGCATCGTGTGCGACGCGCGGCCCGTGTTCGACACTTCGGCGCAGGCGAAGAAGTGGAGGCTGTGCAAGGGGTGCTATCTGGCGGAGCGGAAGAGGCGGCTCGAGGAAGAGGCGGAGAGCAACCGCATACGTCAGGCCGCGCACAGACGGCAGAAGCTGGACGGAGACGCTTGAGAGGCTGGCCGAGGCAATCGGAATCAAGACGACCAAGGTCGAGCAGCCGAAAGGCCCCGGGAAACCGGGGCCTTTTCTTTAAACGTTACCCCCTTTTTACGCTCGTGGGCAAACGCACGCGCTTGTCCACGTGCGTAAAAAGGTGGGAACGTTCGCGTTTCCATATGGCTATCTACCAGCGGAAACGTGATTTTGTGGCGGGAAAAGGGCGTGAAAAACTGACCAAGGAGGGCATCGAGGATGCCGTCCGCCTGTGCCGTGCCGGAATGACCGACAGGGACATTGCCGCGTATCTCGGGGTCGCACGCGAGACATACAGCCGCTGGATCAACCACCCCAGAACAGACAATCAGCGTCAACTGTGTCACGTTCTAAAAAAGGCCGAGGTCGAGCGCAAGGCGACGCTCGTGGGCCGCATCATGGACGCGAGCGGCGACAGCTGGCAGGCGGCGGCGTGGCTTTTGGAGCGCAAGTACCCGCAGGAGTACGCCAAGGCGCAGCGCATCATGGATACCACCGACACGGCGGTGCTCAAGGCCGCCAAGGAGCTGGTGCTGTCCGTGCCGTCCTCAATCGGCGGGGACGACTAGCCGATGCCGCTCACGAGGATGCAGCGCGAGTACCTCGCCAACTGCACGCACCGCTACAACGTGAAGTGCGGGGCGACGGGCTCGGGCAAGAGCTACGTCGACATAGCCGTGACCATACCGCAGAGGCTTCTCGCCATGAGGGGCGAGGGGCTGGCGGTGATGATCGGGAACACCCGCTCGACGCTCGAGCGCAACATCCTCGAGCCGATGCGCTCGCTCTATAGCGAAGACGTCGTCAGCCAGATCGGGCGGGACAACACGGCCCAGATATTCGGGCGCAAGGTCTACTGCCTCGGGGCGGATAAGAAGACAAGCGTATCCAAGATTCAGGGCGCCACGTTCGAGTGGGTCTACGGCGACGAGGTCGCCACGTGGAGCGAAGACGTGTTCCAGATGCTCAAGAGCCGCCTGCGCTGCGCGCACAGCCGCTTCGACGGCACCTGCAACCCCGACAGCCCCAACCACTGGTTCAAGCGGTTCCTCGACGGCGACAGCGACATCTACAGGCAGGACTACACGATCTGGGACGGTGCGCTGGCACCGGATGTCATCGAGGCCCTCATCAAGGACTACGGCAGCGGCGTGTACTACGACCGCTACATCTTGGGCAAGTGGACGTTGGCCGAGGGCCTGGTCTACCCCGAGTGGGAGGGTGCCCTCGAGAGCCGGTATACGGGCGGCGCTGTCAAGTACGCGGTGTCTTGCGACTACGGAACGCAGAACGCCTTCGCGGCGCTTCTGTGGGCATTTGACGGCAAGGTGTGGCACGCGGTGGACGAGTACCGCTACTCGGGCCGCGACACGGGGCACCAGAAGACGGACGCCGACTACGTAGCCGACATGGCCGACTTCGTGCGCGGGCTGGGCAGGTCGCCCACGTTCATCATCGACCCGAGCGCCACGAGCTTCATCGCCGCGATGCGACAGGCCGGGTTCAAGACCAAGAAGGGGCGCAACGACGTCGCGGACGGCATACGAGAGACGGGGGTGTGCCTGGGCAACGGCACGGTGCGTATCTCCGAAGCCTGCACGGGGCTGATAGGCGAGCTCGGCGGCTACTGCTGGGACGCCAAGGCGGACGGCGACAAGCCCGTCAAGGTCGAGGACCACAGCTGCGACGCGCTCCGTTACGGCGTGGCAACACTGCGCATGTACAAGCCTGCGAAAGAGCAGGTAAACCCATTCTTTGGAGGGAGGTAGCGGCTTGTCTAAGGGGCCTTTGGTGACCGATGGCGACCTCAAGGCGGCGGCGTCGGCGACGGCGTTCGCGGCAGATGCCATCGAGCGGCACATGTCGAGCGAGATGTACCGCAACGCCGTCACCGCGAACGAGTACTACCGCCAGCACAACGTCACGATCAACCGTTTCGTGCAGAAGATCTACTCGTGCTCCGGTGCCGAGGCCGAGGACTTCACGGCCTCGAAGCTGAGGCTGGCGAGTAACCTGTTCAAGCGCCTAAACGTCCAGCGCTGCACGTACTCGCTCGGTAAGGGCGTGAGTTTCGTGGACGTCTCGGCGGGCGGCAAGGACACGACCAAGGAGGGACTTGGCGACCGCTTCGACGACGACGTCATGGAGATGGGGCTCAAGGCGCTCATCCACGGTGTGTCATTCCCGTTTTGGAACCTCGACCACATCGACGTGTTCACCGCCGACGAGTTCTGCCCGGTGTGGGACGAGTACTCGGGGGCGCTATACGCCGGCGTGAGGTTCTGGCGGCTCGACTCCGACCACCCGTGGCACGCGACCCTCTACGAGCAGGACGGCTACACGGAGATGGTGTCGGGCGGCAGCGGCTTCGACTTCGAGGTGGCCGAGGCCAAGCGCGCCTACAAGGTCACGTATCGGGAGATACCGGCGGACGGGATGAAGCTGGCCGTCGATGCGGAGAACTACTCCCGCCTGCCCATCGTGGCGGTCTGGGGCAGCGACGCGCACCAGAGCACGCTCGTCGGCATGCGCGAGAGCATCGACGCCTACGACCTCATCAAGAGCGGCCTGGTGAACGACACGCGCGACTGCGCACAGATCTACTGGCTCATCAACGGAGCCGGCGGCATGGACGACAGGGACCTCGACCTGTGGCGGGCGAAGCTCAAGCTGACGCACGTGGCCGAGGTCGACGCCGAGCAGGGGCAGTCCGTGACGCCGTACACGCAGGAGGTGCCCATCGAGGGCCGCAAGGAGACGCTGGCGCAGATCAAGGCCGACATCTACGAGGACTTCGGCGCGCTGGACGTCCACACCATCGCGGCGGGGGCGACCAACGACCATATCGACGCGGCATACCAGCCGATGGACGAGGAGGCCGCCGAGTTCGAGCGCCACATCCGCGAGGGTATCATGGACATCCTCGCATTGCAGGGCATCGAGGACACGCCTGTATTCACGCGCACTCGCATCAGCAACACCAAGGAGCAGGTCGAGACCGTGTGTCTGGAGGCCGAGTGGCTGGACGAGGAGACGATCCTGCGAAAGCTGCCGAACATCACGCCCGACGAGAGGGCGAAGATTTTGGAGCGCAAGCAGCGGGAGCAGGAGGAGCGCATGGCAGCGCTGCCGCCCGCCCTGGCGGCGAACGCGAAGGGTGCCCAGGAGGGCGACGAGGACGACGAGGACGAGGAAGGTGATGAGTGATGGCGGCATTGCAGGTGCTTGACGGCGAGCTGTGGCAGTGGGACACCGGGCGCGAGGTCGAGGTTGTCGGCTGCGAGCAGGTGCATTTCGCCAAGTCGACCACGGAGACGTGCTACACGGTCGAGGTCGCCGGCAACAAGGCGAAGATTCCCGACGAGCTGCTTCAGGCAGCGGGTCGCGTGTACGCTTGGGCCTATATCACGGACGAGGCATACGGCGGGCGCACGCGCATCGAGGCACTCTGGGACGTAAAGAGGCGAGCCAAGCCCGCCGAGTACATCTACGAGCCGAGCGACCAGCGCACCATCAAGGACGCGGAAACGGCGCGAGACGAGGCCAAGGCCGCGCAGAAGGCGGCGGAGGCCGCGCGCGACAGGGCTGTCGCCGCCGAGGTCAAGGGGGCACGCGCCACGACTCTTGCCTCGGGCTCGGAGGCAACGGCGGCGATGGAGGGCAACGTGCTGGTCGTCGGCGTGCCGAAGGGCGACGCGCTGAGGTACAGCGACCTCACCGCCGAGCAGATCGCGGAGCTCAAGAAGCCCGCGACGGACGCGGCGGCTGGCGTGAACAAGGTCAACAACGAGTTCAAGCAGCTCAAGGCTTCTGTCGAAACGGCTGAGAAGGGCCGCGCCGACGCCGAGGCGGGGCGCAAGGAGAAAGAGACCGAGCGCGGGCAGAACGAGACGAAGCGCAAGGAGGCGGAGGCGGAGCGCAAGACCGCTGAGCAGAAGCGCGAGCAGGATTCGACCAAGGCCCTCGCCGACGCGCAGGCGGCTCTCAAGGACGCCAAGACGGCAGCCCTGAACTACCAGTCGATTATCGACTCGGCGGCTGCCGTGACGGCGCTGGGACTCAAGAAGGTAAACGGCAAGATTTGCCAGATGCGAAAGGTAGGTGCCTAAATGGCCGATACGCAGGCAACCGAGCAGGCAACCGAGGGGTTCGAGTACGCGGACCCGCTGGCATCGGACAAGGCGGTGTGGGCGCTTGTCGGCGCGGTAAAGAATCTGGGCGACCAGAAGTCGCTCGAGCGCGACGCCTCGACGGGCCGCTACTCCAACGAGAGCGTCGCCGCGATGGTGGACAAGCACAAGACGGGGCTGGTGTACACGTTCCTCATCCCGGCGGGCAGCCCCACCGACATCAAGCCGATGAGCGCCGCCGCGAAGCGCGTGGCCTCCACCGAGTTCGTGCCCGCGACGGCGACGAGCGCGGCTGTCGACCCGTTCGACACCGAGGGCGGCCCGTGGTTCCACGTGTCCGCCAACGCCGGTGCCGACGCCGACGGCGTGCCGTGGGTCGAGGCCATCGACGGCGTCGACTACGGCTTCTCGCGCGTGGACAACGGACACGGCAACAACGTCTACGAGATCGCGCCGGTCGTTTGGCAGGCGGTCGAGGTGCTGGCGAACGGCAACCTGCTCGTCTCGTGGTCCGACAGCCGATTCAGCGGCTCGCAGCCGAACCCCAAGGCGTTGCTGCCGGACGGCACGCTGCGACCGTACATGCTGACGCCGACGTATCCCATGAGCATCGACGCTGAAGGGCGCCCGCGCTCCGTCTCGGGCGCGAAGGTCGCCAACCGCACGACGTCGCACGACTCGCTCGTCGACCTTTGCAAGACCGCGACCACGGGCTACTCGGGCATGAGCGTCTACGACCAGTGGTATATCAACTTCCACCAGTTGACCAAGACGCTCTGCAAGTCCTCCCAGGTGGACTTCCCGGGCTGCACGGACTTCAACATCCAGATCCACCCCGCGCTCGCCGAGACGGGCGTCACGCGCGTGGTCGTCACCGCCGAGCAGGCGGCGAAGATTCCCGTGGGCGCGTCGATGATGTACGGCACCGACACGGGCACCACGTGCCCAGACCGAGGCGCCGCGGCCGCATACGACGTGTTCGACGGCGCGGTCGTCGGCGGCAAGGAGACGCTCGCAGACGGCAACGTGGCGCTTCTCATGGACGTCGCCAAGGCGTTCGACACGACCGTGAACACATGGCTCCAGAGTGCGCCGTGGAACACAGGCAACACCGATGCCCTCGTGGGCGACGGCCAGGTGGCGAAGGACGGCAAGCATCCGTTCAAGATCGGCGGCGTCGAGACGGGGCTGGGCCTGTGGGAGTTCATGGGCGATACGCTCTTCGTCTCCGACGGCACGGGCTTCGGCATCGCGGTCAACCCCGACACTCGCAATGAGAAGAAGAATGCCGTGGCGGACGGGGTGACCCCGACGGCGGCGTGCATGCCGACGGCAGATGGCTACATGCTCGATATCCAGTTCGTCAACGGCCTTATCTTGGGAAAGAGGCTCGGCGGCTCGGCGACGACTGGTGTCGGCGACTACTTCTACTTCGACACATCCGGCGGTAAGGTCAAAGGCACAATCCGTCTGGTTCCGTTCCTCGGCGTCCCGGGGAGCGGCTCGGTTGCCGGTCTTCGTTGCGCGAGCTCGTGGAGCTGGTCCGGTGGGGCCTCTTGGCTCTTCGTCTCCCGGCTTTCTGCTACGGGCCGTAGCCGGGGGTGAATCAGGGCGTAGCCCTGAGAGGTGGCTGGCCCCCTCCTAACCCCAAACAGGGATTCACGGTGAGGGCGGCGCTGGTTTCTGGTTCAGTTCCTCGGCAACCTGAGGAACGGCTCGAATGCCGGTCTTCGTTACGCGAACTCGAGGAACAGGTCCGGTAGGGCCACTTGGAACTTCGTCTCCCGGCAATCTGTCTATAAATCTCTACTCGCACCGTGTCTACCGCGCCCGCCGCTTTCTGGCGGGACGCGGCTCAGCCTGACTCCTTTGAGTGAAATTTGTCCGCAAGGCTCACGGGCTGGTAGCCGCAAGGCGAACGCTCGTATGACAGACAGAAAGAGCTTTGATCTATGAAAACCTACTGCAAGGGCATCGAGTTCACGCGCAAGAGCGTCGTCGAGGCCCTGCACCGATGGAAGAAAAGTGACTCCGGCAAGGAGAACGGCTGGCGCGTCGCCGACGAATACGGCACCGAGACGGCGTTCGTCGACCGCATCTGGCTAGAGCTCTCGACCGAGACGCTTACGTTCGAGCCGATTCGAACCTACCTGAAGCACGACCCAAACAACGGCAAGCTGCGCGAGATAAGCGTCGAGAGCATCAAGCGGCAGGTCTGCAACTACCTGTGCGTTGGGGCACTCGAGCCGCTCCTTGCCGCCAAGGTCGGCTTCTGGCAGGTGTCGAGCGGCGTCAAGGGCAAGGGCGCGGCGCTGGGGATGCGCAAGCTCAGGCGTGAGGTTCATCGCTTCGCCTACCACGTACACGTCGACATCCGCAACTGCTACGGCTCGATGCAGGCAGCGGTGGTGGAGGGTCTGGTGGCGCGCTACATCAAGAACAGCCAGGTCCTCTACCTGCTCCATTCGCTGCTGTCGACGATGAACGGCGTCCTTATCCTCGGCAGCTACCTGTCGCTTCGGTTGGCGGCGTTCGTGATCTCGTTCGCGTACCACGCGGTCGAGGAGGCGGCGAAGGAGCGGCGCGGCAAGCGTGTGAGGCTCGCGGGATGCCAGGTGTGGTACGCCGACGACGGCTATTTTCTCGGCAACTCAAAGCGCTCGCTCAGGAAGGCCGCGGCCATCGCCGCACGCGTTTTGGGGCGGCTAGGATTGTCGCTGAAGCCGTGGAAGGTGAGGCGCAACGGCGCCGAGCCCATCGACTTCGCGGGCTATCGCATCTGGTGCGCTCGCGGGCGCCGGGTCGACTTGCGAAAGAGGCTCTGGAAACGACTGCGACGCGCGTTCGCGCGCTACATGCGCAGGCGCACCGAGCGCTTGGCGAGGCGCGTGTGCTCTTACTGGGGCTGGCTGAAAACGGCTGTCATGGAGCACCAGATGAACGTCAAGCGGTGCATATTCAACGCGGCGAGGGCCGTGGGTTAGGAGGAAAAATATGGTTGTGAAGTCGGAGCGAACGGGCGAGAGGCCCGAGACGGTCGAGATCGCGGGGACCGACGTCTGGCTGCGCCGCGGCATCGCCGAGGGCGAGCGCGAGGAGCAGGGAGGCGAGGGCGGTTCCGTCAAGGTGAAGGTGTTCACCTACGAGGAGCTGCACTTCACCGACCCGACTGGCGAGCTGACGGTCGAGGGCGCAAAGGCCGACTTTGACACCGTCTGGGCGGCACACGAGGCGGACGGCATGAGCATGGAGGAGCAGATCGCATCGCTCCAGCAGCAGGTTGCCGACTCGCAAGCGGCCCTTCTCGAGCTCGGCGACATCGTTGGAGGTGAGTAGCTTGGCGAAGATCTACTACCGCGCCGTGAAAAGCGGCAAGCGCACGCTCGAGAGCGTTCCCGAGCGCTGGCGCGACGAGGTACGCCAGATGCTAGAGGCAGACGGCGAGTAGGGAAGGGCCCCGGCTTCGGTCGGGGCCCTTTTCCGTTATGCGCGGGCGACCATGCGTGCCGACGATTGGAGGCGGCGCATGGCGAAGGATAGCGCTCACGAGTTCTCAGACGCCGAGATTCGGGCGTTCGAGCGCGAGGTGGCGGGAGTGTACGGCGAGGCGAGCAAGACGGCCTACGCCAACCTCAAGCGCTATCTGGCGCAGTTCGAGGCCGACGACGAGAAGATGCGCGAGCGGCTTGAGGCCGGCGAGATCACCAAGGCGCAATACAGGTCTTGGCGAAGCGGGAAGATAGCGGCGGGCAGGCGCTACCGAATCGTCCTCAAGCAGTGCGCCGAGGCCATGACGCATGCGAACGTCGTCGCGGCCGCCGCCATCGAGGGCAGGCTGCCCGAGGTCTACGCCGAGAACTACAACTACGGCACGTGGCAGGTCGAGAGCGCCGTGGGCGTTGACACGGCCTACGCACTGCAGGACGCGTCAACCGTCCAGAGGCTGCTCACCGACCACGACAGCTACCTGCCAAAGCCGTCCGTCAACGTCGCCAAGGACGTGGCGTGGAACCGGCGGCTCATCGCCAACCAGATCACGCAGGGCGTGCTGCTCGGCGAGTCGATACCCAAGATCGCGAAGCGCATCCAGGACGTGGCGGGGTCCAACCGCGCGGCGGCGGTGCGCTTGGCGCGGACCTCGACGACGGCGGCGGAGAACGCCGGGCGCGTCGACAGCTACAAGAGGGCCAAGGGGCTCGGCATCAAGGTGCAGCAGGAATGGGTGGCGACGCTCGACCTGCGCACGCGCTCGAGCCATAGGAAGATTGACCGCGAGAAGGTCGAGGTCGGCGAGAAGTTCAGCAACGGGTGTCGCTATCCCGGCGACCCGGAGGCGCGGTATGCCGAGACGTGCAACTGCCGCTGCACGCTGGTGGCGTCCTGTGACGGACTCGACGTGCTCGACGGCGAGCGTTTCAGCCGACTGCCCGAGGGCATGACCTACGAGGAATGGAAGGCGGGCAAGCCCGCCGTCACCGGCGCGAAGCCCGCGAACCGCACCATCTCAGAGTTCATGGAGATGCCCGGCACCAAGCGCAAGCTGGACGTGGCGGGCGTATCCAAGACCGAGGCGCACAAGCGGCTCTCGCGGCAGCTCGAGGACTACGGCATACCGTCCGGCTCGTTCCGCAAGATGAGCGCAGGCGACCAGCAGAAGGTGTTGGACACGGCGCTTGCGCCCGGTTCGACGCCCATTGTCAACGGTCGGCGCGTTTTCAAGGAGATCAAGGGCGAGCATTCCGCAGGCTCCGACCTTGCCAAGGTCAACCCGAACTTTAAGACAAAGAAGGACAAAGACGGCAGGTACTCGTACAACTGCCAAAGGTGCGTTCCGGCGTATGAGGCGAGACGGCGTGGGCTCGACGTCGTTGCGAAGCCGGTTAAGATGAATAAGTGGGGGAAAATATCGGCATATGACCCCTTCGCGCGCGCCGAGTCGTACAAAAAGGTGTTTCCGGGGGCCACTTGGAAACGTGGTGGCGATAAGCCGGAGAAAGAAATAACGTCATTCCTCCTTGCGGTAAACGGGGACGCGAGGGCCGAGGTCTCCGTTTCCTGGGACCAC
>CDZP01015375.1_pt1 | contig 35059 bp, 24 predicted proteins | sample 554941 | NCBI WGS metagenome assembly CDZP01 (sample SAMEA3182064, study PRJEB8094) | gut metagenome | biome: human; feature: gut; material: Stool; isolation source: human stools | place: Canada | collected 2013-01-28
GCATAATTCTAAGTGCCGATACGGCGAGCGAGGTGCGGCAGATGCTAAGCCAAAAGCGCAGATAATACTGGATGCTGCAAAGGTGAGCGCCGCCAGTGGCGGAAACAGCGAACCGAAGCAGGGGCAGCGGTCGCAGAGTGCGAGGGGCTTTTGCCCCCGAAGCACGATGCGGGTACCGCAACCCGACATTATCGAGCATTTTGGCAACGCAGATGCCGTGCCGCAGCTGCCGGAGCGGTGCTTAAGCCGCAAGGCGGGAATTGTGCGGCGTTGCCCTTGACATTTGAGAAAAAAATGCTATACTGCTATTATTAATAGTTATAATAAATCATTAGCTAATATGGGGTGCATTAAAGAATATACATTCCGATATTCAAATAGGAAGAAAGAAGATGTGCGTAATGAAAATGAAGAAACTGACCACTTTCGTTGCCTGCGCCGCTATGGCTGGTGTGTTCGCTACCAGCGCATTTGCTGCCAATGATGCACAGGTTGCCCGCGCTCAGGATTACCTGAACTCCAAGGGCATTGCCTACACTGTTACCGCTTCTGATGTTGACAAGGCTCTTGCTGCTGGCTACACTGCCGACAGCCTGGTTGCCAAGGCAAACGAGCTGCTGGACCGTGCAAAGTCTGATCCCGAAGGTGCAAAGAACGAGACTGTCAGCATCCTGAATGCTCTGGGCGTTTCTGTTTCCGATGCAAAGGTTACCGTCAACGGCAACGATATCACCATCTCTGCCAACATCAACGGCACCTACGTCCCTTACAGCTTCAGCAATGCCGATACCCATCCGGAAATCGGCGAAGCCATCAAGAATGGCACCTGGGGCGTTGCTGAAAGCACCACCACCGCTGCTGCCAGCCTGAAGAGCGGCAATGGCGTTATCAAGGCTACCGGCGACAATGCTGGTATCGCTATGCTGGTTGCTGTGGTTGCCATCGCGGGCACTATGGGTGTTGCTGTTCGCAAGAGCCGTGACGCTGAGTAATCACGCCTAACTAACATGTTGTTCGCCGCGGCGTACCGCGGCGAATTTTTTTGTTTCAGCGCTAGGTATGGGCCGCAGCCTGTGCCTGAACAGGGAGAAAAAATAAATGACGCACAAGAACGATTTTTTGCGCAAAGGTCCGGCAGGGCTGGTGGTAGTGCCACTGCTGTTTGCGCTGGTCACGTTGGCGCTGCTGGCGGTCATGTTCAAGGTGTTTGCCGCACCGTACTACTCGCTGGTAGAGTGGTTTATGGAAACCAGCGTGGTGGAAACCCAGCCCAAGGACCTGTTTGATGAGGCAGCCCAGACCCTGACCAATACGGAAAATGACCGGACCGCACAGGAAGAGCCGGAACAGGAAACCATCCCGCTGAGCAGCATTACCTACCCCAGCAAGGGGGACCGCTATGGCCGCATTACGATTGCGGGCACCACGGTGGATGCGCCGGTGTATTACGGTGACACCAACAGCATCCTGAACCGGGGTGTTGGTACTTATGTGGACAGCAGCGGAGCAGGCATCCCTGGTGAAAGTAAGACTATTTTGATGGCGGGCCACAACAACACCTTTTTTAACGATCTGCAGAGCGTTGAGGTGGGCGATGTGGTGACGATCGAGACCCATTACGGTACCTACACCTATACGGTAGAGCGCTGCGAGGTGCGGGATTACCAGGATACCACCACGTATGACTTTACACGCACCGATGAAAACCTGATCCTGTATACCTGCTACCCGTTTGATGCGCTGGGCTTTACCCCTAACCGCTACTTTGTTTATGCCAGCTACACATCCGGCCCGGAGCTGGATGCTGACCGTTGAGGGAGGAGATGCAGAGATGACGCAACAAAAAAACTCCCGCAAAGGCAGCGCTGTGTGGCCGATGGTGCTTTCCTGGCTGAGCAGCCTGATTTTGGCACTTTTGGCGGTGTTTGTCATGCTGTTTACCACGTTTGGTAACGTGGGCTATATGCAGAGCTGCGTGAAAAGCTCCGGCTATGCCCAGAGCGCCTATGATGATATGGTACAGGATTTTATCAGTTATGGTGCAGCCACCGGTTTTGATGCCGATGTTATGACGGGGTTTATGTCTGTTGACCAGGTGGAAAGCGACATGCAGGATGCTGTGGCGGGGCTGTATGCCAAAACGCTGACCTATTATACCCGCGATAATATCGCGGAAGCTGTTTACAGCGCCATGGAACAGGCTACGGCAGACCGTGGCATTACGCTGGAAGGCGAAACCAAGACGGCCGTGGAAACCGTGGCTGAGGCTGTGCGTATGGAGTATGCCTCCTACACCGCGGTGCCGCTGGTCAGCCAGCTGCGTACCCTGGTGCAAAAACTGCAAAAGGTGATGGTAATCGGCTTGGTGGTCAGTGCGGTGCTGCTGTGCGCTGCGGTAGTGTCCATGCTACGCATCAGCCGCAAAGATGCCCGCCTGGGGGCGCGCTGCCTGGTGTATGCCCTTGGCGGTGCTGCTGTGGTGTGCCTGGTGCTGGGTGTGGGCGTTAAGCCGATGATCGGCTTAACGCGCCTGGGCATTGACCCGCCTGCCCTGAAAAACCTGCTGATTGCTTATGTGGGCGGTTTGTTTGGCCGCTTTGTGGTGATGGCAGTGATCTATTTTGTGCTGGCGATAGTGCTTGGCGTATTGGTGAGCAGGCACAAAAAGCACAGAGCATGATGATAGAGTTTATAGAATAAGATAAAAAGAAACGGTGCTGTACCCCGGACTTTATGGGGTACGGCACCGTTTTTGTGTGAAGATGGGACAGGCGAGATGGCCCTGGAATGTGATGGTGAGGGAAAAGACGGGTTTTGAGTGATGTGGAGGGGATTGTGATGGTATGCCACCTGTAGGGGCGCACAATGTGCGCCCGCGGCCTTGCGGAGAATGATGTGGTGAAATATTAGACAAGGCCCGGCATGTGGGACGATGCGAAGCATCGTCCCCTACAAATCTGTTTTAGGTGCATTACAAAATTTGTAATATGAGAGATGGGCCAAGGTTGCGGCGGGGTCGGGTGACCCCGCCCTACTGCGAGGTTATGGCTAGTACCTACAAATAAAATAGCGCAAACAGCGTAAAATAAAAACACCCCGGAACCGCATAAGAATATGCGATTCCGGGGCGTAATGTTACTGGATAAAGGGCAAATTAAATCTTAGCCAAATCAAGCCTTGTTGGCAGAGCCGAACAGCTCGATCTTCTCCTTGACCTTATCCATGATGGCGTCTGCGCCCGGCTTCAGCAGCTTGCGCGGGTCATAGCCCTTGCCCTGCTGATCCTTGCCGGCTTCGATGTACTTGCGGGTGGCCTCAGCAAATACCAGCTGGCAGTCAGTGTTGACGTTGATCTTGGAAACGCCCAGGCGGATGGCTTTCTGAACCATCTCGTCGGGGATGCCGGTGCCGCCGTGCAACACCAGAGGAATGTTGTTGGTAGCCTGATGGATGCGCTCCAGAGCTTCAAAGTCCAGGCCCTTCCAGTTGGCGGGGTAAATGCCGTGGATGTTGCCGATGCCGGCAGCCAGGAAGTCAACGCCCAGAGCGGTGATCTTGGCGCACTCTTCGGGGTCAGCGATTTCGCCGTTGCCGACTACGCCGTCCTCAACGCCGCCGATGGAACCAACTTCGGCTTCGATGGACAGGCCCTTGTCGTGTGCCAGCTCAACCAGCTCACGGGTCTTGGCAATATTCTCTTCGATGGGGTAGTGGGAGCCATCGAACATGATGGAGGTAAAGCCAGCTTCAATGCAGGCCTTTGCGCCCTCATAGGTGCCGTGGTCCAGGTGCAGGGCAACGGGAACCGTGATGCCGAGAGATTCATCCATTGCGCGCACCATAGCGGCAACGGTCTTGAAACCGGTCATATATTTGCCGGCACCCTCGGAAACGCCCAGAATAACCGGGCTCTGCATGGCCTGAGCCTGAAGCAGAATGCTCCGGGTCCATTCCAGGTTATTGATATTGAACTGGCCAACACCATAGTGGCCGTCACGAGCTTTGAGGAGCATATTGGTTGCATTTACGAGCATAACAGGTACCTCCTATAAATTCAGTTCAAGCGGCTGGAGGGCCTGACCCTGCCAGCTATTTTATTATAGACCGACTTTGACAAAAAATCAACAATAATCACGGCTTTTTACCCAAGAATGAGTAAAAAGTCCAGAAAATGGGATGATTGCACAGTGTTAGACGTGTGATTTTGGGTAAGATTTATGAAAGAATAGCAGAATGACCAGCATCCGATGCGCCAATTTGGTCGGAATGTGCAGAATGGACAGAGGGGCGGACGCAGGAAAACGGGAAATACAATTTGAATATAAAATTAAATAAAATACAATAAGTTAATTTGCACGAGGCCATGAGAGAGGTGCATTGATAAAAGGGTGGTAGGATGAGGGGACGGAACGGTCAAGACCGTTCCCTACAGACAGGGAAAAGGAAAATACGGAAAGGGAAGGTTGATGTGGATATAGCACAGCAGGACCCAAGGCAAAACAAAATCGGCCCCTGCCTTGGTGCGGCAGGGGCCGATAAATTCAGTGATTCAAATAACTCAAAAATGCGGAAAAGAAAGCTTTACCGGTCGATGGGGGCAGTCTTGGCTTTCAGCCAGGTCTTTTCCTCCTCGGTCAGGCGGGGGCTGAGCATCTCGTATACATGGGCATGGTAGGCGTTCAGCCAGTTGATCTGGTCACGGGTCAGTTCGTCCACAATGACCGGCTCGGTGGAGATGGGCACCAGGGTCAGCGGCTCAAATTTCAGCCAGTGACCATATTGGTTGGTGCCGGCATCCACGCATTCCAGCTCGTTCTCAATGCGGATGCCGACTTCATCGGTCTCATAAACGCCCGGCTCATCGGTGATGGTCATGCCCTCTTTGAAGACAATGGGGTTCTGGGGGCGCAGGCTCTGGGGGCCTTCGTGCACCGAGGAGATGTAACCAACGCCGTGGCCGGTGCCGCAGCGGTAGTTGATTTTGTGTGCCCACAGCGGGCCGCGGGCAAAGCTGTCCAGTGCAAAGCCGGTGCAGTAATCCAAGAATACCGCGCGGGCAATGTCAATGTGGCTCTGCAGGGTCCAGGTGTAATATTTGCGCTCATTCTCGGTCAGGGGGCCGACCGGGTAGGTGCGGGTGATGTCGGTGGTGCCGCAGTCATACTGGCCGCCGTTATCCACCAGCAGGAAGCCGCGCGGCTCAATCACGCTGTCCACTTCGCCCTCGGCATGGTAGTGCATCATGGCGGCGTTGGGGCCGTAAGCGGCAATGGTATCAAAGCTGTCCTCAAAGTAGCCGGGCATTTCGGCACGGCGCTTTTGTAGCATCTTTTCAATGTCAGTCTCGTGCAGGATTTTGCCCTCGGCGATGGCCTTTTCCAAGTCCATCTGGAAACGCACCATGGCAACGCCGTCACGCACATGGCATTCGCGGATGTTGGCAAGCTCGACCGGGTTTTTGACACCTTTCAGTGCAAAGATCGGGTCGGCACCGGTAACGGTCTTGTGCTCGTTTAGGGCGCAGTACAGGTCATAATTGGTGGCTTTCTCGTCTACGAGGAACACTTCCTCTGCGGGCAGAGCGTGTACGGTATCGATCAGCTCCGGGTAGTCGCGCAGGGAAACGCCGTTATCGGCCAACGTTTTTGCGTCGGCATCATTCAGGCGGCCGGGGGCGATAAACAGGGTGCAGCTGTCCATCGTGACAAGGGTATAAGCAACGGCCAGCGGGGTACAGGGCAGGTCGCGTGCGCGCATGTTGGTCAGCCAGCCCACACAGTCCAGACCAGTCACAGCCAGGGCGGTGGCACCGGCTTTTTTCAGCTCGTCACGCACCATGGCAATGCGCTGGGCGGCGGTGGCGCCGGTCTGCTCAACAGTCAGCAGCTCGCAGGGGGTGTTGGGCAGGCTGGGGCGGGTGGTCAGGCTCTCCCACAGGGGGGAGACGATATCCTTGCTTTCCAGCTTGGCGCCGCTCTTGGCCAGAGCGGCGGCATAGCCGTTGGCAATGGTGGCAGGCACGCAGCTGCCATCCAGCAGCAGGGTCTGGCCTGCGGCAAAATGGGCGGTCAGGTACTCTTCCACGGTGGGCACCCCGGCGGAACCGGCGTGCATGCACTCAATTTCGGTACCGGCCAGCTGACGGTCACCCTGAACATAAAAGCGGCCATCGCACCACAGGGCGCTGCCGGTCAGGGTGACAACAAGGGTGGAGTTCTCGCCGGTAAAGCCGGAGAAAAACGGCAGGCTGTTGTAATAAGCGGGCAGATATTCACTGGAGTGTGGGTCGCTGGTCATCAGCAAAACACCGTGGGCACCGGCTGCCTGGGCAGCGGCGCGCAGAGCGGCGATTTTTTCATTGGTCGTCAAAATAGTCCTCTCCTTATATGCAGAATGTTGAACAAGTCCATTCTAACATGTTTTCATAAAAGGTCAATACGGGGTGCGGTTCAGCACAGTGCCCAGCAGCGGCAGGCCGCAGCCCTGCAGAAGGTGAGCCGCCTGGCGCAGCTCCTGGTGGGTAACGCCGCCGCTTTGTACCACAAGCAGGGCACCGTCACATACTTTGGCAAGGCTGAGAGCGTCACTGCATTCGCTCAGGGCTGGAGCATCTACCAAAAGATAAGCAAACTTTGGTGCACAGCTTTCCACCATGCGGGCAAAACGGGGGTGTTCCAGCAGCAGGGCCGGGCGGCTGGTGGTGCCGGAGGCCGGAACCAGGCAGGTGCCGCGGATCTCGGTGTGGTAGAGAACTTCCTCCAGAGGGACGCTGCCGGAAAGATAGTGTGCCAGACCCGGCACTTTGTGTTCACCGGTCAGCCCGCACTGGCGGCAGATGCCGGAATGGCGCAGGTCACCGTCAACCAGCAGGCAGCGCTGGCCAAGCCCGGCAAGCAGCTGCCAGAACTGCAAAGCCAGAGTAGTTTTACCTTCCTGCGGGGTAGTGCTGGTGAGCAGAATGATTTTGGCGTCTGGGGCTGTCTGTTCCAGACGCAGGCGCAGCAGATTCAGGGATTCAACCGTCCGGGGTGCCAGCTCCGGCAGGTGGTTCAAAGCAAGTTCTTTCATGGGCGGCCGCCTTTCCGGGTATGGAGGCGGCGGGGCGTGGCATCCGGGATGCAGGCCAGCGGCGAAGAGCCAAGGCAACGGGTCAGATCGTCTGCCGTATAAATGTGGTCATCCCGCAGGTAATGCAGGCAGAGGAAAGCAAAGCAGAGCAAAAAGCCGATGCCAGCGCCAAACGTTGCGTGGAACACAGCCCCCGGCCCGGAAAAGCGCTGCGGCGGGGCTGCCTGCTCCACCAGGCGGGGTGGGGTGGTGCCCATGCGGGCAGAGAGATCATCCAACGCAAGGGCAGCCAGTGCGTTGGCAATATCTGCTGCGCGCTGTGGGGAGGAATCGGCCGCAACAATGCGCAGAATATGGGTATCTGCCGGGTGCAGAATGGTAATCTGGTCTTTTAAGTGGGCAGTATCCGTGGAAAGGCCAAGGGTGGAAATAACGGATTCCAGCATGGTGCGGCTGGTCAAAAGCTCCTGATAATCAGCCGTTAATTGCAGTTCCGCATAGCCGGAGGTCAGCCCCTCCTGTGCGGCGGCAACATACAGCTGGGCTTCGGCCTGGTAGCTGCGCGGGGCAAGGCGTGCGGCAGCAAAGGCCAGAATACCTCCCAGCAAGGTACAAACCAGTACCGCGGCGAAATGGGCGGGCAGCAGGCGGAACAGTTCCACGGGGGTCACTTCGCGCCCGGCGGCGCGGGATGCAGGGGCAGCGGGCAAGGTGCTCACCTCCAAAACAGGGCATGAACAAGGCAAAATTCCGGTAAAAACAGCATACATCAAGTGTAACACGCGCCCGGCGCAAAATTCAATAGAAAAAACGGTTTTTCAGGCGATACTGGGCGGTTTTTCGGGCAAACTGCTGAAAGGTGAGAGGATTTTGCAGCAAACGGGGGAAACGCCGCGGTAAAAAGGCGCTGACGGGGCAAGAAGTTTTCAAAAATTTCAAATTTTGGCAGGCCCAAATGGGCGAAAAGCTCTTGACGGGTTTGATATAATAAGGTTAGCAGTAAGAAAACAAGATTGCTAACAACACAAACAAACTTTAAGATAGAAGGGAATATTACCATGGCAGAACAGGTAACTAAAATTGATATTTTCTCCGGCTTTTTGGGTGCAGGCAAAACGACCCTGATCAAAAAGCTCATCAAGGAAGCGTTCCAGGGTGAAAAGATTGTGCTGATCGAAAACGAATTCGGCGAGATCGGCATTGACGGCGGCTTTATGCGTGAGGCTGGCATTCAGGTCAACGAGCTGAACTCCGGCTGTATCTGCTGCTCCCTGGTGGGCGACTTCCGCGAGGCACTGAAAAAGGTCGTGGAGACTTATCACCCTGACCGCATCCTGATCGAGCCTTCCGGCGTTGGCAAGCTGAGTGATGTGACCCGCGCTGTTGAGGGTGTGGGCGAGACCCTGCCGGTCAGCCTGAACAGCTTTGTGACTGTGGCCGATGTGAACAAGGTCAAAATGTATATGAAGAACTTTGGCGAGTTCTATGATGACCAGATCAGCCACGCATCCTGCATCATCCTGAGCCGCACCGGCAGCGCAGACGAGAAGAAGGTTGCTGCTGCTGTTGCCCTGATCCAGGAAAAGAACCCCACCGCCACCATTGTGACCACCGATTGGAACGAACTGACCGGTGCACAGATCGTTTCCGTTATGGATGGTAAGCGCGACCTGGTTGCCGAGCTTCTGAGCGAAGCACAGGCTTCCAATGCTGCCCATGCGGACGAGGATGAGGAAGAGCATCATCACCACCACCATGACCATGATGAGGACGGCCACGAGTGCTGCCACCATCACCACGACCATGATGATGACGACGATGATGATGAGCACGAGCATCACCACCATCATGACGAGGATGATGACCACGGCCACGAATGCTGCCATCACCACCACGACCATGATGACGACGATGATCAGGATGAGCATGAGCACCACCATGACGGCGAGTGCTGCTGCGGCCATCATCACCATCATCATGACCACGATGCAGACGAAGTGTTCACCAGCTGGGGCCACGAGACTGCCCACAAGTACAGCCATGACGAGCTGGAGAGCATCCTGACCACGCTGGATTCCGGCGAGTACGGCGCTGTGCTGCGTGCCAAGGGCATTGTGGACGGCGGCGACACCTGGTACGAGTTCGACATGGTGCCCGGTGAGCATGAGATCCGCACCTGCGGCCCCGATGTTACCGGCAAGGTGTGCGTGATCGGTTCCCAGCTGAAGGAACATGAGGTGGAAGAGCTGTTCCACGCCTGATTTGTAAAGGAGTAAAACATGGCGCAGAAAGAGATTCCCTGTTACCTCTTTGTGGGTATGCTGGAAAGCGGCAAAACCAAGTTTATTCAGGAAACAATGGAGGACCCGCAGTTTGATTCCGGCGACAAAACGCTGCTGTTGATCTGTGAGGAAGGCGAAGAGGAATATGATTCCGAGCGATTTGCCTTTGGCGGCGTGACCGTTGCCACCATTGAGGACAAAGCGGAACTGAACCGCGAACACCTGCAGCAGCTGGCTGAAAAGTCTGACTGTGGGCGTGTGATCATTGAATACAACGGCATGTGGCTGGTGCAGGAGCTGTACGATGCCCTGCCGGATAACTGGCTGATTTACCAGTGCCTGGCCACCGCAGACGGCACTACCATCAAGACCTATGCCAACGACAATGCCATGCGCGGCCTGCTGCTGGACAAGCTGCGCGGCAGCGAGCTGCTGGTGGTGAACCGTGCCGAGGCGGTAAACGATGACGAAAGCCACCAGCTGATCCACAAGCTGGTGCGCCAGGCCAGCCGCCGCTGCGATATCGCCTATGAGTTCAAGGATGGCAGCGTTGCCTATGACGATATCCCGGACCCGCTGCCGTTCGATGTAAACGCCCCGGTGATCGAGATTCCCGAAGAGTTCTTTGGCGTGTGGTATATGGACTGCATGGATGAGATGCAGAAGTACGACGGCAAAACGGTGAAATTTCTGGCTCAGGTGTGCCAGACCAACCGCGCCGGCAAGGACAGCTTTGTGCCCGGCCGCTTTGCCATGACCTGCTGCGTGCAGGATATCCAGTTTGTGGGCTTCCCCTGCAAGTACACGGAGTACAAGAACCTGAAGCAGCGTGACTGGATCACGGTAACGGCAAAGGTGAACCTGAAATACCACCCGATTTACAAGGGCCAGACCCCGGATTCTGTCGGCCCGGTGCTGACGGCCATCAACGTGGAGCCTGCCGCGGCCCCGCGTGATGATGTGGTGACCTTCAGTTGAGCGGGGAACGCCGCAGGGCAATCGAAGCCCGCGTGGCAGCCGCAGCCGCCCGGCTGGAAAAAGAGGGCCGCTACACGGCAACCCGGCGGTGCATCCAGCACGGCAAGGTCAGCGTGTATGCCCACTGCGTCAGCGTGGCGGATACCGCCTGCGTCTTGGCGGAAACGCTGCACCTGCGCGTAAACGAGCGGGCGCTGATCCGCGGTGCATTGCTGCATGATTACTTTTTGTATGACTGGCACGATAAAGCCAACGGCCACCACTGGCACGGTTTTACCCACCCAGGCACCGCCCTGCACAACGCAAGCGAGGATTGGAAGCTGACCCCGGTGGAGCGGGAGATCATCAAAAAGCACATGTTCCCCTTAACCCCCATCCCACCCACCTGCCGTGAAGCGTGGCTGGTGTGCCTGGCAGATAAAATCTGTGCCGCCAAGGAGACGACCGGCGGAATCTATGGCAAGCTGCCGTTTGCCGCGAAGCATAACGCGCAGGATAAGTAAATTAAGGCAATACCGCATAATTCTAAGTGCCGATACGGCGAGCGAGGTGCGGCAGATGCCAAGCCAAAAGCGCAGATAATACTGGATGTCTTATCGAGCATTTTGGCAACGCAGATGCCGTGCCGCAGCTGCCGGAGCGGTGCTTAAGCCGCAAGGCGGGAATTGTGCGGTATTGCCTTAACGTTTTATATGCAGAAAATCCAAAAGCCCGATGCCGTGTTGACATCGGGCTTTTGGCATTTTACACGGAGAGGGGAAAAATTAGGAATTAGGAATTCGGAATGGGACGGCGGGAAAAAGTTCGTGGCAAGGGTTGAACCTGCTGTAATTCCGCATAGGCAGGGATCATAAACAGGAACAACAAAAAACAGGCGCACCACAGAATAATCCCCGTGGTGCGCCTTATTTATACGATTGTACCTATTGGATTAAAAGGTTTTCGCCGAAGCCTTTTTTCAAAAAGGTTGGAAAAATCCCCCGTAAATCCAAAAATCACAGCGTATCGCAGATGGTGCTCATCATGGAACGGATGTCGATGTGCTGGGGGCATTTGGGCAGGCAGGCACCGCACTTGATGCAATGCTCGGCGCGGGTGGCGGCGGGGGCGTCCTCATATTCCTCTTTTAGGGTGGCGAGGCGGTCGCCACACAGGCGGTATTCGTTCCAGGCGTGCAGCATGCCCGGAATGTTGACCCCGGCGGGGCAGGGCATGCAGTACTTGCAGGCCGTGCAGGGGGCAAGCTTTTGGGCCTTGAACACATCCAGCGCACGGGCGAGGGTATCCTGCTCAGTGGTGGAAAGCGGAATAAAGGGATCCATGGAAGCCACGTTATCCTGTACCTGCTCCAGGGTAGTCATGCCGGAAAGTACGCACAGCACATTGGGCAGGCTGGCAACCCAGCGAATGGCCCAGCTGGCCAGGCTCTTTTCCGGGGCGGCCTGATGCAGCAGGGCGGCGGCTTCAGGGCAAAGGGTGTTCAGCATCCCGCCGCGCACCGGCTCCATAACGATGACCTGCAGCCCGGCAGCGGCGCACAGCTCGTATTTTTTGCGGCTCTGCTGATAGTCCCAGTCAAAATAATTGAGCTGCAGCTGTACAAAATCCCAATCGCCTGCAGCAAGGATCTCTGCCAGCTGCTCAGCGCTGCCATGGAAAGAAAAGCCCAGCCGCTTGATTTTGCCCGCCTTGCGCAGCTCGTTCAGCTGGTCATAGGCGTGGTACTTGACGTAATTGGACCAGCTGCTTTCATGCACAGAGTGAACGAGGTAAAAATCAAAGTAATCAGTGCGGCAGTTGGCCAACTGCTCGTTAAAAATACGGGGCACATCCTCATCGCATTTCAACAGCCAGCCGGGCAGTTTGCTGGCAAGGTGATAGCTGGCGCGGGGATACTTGGCCAGAGCTTTGCCGCAGAACTTTTCGCTCATGCCGCCGTGGTAGGGGTAGGCAGTATCGAAATAGTTCACGCCGTGGGCATAGGCATAATCAAAAATCTCCTGTGCCTTTTCCTCGTCAATGCTGGTCTGGTCGGCGGCGTCCCGCAGGGGCAGGCGCATGGTGCCAAGACCCAGCAGGCTGATTTTGCCGCTGAGGTCATTATAGGGGGCAGGGTTATTGCGGCAGACACGGTATTCCATACAAGTTACGCTCCTTATTCCGGCTTTGCCAGATGAATTTGATGGAAGATTTGGTGCGGGGATAAACAAGAAACGCCGATTTTGCTGGCTCGGCGGTTAAGGTGTATCTGAAAACAAAGAAACAGCCGATATTTTCGACTTTTCAGATACACCCTGGGAAAAGGAAATTATTCGCAGGAGGAACAGTCGCCACAGTCCTCGTCGGTAGCAGGAGCTGCCGTTGCGGCGCGGCCTGCCAGCTCGGGATCAAGGCTTTCGGCTACTTTGATCATCAGGGCACATTCAATGCGCTTGCGGAACACTTCGCAGCCATATTCATACACACCGTGGATATCGCCGGTGGCGTGCAGGGCGTTGGCGGCGCAGCCGCCCGCGCAGTACAGGCGTGCCCAGCAATCCTTGCAGTCGGGGCGGGCGTACACGTTGCACAGCTTGAATTCATCCCGCAGTTTGGTGTTGGTAACGCCGTTCCAGATATCGCCCAGCTTGTAATCCGGGTCGCCGACAAACTGATGGCAGGGGTACAGGTCGCCCCAGGGGGTAACGGCCATATATTCGGTGCCGGAACCACAGCCGGAAATGCGCTTGTAAATGCAGGGGCCATGGGCCAAGTCGATCATGTAATGGTAGAAGGTGATGGGATGACCGGCTTTTTCACGGCGGAGCATATCCTTGGCCAGCAGCTCATACTGGTCAAACAGGATGGGTAGGTCGGCCTCGGTCAGGGCTTCGGGACTGCCGGCCTTGCTCACGACCGGCTCCATGGAAAGCTCGTCAAAGCCGAGATCATCCGCCATGTGGAACAGGTCGTTGGTGAAATCGGTGTTGTAATGGGTGAAGGTGCCGCGCATGTAGTAGCCCTTACCGCCGCGGGCCTTGACCAGCTGCTGGAACTTGGGCACAATGCGGTCATAGCTGCCGCGGCCTGCAATATCCTTGCGGAAACGGTCGTTGACCTCCTTGCGGCCATCCAGAGAAAGAACCACGTTGTAGCACTCTTTGTTGGCCCACTCAATGACTTCATCGGTGATGCCGATGCCGTTGGTGGTCAGGGTGAAGCGGAAGTTCTTGCCTTTTTCTTTTTCAATGCTGCGAGCATAGGCAACCAGCTGTTTGCAGACCTCAAAGTTCATCAGCGGTTCGCCGCCGAAAAAGTCAACCTCCAGGTTGTGGCGGGTGCCGCTGTGCTCCACCAGGAAATCCAGCGCACGCTTGCCGGTCTCAAAGCTCATCAGGCCGGACTGGCCGTGGAACTTGCCCTGGGCGGCAAAGCAGTATTCGCAGTTCAGATTGCAGGTGTGGGCCACATGCAGGCAGAGTGCCTTGACAACGGTGGAACGATTCTTGAAGTCAAAGGCATGGTCAGCGTAAATATCTTCGGCAAACAGCTTGCCATCGGCCTTCAGTTCTTCGATATCGTCAAAGCAGTCGTTGATGTCTTCGGCGGTCACTTCGGGATGGTCAGCATATTTCTTTGCCAGCAGGTCGGCAGCTTCTGCGCGGGGGTGGCCGGCATCGACCAGAGCGATGGCGGCATACGCCAGTTCGTCTACGGCGTGAACGCTGCCGCTGTAGACATCCAGCACAATGTTGTAGCCGTTGAGTTTATATTGATGGATCATACTATTCCTCATATCCGAATCAAAGTGGGGTTACATAAAAAGAACCGGGAGCGCCTTTTTGGTAAAAGGCAGTCCCGGCAGAAAGCCAGTTCAAGTAAAAATTACTTCTTCTCGCAAGGCTGGTTGGCAATGCCGCAGCTGGTCTTGCAGGCGCTCTGGCAGGAAGTCTGGCATTCGCCGCAGCCGCCGTTCTGGAGGCTCTTAGCCATATCGCGGGTGTTCAGAGTCTGAATGTGCTTCATGAAATTTCACCTCTTCTATAAATATAGATTATATTAAATATACACGGAAACCATAGGGTTTGTCAAGCAAAAGCGGGGATTTTTGCGGGGAGGCGGGCAGTTTTTTGCCCACAACAGGAATGGTGCTATGGCAGAACATCCAAAGTGGAGCCACCGCCAAGGCCAGTGTGGTGCAGGTGGGTGCCGCAGGCAGCAAGGGCGGTGCAGGCCGCGATGAATTCCGGAGTGATCACTTCGCCCGGTGCCAGCAGCGGAACGCCCGGCGGATATGCCCAGACATACTCCGCCGAGGTGCGGCCAACGGCATGTTGCAGTGCCAACGCGGTGTGCGGGGCAAAAAGCGCCTGTGCGATGGAACAGGCGGCTGGGCCGGGGGTGGGCAGCACCTGCGCCGAGGCGGGCAGGGGAGCGTTCTGCGCCGCCGCAGCATCGATCACCAACAGGGCAGCGGCAAAACGGTCAAGGGCGGTTTCTTCATCGCAGGGGGAGGTCATGGCCAGCACGTTGGCACCACAGGACATCTCGGTTTCAAACTGCCAGTCCCGGCGCAGCAGTTCCGCCAGGGCGGGGCCGGTCAGCCCGGCAGCAGCACCGTTGACGAGGATCTTGCCGGAATCGTGGGCAAAAAAGCCGGGGTGGGCAGAAACATCATCCATCCCATGGCAGAGCACGCGCAGGCGGCGCAGTGGGCGCACAGCGCCGCTGAACCGCTGCAAGCGGGCACGCCAGGCGGCAAACCAGGCATCGCCGTGTTCGGCCAGCAGGCCGGTGCAGCCGTCCAGGCTGGCCATTAACGGATAGGAGGGGGAACTGGTTTCAAACACATCCAGCTGGCGTTCCAGCTCCTGCGGCGGAATGAAAGAACTGTTCCAGTGCAGCAGGGCGGTCTGGGTCAGGCTGGGCAGTGTCTTGTGCGGGCTTTGAATGATGACATCCGCCCCGGCAGCAATGGCACCGCCCTGCCAGCCGTGGGCGGCGGCCAGTGGCAGATAGTGCGCGCCGTGGGCTTCGTCCACGATCAGGGGAACGTTGGCGGCGTGGCACAAAGCGGCAATGGCGGCAAGATCACTCAAAACACCCTCATAGGTGGGGCTGGTAAGGATGACCGCAGCGGCATCCGGGCAGGCGCGCAGGGCATCCGCTACCATGGCGGGGGTGATGCTGCCGTAAATGCCGAACGCCGGGTCCACGGGGGGCACCAGCCAGTGTGCCGTTAAGCGGTTGAGCTCAATGGCGTGGTAAACGGATTTGTGGCAGTTGCGCGCGCAGATGACGGCGGTGCGGCCGGAACTGACGACAGCGGCCCGGATGGCGGCCAGAATGCCGCAGGTGGAGCCGTTGACCAGATACCAGGTTCGCTTTGCCCCCCACAAGGCGGCGGTGCGGGCCATGGCATCGGCCAAAATGCCGTCTGCATCGTGCAGGTCATCTACGCCGGGAACTTCGGTCATATCCCACCCGGCGGGCAGGCCCGGTGCCGGCACCACCCGCCGCTTGTGCCCCGGCATGTGCAAGGGGTAAAGCCCGGAGGAAGCATAGGATTGGAGTTGAGATTGGAGAAGATGGTTCATAAGTTAGGAGGTAGGAGTTAGGAGTTGAAGGACGGAATTTTTGGAAGCGGCAATAATTAGAAGTGAGGAAACGGAGAGAGTATAAGAGTGTTATGATTTTAATACGCGGCGCAAGCCGCACCATAAACTCCTAAGGCAACACCGCACAATTCCCGCCTGACGGCTTAAGCACCGCTCCGGCGGCTGCGGCACGGCATCTGCGTTGCCAAAATGCTCGATAATGTCGGGTTGCGGTACCCGCATCGTGCTTCGGGGGCAAAAGCCCCTCGCACTCTGCGACCGCTGCCCCTGCTTCGGTTCGCTGTTTCCGCCACTGGCGGCGCTCACCTTTGCAGCATCCAGTATTATCTGCGCTTTTGGCTTAGCATCTGCCGCACCTCGCTCGCCGTATCGGCACTTAAAATTATGCGGTATTGCCTTAACCAAGTTCTACTTGGGCTTTGCTTCCGCATTTGGTCTTTTGGACCAGGATTTGTTTGGGGATGCGGTCCTGGAGGGTTTCGACGTGGCTGATGATGCCGACCAGCTTATCGGAACCGGCAAGGGCAGTCAGGGTGTCGATGGCTTTTTGCAGGGCGTCGGCGTCCAGCGTGCCAAAGCCTTCGTCCACAAACAGGGTATCCACGCTGATGCCGCCGGCACTTTCCTGGATGGTATCGCTGATGCCAAGAGCCAGGCTGAGCGCCGCCAAAAAGCTTTCGCCGCCGGAAAGGGAACCGACCGGGCGGGTCTTACCGGTGTAGGCATCGAACACATCCAGCTCCAGTGCGGTCTTGGCGGCAATATCAGCGCTCTGGCGGCGGCGCAGGGTATACTGGCCGCCCGTCATGCGGGTAAAACGACGGTTTGCGGCGGCGACCACGCCGTCAAAATAAAAGCTCTGCACATACTGTTCAAAGGGCAGCTTTTGCTTTTGGGTCAGATTGCCGTTGATGGTCTTGCTCAGGTTATCCAGCATGGCGGCGTTGGCGCGGGCAGATTCTGCGGCGGTGATGGCTTTTTTTAGGTTGGTCAGGGCATCGCGGTTGGTATCCAGCCGGTGCAGGGCGGCCTGGTTTTGGTCGCGCAGGTTTTTGCGCTCAGCTTGCAATGCAGTAAGGGCCTGCTGCTGGGCGGCAGGGTCCGGGCGGCTGGCGGTATCCCCGGCCTGTTCGGTCAGGGTTTGGGCGGCGCTTTGGGCCGCAGCAAGTTCTTTGGAAAAAGCATCGCGGCTTTTGGCGGCGGCATCCAGTGCGGCTTGCAGGGTGCGGCGCTGTTTTTGGGTCTCGGCGCGGGCGGCGGCCATAGCGGCGGCATCTGGCCAGGGCAGGTTTTTCTGCCCCTCGGCAAGGCGGGTCTGGGCTTCTGCGGCGGCTTTTTCGGCGTTGGCCTGTGCGGTGCGGGCCTGCTCCACAGCGTTTGCCTGGTCGGGGCGCTGGGCTTGCAGCTGGGCTTTTTGGCGGGTCAGCTTTTCCAGATCTTTTTTGCGGGATTCAGCATTTGCCATGCGGTCATGCATTTCGGCAAGGCCGCGGCGCAAGCTGTCATGTTGGGCCTGCAGGGCGGTTTGCAGCTCGTCCGGGGTCAGGGCATCGGCCTGCGGCCCGGTATAATGCTGGCGGCGGCGCGCCAGAAAGGCGGCGGTACGCGCATACAGGGTATCCCGCTGGGTTTGGGCTGCGGCTTTGGCTTCCCCGGCTGCGGTGGAGGCTTTGGAAGCTTCCGCCGCAGCGCTCGCCGCTGCCTGCGCAGCTTTGTTGCAGGCGGCTTCGGTGACATGGCTGGGGGCGGGGGCTGCCGGTGCTGGGTGGTGCAGAGCACCGCACACCGGGCAGGGGGTGCCATCCACCAGATCTTGCGCCAGAATCCCGGCGCGGGCGGCATTCAGGGCGCGCTGCATCTCGGCACTGGAATGCTGGGCGGCATCGGCCTGCTGCTGCTTTTGCCGGTATTCATCGGCAGTGCGCTGCCATTTGGCTTGCGCGGTGTGCAGGCGGGGGATATCATCCAACAGGGCTTGGCAGTCCTGCAGCTGGCTTTGGGTCAGCTCAATGGTTTTGCGGCAGCTTTCCAGCTCGGCGTTCGGTTCACCGCAGGCCGTGATCTGCGGTTCCAGCTGGGCTAAGGCAGTATCGGTACTGCTTAGAGTTTTCTGGTCTTTTTCCAGCGCCGCGGCGGCCTGTTCGGCCTGGGCGCGGGCGGTTTTGGCGCTGGCTGCGGCGGTGCTCAACTCTTGATAGCGCGGCTCCCACTCCGCAAAGCGCTGCAGCTTGGCATCCAGCTCGGCAAGCTCCGGGCGGCGGGCTTCGGTCTTGTCCCACTCCGCATTCAAAGCGGGGGCCTGGGCAGTCAGCTCGGCGGCTTTGGCCTGGGCTTCATCCAGACTGCTCAGCAGTTTGGCACGGTTTTGGGCGGTTTCCACCGCGGCGGACTGCGCTTCAATGCGGGCATCAAGGGTATCCAGCTGTTGGGATTGCTCCGCCGTCAGGGCGGTGTCCGCTTCGATCATCTCAGCGGCCCAGTCCAGCGCGGCGGGGGCGCGGTAGGGGTCACGGCTGTCCTGCGCATCGGCAAGTTCGCCGGTGTGGGGGCTGCCGGGGGCAGGCTGTAAAGTGGCCAGCAGCTGCACAACGGTGTGGTTGGCAAGCTCGGCCTGGCGCAGAGCTTCCCCGGCTTTGGTGCGGGCGGCACTGCCAAGGCGCTGGTAGCTGGCGGTATCAAACACGCGGCGCAGAATTTCGGCCCGGTCGGCGCTGGAAGCGTTGAGCAGGCGGGCAAAATCATTCTGTGCGATCATCGAGATTTGGGCAAACTGGCGGGCGTCAATGCCCAGCAGGGCTGTCACCGCTGCAGTCACGGCTTTGGAGCCGGTCACGGGAGCGTCCGGCTCCTGCGTTAAGGCGGCAGAGCCGGGAACCGTGGTCACGCCCTCGCCCCGGCGCTTGGCGCGGGTCTGCTCCGGGGTGCGGTTGACGGTATAAGTACGGCCGCGGTGGGTGAACTCCAGCTCCACAAAGGTGGTATCAGTGGGGATGGCATAGTCGCTGCGCAGCATGTCCGGTTCGCGGTAAGCGCCGGTGGTTTCGCCGTACAGGGCAAAGGTGATAGCGTCAAACAGTGCGGTTTTGCCCGCGCCGGTATCGCCGCTGATCAGAAAGAGGCCGCTGGAGCCAAAGCCGGACAAATCCAGTGTGCAGGTGCCGGCATAAGGACCAAAGGCGCAAAGGGTCAGGCGTACAGGTTTCATAGTCCGGCCTCCTGGCGCAGCTGGGCCAGAGCTGCGGTTTCTTCGGGGGTAAGGGTGCGGCCGTGCATCTTTTCAAAAAAGCGGGCGAACAGCTCGTCAAAGCTCATGGTGCGCAGCTGGGCGGCCTGCTGGATGGCATCGCTGCCGGTATCCAGTGCGCCGCCGGGGGCGTAATCCAGCTTCATGGCGTTGGGGTAAGCGGCACGCAGCACGGCCATGGCGTCCGGGCGGGGAACCGGGTCGGTCAGGGTGGCCCAGATGTAATCTTCGGCATCTGTTACGGTATCGGCGGCGGTCAGCTGGTTCAGCGGGCCGGTGAGGTGGCGCATGGCGTGCAGCGGGCGCAGGGGCAAAAGCTCCGGTTCGGCTCCGTTGGCCCCGATATGAACCAGAACGGCGCTTTTCTGCGCGCCGGACTCATCCAGCGAATAGCACAGCGGGCTGCCCGCGTACCGCACAGTGGGGTAGCCGACCTGCTGCGGGCGGTGAATGTGGCCAAGGGCGGTGTACAGGTAGCCGGTAAAGCGGGCGGCATCCACGGCCTGAACCGTGCCGACGTTGACATCGGCGGCAACGCTCTCACTGCCGGAACAGGTGGGCAGACTGCCGCCGCCCAGCACCATCTGGTGGGCGATCAGGACCCGACGCTCCCCGGCAGTGGGCAGCGGGCCCAGCGCGGCGGCGATGGCGGAATCTTCATCCCGGATATCGGCATCCGGCAGGCAGTGGCGCACGGTGGCGGGGCGGACAAAGGGCAGGAGGTCAAAGGTGAGCTCGCCGAATTCATCCTGCAAGATGACCCGGCGGGGGGCACTGGTGAACTGCCCGGCCAGATAGACCTGTTGGTTGGAAAGCAGCCCGGCGGCATAATCCAGCCGCTCGGCGCTGTCATGGTTGCCGGCAATGGCCAGCACCGGGATGTTCCGATGAGCAAGCTCGGTCAAAAACCAGTCCAGCAGCAAAACTGCGGCGGCAGGGGGCAGGGCGGTATCGTAAATATCCCCGGCCAGCGCCACCGCCTGCACATTGTGGGCAGTGCACAGGTCAAGGACCTGCTCTAAGATATAGCGCTGGTCCGGCAGCAGGTCAAAGCCATTGACCCGCTTGCCGAGGTGAAGATCGGCGAGGTGGAGAAGATTCAAAGGTGGCACCCCCTTGAAAGTTAGGAGTTAGGAGTTATCTCAATTAGGAATGAGGAATGAGAAATTAGGAATTGGAGATGGGGATAAGTTTGAAATTTGGGGTGAATGGTAAATTTGTGGGGTAGGGCGACATAAATTCTGATTATTTTTAGGCCCTGCGTGGGGAGCCACCCCTCAGTCCGCTGTGCGGACAGCTCCCCTCCAGGGGAGCCAAAATATACGGCGGGCTTCTGTATGAATTTGTTGTGGCATCCACCATAAAATCGCGGAACGGTCAAGACCGTTCCCTACAGATTGTTTTATAATGCGCAATCGTCATTTTGTATGCATCCCACCCGTAGGGGCGCACATTGTGCGCCCGTTGCTTTGTGGGAAATAGCGTGGTGGAATATACGGCAAACACTCTATAATTTTTACGTCCGACAGGATGAACTCCCGCCCTATGCTCGGCCCATGAAAGGTTTTCGCCCAGCCTTTTTTCAAAAAGGCTGGATGGTCAGCGCCAGAGTTTTTCCCAGGTGGTGATATCGAGAGTAACGCCGGGCAGTACTTCCATGGGGACGGTCTCACTTTTGCGGAAGCGGCACTTTTTGCAGAACCCTTCAGCTTTCAGGTCCTTGGCCCATACCCGCAGATATAGGCGGCTGCGGCCATCGCCTTCGGCCAGTTTTTGGGCATAGGCCACAATGCTGCGGCCAATGCCCTGGCCGCGGGCTTTTTCCAAAAGGAACAGGCGGGACAGGCACATGGCCCCCGTGGGGGTAAGATCCAGCGCAAAATAGCCGACTGGATCGCTGCCCAGATAGATCATGAAATAATTCACAGTTCCGCTGTGGATCTCGTCATCCGTCAGGATATCACTCTGGTACTTTTCCGCCAGGGCGCGGGCTACTTTTGGGGTCAGCTTGGTGTAATGCTGAACAAAAATTTCTTCCGCCAGCTGGCTGATCTGCTCAATATAGCGGGTTTTGGTCACTTGCTTGTAGGTGGGTTTCATGGGGAACCTCCGTAATGTATGGTTATTCAACGGTAACGCTGGCGCGGGCGGGCAGGCAGGCGGCCCAATCGCCCTGTTTGGTCAGTACGCCAAAGGATTCACAGGTGTGGTCCGGGCAGGGGCTTTCCACAAAGCGGATGCCGCCGTTTTCCACAACCAGATGGATGGTGTAATAGCCGGTATCAATATCATAGCGATGGTCGGTGTCCAGCGGGATGCGCAGCTGGGTGCTGTCATCGCCATAGGTCAGCACGGCAACCAGACCGGACCCGGCAGCCGGATGGCCGAAACAGAGCCACAGCACCCCGGCGGCCAGCAGAATGATGATGGCAAACAAAATGTTCAGACGGGTAGATTTTTTCAAGGGGAAAACCTCATTTAATCAGGGTCAAAATTCAAGGTCAGCCGCATGCCGTCAACCCCGGCGGCTGCGGTGGGGAACGCCTGCTGCGCGGCGGCAAGGCCGGGGGCAAGGTCCGTTACGGCGGCGCTGTAATGGGTCAGCCACAGGCGGCACACGTTGGCTTCGGCGGCAAGGACCCCCGTTTCGCGGCAGGTGGAATGGCCGTATAACTTCGCTTTGGGTAGGTCGGCGTCATCGGCATAGGTGGAATCCATCAACAAAAGATCGGCATCCTGTGCAGCGCGGCGCAGCGCAGCGCAGGGGCGGGTGTCGGTCGCATAGACAACTTTCAGCCCGCGGCGCGGCGGGCCGAGAACCTGGGACGGCAGGAAGCCGCCCACCGGCTGGCCGCTTTGCAGGGTGGACCAGTAACGCACGGGGATGCCCGCCGCCTTTGCCCGCTGGGGATCAAACTTGCCCGCCCGCGGCAGGGTGAACGCATATCCGCAGCAGGGTACCCGGTGCTTGAGGGGGAACGCCTGCACGCACCCGGCGGGCACTTCAAACTCGCCTTTGCAGTCCGGCAGTTCTTTCAGCCGTAGTTCGAACGGCAGCGGTCCGGCCACGGCGTAAAAGGTGCGCACCACATCCGTCAAGCCCGGCGGCCCAGCCATGACGAGGGGGGCAGTGCGGCCCTGGGCGGCCATCGTCTGCCAGATGCCGGGCAGGCCGAAAATGTGGTCCCCGTGGTAATGGGTCAGCAGAATGGCGTCCATGCGGAAAATACTGACCCCGGCCCGGCGCGCGGCAGTCTGGGTGCCCTCGCCGCAGTCCAGCAGCAGGTTGGAGCCGCCCACCGTGATGCAGGCAGCCGCCAGGGCGCGCTCCGGCAGGGGCTGTGTGCCGCCGGTGCCAAGCAGAGTGATATCCAGCATGGCCAGAACCTCCGATAGACTTAATACAAAATGTATTTCTTGCAAGATTTGATAAACAAATCATATAACTTGTGGGGCGGTGGCTGTAGAAAGCATACACCCCCAACTTATCATACTGCTAACAGTATACCACAACATGCCAAGCGGGAAAACCGGAAAATTTTAAACGGGGGACAGCACAAAATGTTGAAAATTTCACACCTGCCGCGTATTATGATAAGAATGAAGCGAAAGGGGAAGGCGGCTGATTTTCAGATATCTCCCAGCGGGGCAAAAAGATGCACCTTTACCTTATAGGGAGCGTAGGGGCACAAAGTGCGTCTGCAGAGCGTTTGCTAGTATCCCGAAAGCAAAATATCCGGCAAGGCCCGACATCCGGGACGATGCAAGCATCGTCCCCTACAGATTGCATTTAGGTTCGTATCGAAAATATATGTCGCTCCGAGAGGGAACACTGTTATCTAAGGTAATACCGCACAATTCCCGCCTAGCGGCTTAAGCACCGCTCCGGCGGCTGCGGCACGGCATCTGCGTTGCCAAAATGCTCGATAATGTCGGGTTGCGGTACCCGCATCGTGCTTCGGGGGCAAAAGCCCCTCGCACTCTGCGACCGCTGCCCCTGCTTCGGTTCGCTGTATCCGCCACTGGCGGCGCTCACCTTTGCAGCATCCAGTATTATCTGCGCTTTTGGCTTAGCATCTGCCGCACCTCGCTCGCCGTATCGGCACTTAGAATTATGCGGTATTGCCCTAAAATTGTACTTCGTGCGATGTTCGTTATTACAGAAAGCTTTTTGGCAGGATAAGGCGCATTTTAAGATGTATGCACCACTGCCGCAGAAAGGAATGGAAACCGGTATGAAAAAGTTCAGGATTTGGATTTTGGCCGCGCTGGCAGCAGCGCTTTGCCTGTTGTGTGGGTGCAGTGCAGAAGATTTTGCCCTGCCGCATGAAGTGCAGCTTGCCGTTGGCCAGCAGTGCGCGCTGGCCGGGGAGCTGCGGTTTACCGGCAGCCTTTCCGATATTACGCCGCAGGACCGGGCAGAGTTTGCCCAAGCTGTGACCGATGCAGTGGTACATATTGCTTCGACTGACCCCAGTGTGGCCGCAGTAGACCAGGACGGCAACGTGACCGCTGTGACCCCCGGCACGGCAACCGTGTTGGTAAGCTGTGTGGACCTGGATTTTTATGCCGAAGTGAACATTAATGTTGTGGAAGCCGCCACGCCGGAAAGCGCAGCCCTCGCGACCCCGGAGACTGCTGCCCAGTCGACCCCGGAAACGGCAACGCCGGAGAGCGCTGCGCCGGCGACCCCGGAAACAGCTGCAACACCCGAAAGCGCGGTTCCTGTCACCCCGGAGACTGCTGCCCAGTCGACCCTGGAAACAGCCACGCCGGAGAGTGCTGAACCCGCAACGCCTGAAACTGCTGCTACTCCAGAGACCGCTATCCCGAAAACGGCTACCCCCGAAAGTGCAGCTCCGGCAACACCGGAAAGCGCCGCCACACCCGAAACAGCAAAAACGGCCACGCCGGAAACTGCGGCCCCGCTCAAAATGCCAAGAGCAACCGAAGCCCCAGCTGCAACTCGGGAAGAAACAACGGCTGCTGACGAAAAAACAAGAGAACCGTTCCGCGAATTTTTGAAGAAAGCAGGCAGCACCGTGGCAAACTTTTTTGGCGGGTTGTTCGATAAGAGCAAGACCACGGGATGATGCCTGACCGTGAGGATCCGCCCAAAAAGCAAAGAAAAAAACGGAAAGACAAACAAAAAGTATCACACTTGCCAAAATTGAAAAAATGTGTTAAGATAACACTATAATTTTATAGCAATATGACAGATGGCAAGTCCACAAAGGAGGCAGTGTCGTTGAAAATCTATGAATCCGCAGAGGATTACCTGGAAAAGATCCTGATGCTGACAGAACGCAACGGGGAAGTCCGCTCCATCGACATCGCTACCGAGATGGGCGTTACCAAGCCGAGCGTGAGCATTGCAATGAAAAATCTGCGTCAGGCCGGTTATATTTCGATGGATGGTGCTGGGTATATCACCCTGGAGCCGCCGGGACTGGAAATTGCCACCCGGATTTATGGCCGCCACAAAAAGCTGACCCGCTTTTTTGTTGCACTGGGTGTGGACCCTGTCGTTGCTTCCCACGATGCCTGCAAGATCGAGCATGACCTGAGCGCAGAAACCTTTGAAAAGCTGGTGGCTTTTGCCGAAAGCCAGCATATGCTGAAGGAATCCTGAGTTTTTATAAGAATCATGATGCCCCGGACGAGAAATGTTTCTCGTCCGGGGCATTTTTGCTGCAGTGTGCGCGCTGTATGTGATATAGAGCCAAATAAAATCCGCCTCGGCAAAAAACTCTGCCGGGGCGGTAATAGAATCATGCGGGATTGCTTCAGCTTTCCGCAACACCAAAGAAGAACTTGTTCAGGCGGTACTTGTTTTCTTCATACAGGCCAATGTGCTTGAACAGATCCTTGTAATAGGTGGTCAGCTCAAACCGAGTGGTCAGCACATCAAAGGGGTTCAGGTGGTGCACGGCGCTGTCTGGGTTTTGCACATAGTTGTAAATGGGGGTGGAAAGCGCATAGAACTGCTGGGCGTAGCGGATAAAGCTTAGATTGAAATACAGGTCCTCGCTGTAGTCCAGTTCCTCATTGCAGCGCACATCGGGGTGCTCACGCACAATGTCGGCGCGGTAGAGCTTGTTCCACATCACGCCGTAATAAAAGCTGGCGGGCTCCTGCATCAGGCCACAGGCAAATGCGTCTTTATTCAGGGGGCCTTCCATCAAAAAGCCGAAAGTCTGCACCCGGTGCTGCGGATCCAGGATGGGGTCCAGGACACGCTCCACCACGGTATCCCGCATGGTTTTGGGCAGGCTGACCGGCGGTTCAATGCGGTTGTAGTGGGCAATCACCATATCGGCGTGGCTGGCTTCCGCTTTCTGTACCAGAAGCTCGGTGGCATAGGGCTGGATGAAATCATCCGCATCCACAAACTGAAAGTATTTGCCGTGGGCTTCCTGCATGCCAAGGTTGCGGGTGGCGGAAACTCCGCTGTTGTTTTTGTCGATCACCACAATGCGGCGGTCAATACCGGCATAGCTCTGGCAGACGGCATAGCTGACATCCTTGCTGCCATCGTTGAGCAGAATGATCTCCAAATTCCGGTAGGTCTGGCGGCGGATGCTCTCAATACAGCGGGCAATATGGTCTGCTGCGTTGTAGACAGGAACAATAATGCTGACTAGCGGCTGGATCTGCGGTTCGGTAGGCATGGCGGGCCTCCTTATATAAAACGGTTAGGTTATTGCCTTTAGGCAACACCACACAATTCCCGCCTTGCGGCTTAAGCACCGCTCCGGCAGCTGCGGCACGGCATTTGCGTTGCCAAAATGCTCGATAAGACTCCAGTATTATCTGCGCTTTTGGCTTGGCATCTGCCGCACCTCGCTCGCCGTATCGGCACTTAGAATTATGCGGTATTGCCTTTACTATAACGCAGAACCCGCAATTTTGCAATAACACAAATACCGCAGGCTGTGCCCCGGAACATTTTGGTGTTGCGGTTCGGCCTGCGGTATGATTTTGCTGGCTTTATTTGTTCTTTAGGACGTCGATTCCGTCCAGCTCCACAGCGGGCACATAGTAGGCAGAAAAGGTGTGCAGCGTCTGGTCGACATCATCGCCGTCGCCCAGGGCAGCGGGGCCTTCATCAATCGTGTATTCCCACATGGGCAGGTAGTAGGCGGCGCTCCCCTGTACATAGGTCAGGCGCAGGTTGGCAAGGCACTCCGGCTCTGCGGCGGGGTCAACCGCTTCCGCCGTGTAGCTGTCGGTCAAAAACTCTCCGTTGGCCAGCCGCTTGTCAGCCTCGGCGCGGGAAACGCTGGTGTATTCGCCCAGGGGCTCCACGGTGCGGTCCGTTTCATGCAGGCTCAACAGATTGCCGTCGGTATCTACGCTGACCAGCAAGTAATGGAAAGAATCCGCCGCGAACTTGACAAAGAGGGAAGAGGGCTGGCCGTAGATCGTGCTGTCGCCTCCATCCGTCACATCGGTATATTCACCGCCAAGCAGAGAGGTAAAGAGGGAACCGTATTTCTCTTGCAGGTCGGCGGCAATCACGCGCTCTTCCGCAAGGGCGGCAAAGGTCTTCACCTCGGCAGAGCTGTTGCAGACCACACTGGTGCACAGGTCGTTGGAGACGGTGATTGTCAGCCCACCGGGCCAGTCGCTTTCGGGAATGTTCAGCTGCAGCTGTGCGGCATCAGAGAGATAATTCAGCACGGAAGAATCTGCATCCCACCCGTTCTGCTCGGCGGATTCCTTTATATTAGATACTGTTTTGGAGATGGTATCGGCGCTGTCCCTACTGAACGTGGCGGTGTCAGCCAGTGTGGTATCCAGCCCAAGAGCATCCAGCACCGTGCGAAGACGGGCTTTCATGGCATCGGTATTGTCGGCGGCATCCAGCAGGCTGTTGCGGTAGACCGGCAGACTGGCAGGGAGAACAACATCCGCGGAACTGCCTAAAATTAGACTTTCGCCGAAATATAGCTCATCGGCACTGTGGGCCAACAGGGAAGAACTGCCGGAAGCGCCGCTGCCAAGCAAAATATCGCTCAGAGCCTGCAAGGGGCTGCTGTCCTGCATCGTGGATTTCAGAGAGGAGGACAACGGGGCATCGGCAACGCTGTCTGCGGCGGAATCTGGTTCACTGCCCTCCATGCTGAATGCACTGAAGGTATCGGGACTGTTGGATTCCTCATAGGCGGGGGCGCTTTCGTTCAGATCAGCGGTCTCGGCGGCCTGGCTGACCCCGGCGGAACGGTCCTGACTGACCATCGCCGCCCCTAGCAGAACAAGACAAAAACAAGCTGCTGCCGGAACAAAATGCCGGAATTGCAACGGAATGGTGTGCTTTACGGGGGTTTTGTTGGCAGATTCAATCAAATCATCATCAATTTGCCCGATCGCGCGGAATAAATCGCGGGAACTCACAGGCAGACACCTTCTTTCTCTAAGTAGGCTTTCAATTTGGTGCGCATCCGGTGCAGGGTAACGCGCACCTTGCTTTCGCCAATACCGTAGCGCTTGGCAATGTCGGCGGTGGCGTCGCAGTACCAGTACCGTCGAATAAAGATGTTGCGTGCCTGCTCCGGCTGGCTGCGCAGAAACGCGCTGATGGAGCGGGCTGTTTCAGCGCTTTCTACTTCCTGCGCGGTGTGGTCTCCGGCGGGCAGGCAAAATTCCAGCTCTTCCAGCACGGCTTCGGTCTGGCCGCCGCCGCGCTTTTTGGCATTTTGCCGCTCCCGCAGGTCCAGTGCCAGGTTGCGGGTAATGCGCCCCAGGTAGGGTGCAAGCTTGTCCGGCCGGTTTTGCGGCATGCTGTTCCAGGCGGCCATCCAGGTGTCATTTTCGCATTCTTCGGCGTCTTCCTGGCTGCCCAGCAGGTTCATGGCAATCTTGCGGCAATAGGCGCCAAACTTTTGTGCGGTCTGTGCAATGGCCTGCTCGTCCCGTGCCCAGTACAGCGTAACAATGTCGGCATCAGTCATTGCGGCACACCTCGCTTTCCTCTTACTATTTATATAATAGGGGAATCACCCCAAAATGTTACAGGCAGAAAAGTAAAAAACGCACCCCGGCGGGCGGGATGCGGCAAACAATACAAATCAGAGCATATGTTTTTTGTGCAGTACCCAGGCAGCGATCCCACAAATAGCAAGCGTAAGCAAGCAGACAATGACAAATCCATAATCAGAACCGGAAAACGGCATGCCGTCAATGTCCACGTTCATGCCATACAAACCGGAAATAACGGTCGGGACAGCCATCAACAGGGTAACGGAAGTCAGGTACTTCATCGCATTGTTCAGGCGGTTATCCAAAATTGAGCTGAACAGCTCGCGGGTGCCCTTGATATCATCGCGGTAGATGCTGGTCATCTCAATGGCCTGCCGAATCTCAACGATTACATCGTCCAGCAGTTCCATGTCATCAGGGTACTGTTCCAGCCGCTTGTAGCGGGTCAACCGGTCCAAAACCGTGCTGTTGGCACGCAGTGAGGTTGCGAAATATACCAGGGTGGATTCCAACCCATGCAGCTCCATCAAGTCACTATCGCGCAGGGTACCGGTCAGGTTTTTCTCAATTTCCTGGCGGCGGCGGTCGATCAGGCGCAGCTCCTGCTGGTACATCGTGGCGGCGCGGTACAGAATCTGGTACACAAAGCGCATCTTCTTTTTAGTAGAAAAGCCGCGCACCCGGCAGGAAGCGAAATCAGACAATACGGGGGTATCTACGGAGCAAACCGTGGTGATGGTGGTCTGGGTCAACAGAATACCAAGGGGAATGGTGGTGTATACGCCCTCGGCGGCGCCGTCTACCTTTAAGGGTATATCCACAATGATGACGGTATAACCATCTTCCAGACTGATACGCGCGGATTCTTCCGGGTCAAGGGCGGCCTGCACATCAGCGGGCTCAATATCTAAGGTGGCGGCAACCTCGCGGATCTCCTCCTGGCTGGGGGCAGTCAGGCAGATCCATGTGCCTTCCTCAATTTCGTCTGCGCGGGTTAAGCGCCGGTTGACGGTTTCGTATATCGCCAGCATGGAAAGATCACCATCATTTCTTTGTTAAATCATAGATTTTAGTATACTTGCTTTGGACCCAAAGCGCAAGTATGGAAGATAAATGATTTGGAAAAGATGAGGAAGCAGGGGATGGAGAAGGCTATTTGTATTATAGGAAGATGTGGGGGAAAAGGATAAAAAACGGGGACAAAAAGAAAATGAATAGAGAAACCACGTTAAAGCGTCTATATGCACCCTGCCCAAAAATAAAATCAAAAAATTATAGAAAAAATCGAAAAAAGGTGTTGACAATGGTTGAAAGTGTGGTATTATAAATAAGCTGTCGCGCAAGACAGCAGCTCTTCAAAAGCCAAATAAAAGCGATGTACCAGCAAAAACGCAGCGGGGAACCGAACAGCGTGCGGGTGGAAAGCTTTTGAAAAGGCGTTCGGAAAGCTCAAAAAAATATCGAAAAAAGTGCTTGACAAAAAGTACGACCTTTGATATAATGATTGGGCTGTCCGAGAGGAGAGCAAGCAGGACCTTGAAAATTGAACAATACTGAAACTTGTGGAACCTTAAACGTGATGGAAAATCACGAAAAACAATTCCAAAGCCGAGAGATCGGCAAACAAGTAATTCATACAGGACGCAAGCGATTGTGTCTGAGTGAAGTTGATTTAACACTTTATGAGTGATAAATACCATTTATAAAGAGTTTGATCCTGGCTCAGGACGAACGCTGGCGGCGCGCCTAACACATGCAAGTCGAACGGAGCTTAGAGAGCTTGCTTTTTAAGCTTAGTGGCGAACGGGTGAGTAACGCGTGAGTAACCTGCCCTAGAGTGGGGGACAACAGTTGGAAACGACTGCTAATACCGCATAAGCCCACGGTGCCGCATGACACTGAGGGAAAAGGATTTATTCGCTTTAGGATGGACTCGCGTCCAATTAGCTAGTTGGTGAGGTAACGGCCCACCAAGGCGACGATTGGTAGCCGGACTGAGAGGTTGAACGGCCACATTGGGACTGAGACACGGCCCAGACTCCTACGGGAGGCAGCAGTGGGGGATATTGCACAATGGGGGAAACCCTGATGCAGCGACGCCGCGTGGAGGAAGAAGGTTTTCGGATTGTAAACTCCTGTCGTTAGGGACGATAATGACGGTACCTAACAAGAAAGCACCGGCTAACTACGTGCCAGCAGCCGCGGTAAAACGTAGGGTGCAAGCGTTGTCCGGAATTACTGGGTGTAAAGGGAGCGCAGGCGGGAAGACAAGTTGGAAGTGAAAACCATGGGCTCAACCCATGAATTGCTTTCAAAACTGTTTTTCTTGAGTAGTGCAGAGGTAGATGGAATTCCCGGTGTAGCGGTGGAATGCGTAGATATCGGGAGGAACACCAGTGGCGAAGGCGGTCTACTGGGCACCAACTGACGCTGAGGCTCGAAAGCATGGGTAGCAAACAGGATTAGATACCCTGGTAGTCCATGCCGTAAACGATGATTACTAGGTGTTGGGGGATTGACCCCCTCAGTGCCGCAGTTAACACAATAAGTAATCCACCTGGGGAGTACGACCGCAAGGTTGAAACTCAAAGGAATTGACGGGGGCCCGCACAAGCAGTGGAGTATGTGGTTTAATTCGAAGCAACGCGAAGAACCTTACCAGGTCTTGACATCCGATGCATAACACAGAGATGTGTGAAATCCTTCGGGACATCGAGACAGGTGGTGCATGGTTGTCGTCAGCTCGTGTCGTGAGATGTTGGGTTAAGTCCCGCAACGAGCGCAACCCTTATTGCCAGTTACTACGTTAAGAGGACTCTGGCGAGACTGCCGTTGACAAAACGGAGGAAGGTGGGGATGACGTCAAATCATCATGCCCTTTATGACCTGGGCTACACACGTACTACAATGGCGTTAAACAAAGAGAAGCAAGACCGCGAGGTGGAGCAAAACTCAAAAACAACGTCTCAGTTCAGATTGCAGGCTGCAACTCGCCTGCATGAAGTCGGAATTGCTAGTAATCGCGGATCAGCATGCCGCGGTGAATACGTTCCCGGGCCTTGTACACACCGCCCGTCACACCATGAGAGCCGGGGGGACCCGAAGTCGATAGTCTAACCGCAAGGAGGACGTCGCCGAAGGTAAAACTGGTGATTGGGGTGAAGTCGTAACAAGGTAGCCGTATCGGAAGGTGCGGCTGGATCACCTCCTTTCTAGGGAGTCAGACGAAAGATCTAGCTGGTCTGGATGTTTCGGACAGGTTAAAGTAAGTTTCAGTTATTGTTCAATTTTGAGGGCCTTGCAAAAGGAAACCTCAGGTAAGACGAAGAAGCGACACCCGATCGCAATGGCGTGGGGGTATAGCTCAGTTGGGAGAGCACCTGCTTTGCAAGCAGGGGGTCAAGGGTTCGAATCCCTTTATCTCCACCATTTGGGCTGATAGCTCAGCTGGTTAGAGCACTCGGCTGATAACCGAGAGGTCGATGGTTCGAGTCCATTTCAGCCCACCACGGGGTTCACCTAGTGATGGGGGAACCCACAAAGTCTTACGACATGTACCTTGAAAACTGAATATAGAACTGCGAAATAAGATTTTGATCAGAGTCTAGAGATAGACGAAGATCCCCAAGTAAAATTAATTAGCTAACTGATAAAGTTAGGGAACAATTTCACCAAGCGGTAAAAAATCTTGTTGGCAAATGGAGAATCAATTGAGAAAACGGTCAAGCTAAAAAGGGCGCAAGGTGAATGCCTTGGCACTGGGAGCCGATGAAAGACGTGGTAAGCTGCGAAAAGCTTCGGGGAGGAGCAAACATCCATTGATCCGGAGATATCTGAATGGGGCAACCCAATGGAGTTCATACTCCATTATCCAATACTGAATCCATAGGTATTGGAAGGGAACCGCCTGAACTGAAACATCTAAGTAGGGCGAGGAAGAGACATCAAACGAGATTCCGTAAGTAGTGGCGAGCGAACGCGGAAGAGGGCAAACCGAGAGGAGAAATCCTTTCGGGGTACGGACTGCTTTAAGGACTGAAAGAGTTAACAGAATGGCATGGGAAGGCCAACCGAAGAGTGTGAGAGTCACGTAAGTAAAAATTCTGACAGCTGCGCAGGATCCAGAGTACGGCCAGACACGTGAAACCTGGTCGGAACATGGGGGGACCACCCTCCAACCCTAAATACTACCCAGTGACCGATAGCGTATAGTACTGTGAAGGAAAGGTGAAAAGGACCCCGGGAGGGGAGTGAAAGAGAACCTGAAACCTTGTGCCTACAAGCACATAGAGCCCGTCAAAGGGTGATATGGTACTTTTTGTAGAACGGTCCGGCGAGCGATTGTACGTTGCGAGCTTAAGGTCTTAAGGACTGGAGGCGTAGCGAGAGCGAGTCTAAACAGGGCGTTTAGTAGCGTGCAATGGGCCCGAAACCGGGTGACCTACCCATGATCAGGCTGAAGTGAAAGTAAAATTTCATGGAGGGCCGAACCGACCTCCGTTGAAAAGGCGGCGGATGAATTGTGGGTAGCGGAGAAATTCCAATCGAACTCGGAGATAGCTGGTTCTCCCCGAAATAGCTTTAGGGCTAGCCTCATGTTAGATATCCGGAGGTAAAGCACTGAATGGCCTAGCGTCCGAGAGGATAGCGAAGCCTATCAAACTAAGAATGCCGGAATATTGATGCATGGGAGTCAGACAGTGTGAGATAAATCTCATTGTCAAAAGGGAAACAGCCCAGATCTACAGCTAAGGTCCCAAATTGTATCTAAGTGGAAAACGATGTGGAAATACGCAGACAACCAGGATGTTGGCTCAGAAGCAGCCACTCATTTAAAGAGTGCGTAATAGCTCACTGGTCGAGCGTCTCTGCGCGGAAAATTTAACGGGGCTAAGATACAAACCGAAGCTTAGGCTGCACTTTTAGTGCGGGGTAGGGGAGCGTTGTGTAAGCGGAGAAACAGTAGCGGAAGCGGCTGTGGAGTTTACAGAAGTGAGAATGCCGGAATGAGTAGCGCGAATGATGTGAGAATCATCATGGCCGGAAACCTCAGGTTTTTGGAGGAAGGTTCGTCCGCTCCAAGTTAGGCGGGAGCTAAGGTGAGGCCGAAAGGCGTAGCCGATGCACAGACGGTAGAGATTCCGTCCCCACCGAAAGATTTAAGCGCAGGGACACTTTTAGAAGGTCGGAGCCAGGTGTTGGTTCTGGTAGAGATCGAGGGAAATTTAGTACCGAAGTCCGGCTGGATAAGAGGCGAGAAAAGCTGCGTGTATATCTAAGGTGCCCGTACCGCAAACCGACACAGGTAGGTAGGAAGAAGATTCTAAGGCCAACGGGAGAAGGGTTGTTAAGGAACTCGGCAAGTTGACCCCGTAACTTCGGAATAAGGGGTGCTCATGAAAGTGAGCCGCAGAGAATAGGCCCAGGCAACTGTTTACCAAAAACACAGGTTTGTGCTAAATCGAAAGATGACGTATACGAGCTGACGCCTGCCCGGTGCTGGAAGGTTAAAAGGAGATGTGCAAGCATTGAATTGAAGCCCCAGTGAACGGCGGCCGTAACTATAACGGTCCTAAGGTAGCGAAATTCCTTGTCAGGTAAGTTCTGACCCGCATGAAAGGCGTAATGATCTGGGCACTGTCTCAACAGCCCGCCCGGCGAAATTGTAGTACCGGTGAAGATGCCGGTTACCCGCGACAAGACGGAAAGACCCCATGGAGCTTTACTGTAGCCTAATATTGGGTTTCGGTGTTGCATGCACAGGATAGATGGGACGCTGGGAAGTGAGTGCTTTGGCATTCATGGAGCGGCCGTTGGGATACCATCCTTGCGACATTGGAATTCTAACCTGCGCCTTTGAATCAAGGCGGGGGACATTGTTAGGTGGGCAGTTTGACTGGGGCGGTCGCCTCCTAAAGAGTAGCGGAGGCGTTCAAAGGTTGGCTCGTCCTGGACGGAAACCAGGAGAGAGAGTGCAAACGCAAAAGCCAGCCTGACTGCGAGACTGACGGGTCGAGCAGAGACGAAAGTCGGAGTTAGTGATCCGGTGGTATGTGAGTGGAAATGCCATCGCTCAACGGATAAAAGTTACCCTGGGGATAACAGGCTGATCTCCCCCAAGAGTCCACATCGACGGGGAGGTTTGGCACCTCGATGTCGGCTCATCGCATCCTGGGGCTGTATTCGGTCCCAAGGGTTTGGCTGTTCGCCAATTAAAGCGGTACGCGAGCTGGGTTCAGAACGTCGTGAGACAGTTCGGTCCCTATCTGTCGTGGGCGCAGGATATTTGAAAGGCGCTGTCCCTAGTACGAGAGGACCGGGATGGACGAACCTCTGGTGCACCAGTTGTCACGCCAGTGGCACAGCTGGGCAGCTATGTTCGGATCGGATAAACGCTGAAAGCATCTAAGCGTGAAGCCGGCCTTAAGATAAGATATCCCACTGAGACAATCAGGTAAGACCCCTTGAAGACTACAAGGTTGATAGGCACAATGTGTAAGTGGCGTGAGTCATTGAGCAAGCGTGTACTAATAGGTCGAGGGCTTGACCCCATTTTCGATTGATACTTCATTTGCTGAAAGCAGTTCGATATTCAGTTTTGAAGGTATATGCCTTCTAAGAAAGAGAAGCTGACGTTGGTCAGGGTATGGCCGGTGTCGATGACGGTGAGGAACCACCTGTTCCCATTCCGAACACAGAAGTTAAGCTCACTTGTGCCGAAGATAGTTGGCTGGAAACGGCCTGTGAAAATAGGTAGATGCCGGCTTCTCTTAAAAAGCAAGCAGCCCACGGGCCGAGCGGAAAGCCCGGTTCGTGGGTTTGCTTTATTAAGCACCATTAGCTCAGTTGGTAGAGCAACTGACTCTTAATCAGTGGGTCCTGGGTTCGAGTCCCCGATGGTGCACCAA
>CDZP01017488.1_pt1 | contig 34629 bp, 17 predicted proteins | sample 554941 | NCBI WGS metagenome assembly CDZP01 (sample SAMEA3182064, study PRJEB8094) | gut metagenome | biome: human; feature: gut; material: Stool; isolation source: human stools | place: Canada | collected 2013-01-28
CTGGAAAGTGGCAGTTCCTTCCTTGCCAGGGTTCCAAATGGGGTGACTGCGGAAGTGGGCTCTGGGGCGGAGCAAATCAGCATCCAATATCACGGAAAGAGCTATCGCCTGCAATGCAAACGCATCACACTCAGCAGTGGTGAGGTTGAGACCCTTGTAACAAACCTCCCGGAAGGAGAACTTTCCGACGAAGAAGTAAAGGAGCTATATCATCTTCGCTGGGGAATTGAGACGAAATACGGGGAACTGAAGAATTACTTGAAGATTGACACCCTGCCGGGGAAAACATATCAGACGGTGATGCAAGATTTCTACGCCACGCTGGCAGTTTCCAATATGGCGGCATTTGCTGGATATCTTGCGGAGGCACAAATTGCAGAGAAGCAGGCAGGAAAGGGCAACAAATATGCCTATTATCCGAATAAGAGCGTCATATTGGCAACGTTGAAAGACCATTTAATTGCTGCGATTGCCTTGGACAACCCATTCGAGCGTCTATGGCACCTAAACACGATTCAGAAAACATTGTCTGCGCGTCCGGTTCCAAAACGACCGGGACGTTGTGTACCAAGGCCGGGCAAAACAGCAGGAAAGAAAAAACGAGGAAAACGTTCGCCATTGTAATATGACACAATTTTGGTAAACACAAATTGTGCACATTGACGATTTTTGGGTCCCCTTTTTTCCCTTGCTATGTTTTTCCCTTAACCTGTTGGCATTGGGGGCGGACCCATGTGTCCGCCCGGCGGAAACATCTTCCGCTTTCCTCCATCTGAGGCGAATGGGTACCACCCCGGTTCGTGGGGAAATGGGGTCTTTTTGGTATGCATTCCGTTGTTACTTACATGGGGCTAATTCACACTGCCCACCACGGGCGGACACATAGGTCCGCCCCTACGCACAGGGGGGAGGGATTGCAGGGATGGTAATTTTCTGGTTGACCGGCTGCCTGCGGGGACGGAATGGCCAAGGCCATTCCCTACGAATTCGATATCTCGTACCATTTCACTGCTTCGCCGTAGGGGCGGACCCATGTGTCCGCCCGGCGGAGACACATTCCGGTTTTCTCCTTCTAGGGCGAATGCGTAGTATCCGCCGTCCATCGCAATCTTTCGGTCAATACAAGAACCTCCCTCCATATGTCAACCAGATGGAAACATCCCCCATGGGCAAACCCATGGGGGATGTTCCTTACAGAAAGGAGCAACGATGAGAAACTCTTAGAACGCTTTGGAGAGGATGGTCAGGAACTTGGCCATCTGGGCTCTCGTCACAGGGTTCTTGGGGCCCACGGTACCGTCGCCGTAGCCTTCCAGGAGGCCCGCAGCGGCGCCCCAGGCCATGGCTTCCTTGGCATAGTTGGAGATCTTACCAGCATCCCGGAAAATGGACAGATCCCCATTCTTCCCAGGTTCTTCGCCCAGAACGCTCACCACGTACCGGTACAGGAAGGTCATCCCCTGCTCCCGGGTTACGGCGCCGTTGGGCGCAAACTTGCCGCCGCCCATCCCCTGGGCAATGCCCTGATCCTCTGCCCAGGCAATGGCATCGGTGTAGTACTTGTCTGCAGCCACATCGGTGAAGGTGGCTGCCTCGGTCACTTCCGGCTCACCTGCCAAGCGGTACAGGGTGGTCACCAGCATGCCACGGGTCAGTTGGGCATCGGGAGCAAACCGGGTGGCGCTCATGCCGTTCATGAGGCCGCGGGCAATGACGTAATCGGTGTAGGCATGGTACCAGGCCTTGGTGTTCAGGTCGGTGAAGGTCTTGCTGAAACAGCCCTCGCCGCCGTCACAGGTCTTGTACTCAATGTTCTCTGCCCCCTCTATGCGGGCATTTTCTGTCACAATCAGATTCACATTGGGAGCCACAACCAGCTTCCCCTCGATGCAAAGCTTGCCGTCAATGGTCACATCCTTTGTCACGGTGACAGTCTTGCCCTCGGGAACGCAGGAGCCATCGTTATATGGAATATCGGTCTTGCCGTCCCAGCACACAGTGGGGAGGGTTTCCAGGTCATGGAAGGCCACTGCCGTATTCTTCTGGCTGTTGAGCACCGCCACAATCTGGGCATTGCTGCGGAAGGCATACCAGCCGATGTCCCGGAGCTTGCCGTTCAGCTCTACATAGGTGGGCCCCACGGGCACCTCGTTATAATTCTCATCCCATGCATATCCGGACAGCGCGGTTCCGCCCAGATAGGTGAGCGCTTCCGGCAGATGAATGGATTCCAGCGGCGTATTATTGAAGGCACCCTCTCCAATGTAGGTCACGCCGTCCGGCAAGTCAATGGAGGTCAGGGACTGGCACTCCATAAAGGCAAAGCTTTCAATCCGCTCCAGGGTGGAGGGCAGCGTCACGGAGGTGGCGTTGACCTGATTGCTCAGGCCATACCGGCCGATGGAGGTGACCCCTTCTCCTACCACAATCTCGGTATAGCGGTCGCCGGAAAAGGCGCTTTCACCCCAGTTTTTCATGGTTCCAGGAATCTCCAGGGTATCCACATCCCAGCTGAAGCCAGTGGAAGCATCCCAACCCAGGTAGGCAAGGCCGTGGGCCTCCACGGTTTCCAGACTCTTGGGGATGTTGATGGAGCTGATATTGAACATCTGGTCAAAGGCCCGCTCGCCGATGTCGGTGATCGTGTCCGGGAGGGTCAGCTTCCGGAGGCTCAGATTCTGGAAGAACACCCGGGTTTTAATGCTGGTGACGGTGTAGGTCTTGTCATCGCCCTCGCAGTAGGCGGTTTCCGGCACGACGATCTCCTCGTCGCCGGTCTCGTCGTTGAAGGCGATGATCTGGACCGAATCGTCCGAGATGGGCATATAGGTGAAGATGCCGTCGTTGAACTGAATGCCGGAATAACCGGTAAAGGGTACGCCGTTGAGCAGAATCTCATGGCCGAAGCCGCTACGGCGCAGGGCGACGGCGGCGTCCTCGGTTTTTACGTTGACCGTGGTATGGACGCCATGGTTATTTCCCCACAGATAGAAAGCGTCCTGGCCAATGGTCTTCACGCCGCTGCCGATGTTCACGGTGTCCACGCCCTCGGCGTAAATGAACGCATTCATGCCGATGGACTCCACGCTGTCGGGAATGGTGATCTCCCGGGTGTTGGTGAGCCAGGCGAACGCCCAATCATCGATTTCCTGGAGCTTCTCCGGCAGAATCACCTGTTCCAGGCCGGAGCCATAGAAAGCCGCATAACCGATTTTGGCGACGGACTCGGGAATCTGAATCCGGGTGAGGTCGGTGCAGTTCCAGAACATACCCTCGGGAATTTCTTCCAGGTTGTTAGGCAGAGACGCATAGCTAAGGCTTCCACAGCCATAGAAGATGTTCTTGCCAAAGGCCGCAACACTGCGGGGAATGGTCACCTTTGTCAGTTCCGTACAGGAAAAGAAGGCGCTGTCCCCAATGGTCTCCAAACCCTCGGGCAAATCGGCCACTGTCACGCCACTGAAGTAGAAAGCCTCTTCTCCGATGGTCTTCAGATTTTTAGGAATGGGAATCTCTGCCGGGACGGAATAGAACGCCCAGCGGTCAATCTGCTCCACGCTGTCCGGCATGGTGACGCTCTCCAGGCTAGTGCAGGAGGAAAAGGCGCTCTCGCCGATGACCTTCACCGTATTCGGAATTACCACGGAGGTGATATCCATATTGGAGAAGGCCCCATAGCCAATGGAGGTGACGGAGAAGGTTTTTTCGTTGTAGGTCACAGAGGCGGGAATTTCCACGCTACCGGACAGCTGGCTGTAGCCGCTCCAATCTGAGCCGGGCTCCTTGGTCAACTGCACCTCGTCGGGGCCCGTAACCTTGTACCAGAAGTCTCCCGACTGGAAGCGGTCGTTGAGCTCCGGCGCCTCGCCGTAGCATAACCGCACGGGGACGCCCTGGCCCACGGTGACCAGCGCATAGGCCGTGAGGCCGGAAGTTGCCGTAGCGGATATCTCCACCACGCCGTCGGCCACACCAGTCACCACGCCAGTTTCATCCACCGTGGCAATGGACTCGTCCTGAGACGCCCACTGGAGCACCGTATCCGCCATGCGGTCAGGCTTGATGGAGGCCTGAATTTGGACCTGCCCGCCCACTTCCACATGGGCGGAGGTGAGGGTCAGGCTTTGGGGGCCGATGTCCACAAAAGTGAGTACCTCATTGTGGGCATAATCCTCCACCAGCACACCAATTCTCCCGGGGTTCTTGCCGCTGAGGGCCAGTTTTTGCGCCAGTCCCGTCACATCCAGGGTCACAGAGACCTCTTGGCCCGGCTGGGTGACGGAATCAAACTCGTCCGTGGTACTCAAATACCAATACTGCTGGGTGCTGTCCAGAATCCGGATCCGCTGGAGATAATAATTGTCGCTGACGGTCAGGGTCAGATAGATGCTGCCGTCCTTTTCATAAAGCTGGGGCTGAGAAACCTGGGGGCGGGTGTCATCCAGATAGAACCGGTAGCTGAGCTTCTGAGGCTCCCCGCCTGCCGCTGGGGTGGCTTCAATGTTGAAATAATAATATTGATTGCTCTCGGCCCATGGGCCACTGTTCAACGCTCCCTCAGTATCCCCTTCCCCGGAGAGGCGGCCATTCCAGCCGGGGTTGTAGAGAACGGCGGTATAGCCTCCAGCAGAGGCATTGTAGTAGGTCTTTCTGCATCGGCCCAGGTCTCCGGTGGACCAGAGTACGTTCCCTTCGTCATCGGTGATGCTTTGAGTGAGGCTTGTCACGTTTCTCAGCAGGCAGATCTGGGAGACTAGCTGGCGGTTGCCCTTCCGGGGGCCGAAAGACATCTTGGATGCATCGTAGCTCCCAGTGACGGCGTTGTAACCCATATAATAGCCATAGCCTGTGTTGTCAACGTCCCCCAGGATGGTTCCCGCCATGTTCACATCCCTGCCCAGATCGGCATCGAACACATCCAGATTGGCCCAGTCTCCATAGAAGCCCAAAAACGGTAGGCTCAGGTCAATTCCGTCCTCTTCCCCGGCATATAGGAAGGTAAAGCCCTCCACATAGGTGCCGTTTTCAAAGTTCTCTTCCAAGTATCTTTTTCCCGCCGCAGTCAGGGAAACAGTGACCGTAAAGGAAGCCGTCCCCTCCGCCGGGACGGTTACGCTGCCGTCCTGTGCTCCGGTATAGGAGACCTGCACCTCCTGGGCAGTGAGCGCCTTTTCCTCATTGGCCGCAAAGGTCAGCTCCGTACCCTCCAGGCCAGTGACCGTCTCCACCAGAACGGCGGTATCTAGGGTGTAGGTCTTGGGGGACTGGGTCATGTTGGTGACGGTGACGGTATAGTCGTAGACGCCGTCCTCATTGGAGCCCACCTCGGCCTTAGGGCGTCCGCCGTCCACGGTGAGATAAGCACCAGACTGGATGGCGTTATACACATTGGCAACGCCTGCGCCCTGAAGGCGGACAGAGAAGCAGGTACCACTGTCATTGTCCACCGTGGGAATTGCCGTGGACATCAACAAATTGGTCACGCAGTCCACCAGGGCTTCTCCTTCCAGGCCGTATTGCTCCTTTACGTACTGCCGGGCAATGGCGGAGAGACCTGCCATGTGGGGCGTCGCCATGGAGGTACCGCTATAGGAGTCATATCCGCCTCCGATGACGGAGGAGGTGATATTGCCCCCGGGTGCGGAGATCTCTGGCTTGATGGACAGATCCGGAGCGGGGCCCTGGGAGGAGAAGGAGCTGACCTGATAGGCGTCGGGGCTGGGGGCCGCTCCGTAATAACCTGCGGAGAAGGACACCCGCTTGTCCTCTGCGTCCTTTAGAAGCTGCCCGGCTTCCTTGGAGACGCCAATGACGGGAACGGTCAGGTTGGTCAGGGCGGGGGTGATGAGGCTGCCGTCCTCATTGTTGTAAATAATCACACCGATGGCACCAGCTTCGGCGGCATTGGCGGCCTTTTCGTCAAAGGTGATGGCGCCCCGGGTGATGACCGCCAGCTTGCCGGTAAGGTCCAGTCCCTCAAAGTCCGCCCGCTCCCCGAGACCGGGAACTGTCACATATTCCACGGTTCTTCCCTCGAAGGTATCCAAGAAATCCAGGGAGGTCTGGGTATTGTAATCAGCGGCATTGTGATAGGGTACATAAGTATCCCCCAGCAGAAACCGCTGGGTCATATACGCGGCATTGTCCACGCTGGCCACGGTGACCGGTATGGACAGAGACCCAGGAGAGCCTACAATGCCGTTATCCGGGTACTGGGTCAGAGTCAGATTATTGCCATAGGGATTGTGATAAGTAGAGGAGGTCTCATTGCCGGAGGCTACCAATACGTTGATGCCCGCCTCCTTCGCCCGGGTATAGACGCCACTGTAGGTGAGATATCCGTCCACCTCCTGGCTGGGATCGTCGTTGTATTCGGCAAAGCCAGCGGGAGAGCCCAGGGAGAGGTTGGCTGCATCTGCGCCCAGCTTTACCGCATCGTCCAGACCCGCCAGAATGATATCGTCGCTGGTGGAGCCGGAGCCGTCGCTGAAGACCTTCATCACCAGAAGCTGGGCATTGGGGGCCACGCCGAAGAAGTCCTCACCGTTGTTGCCCGCCACCGTACCAGCCACATGGACACCGTGGTCAATGTCCGCCTCGGTGCTGGCGTCTCCCTCCGCGTAGTCAAAGCCAAAGGGGATTTTTTCGCTGACGTATACCTCGTCGGCGGTGGTCATGCCGCAGGCGAGACCTTTTTCCAGGAGCTTCTGGATGTCCTCCCTGGTATACTTGGCTTCGGTGGGCATAACGGAAAAAGCTTCGTGATCCGTATCCATGCCCGTGTCCAGAACAGCCACCACCGTGCCGGCGCCATCATACCCCAGCTCGTTGGCCTCGGTAGCGCCTACCATGCCGGAGGAGCTGGCCATGGAGATTGTGGACTCCGTTTCCCTTCCGGTATCCGGCAGCGCGTACTGCTCCGCCACAAAAGCCACCTTGACCTCCTTCATCTCCCGGACCGCCTCCAGGTCTCCATAGGGAATTCGAATGGAGAAGCCGTTGAGCGCCGCCGTATAGTCATATTCTAAGCTGGACGCTCCGTTGACGGACTGAGTACCGGCACTTCCGTGGAGGGCACGAATCTTTGCCTTCACGGAAGCGTGGGAATCTTCCAGGGCTTGCGCCTGGGCGATGCCCTGGCCGGTGGCCCCATAGGTCTGCAGCTCCAGGCCCGCCTCATTGGCACAGGCCAGAAGTGGCGCATCCTCCAGCTCCACAATCACGGTCACAATGTCGTTTTTCTGATACCGGCTGCTCTTAACTTCCGGAAGCTGCACCTGGGTATCCTCTCCCAAGGTTCCTTCCTGAGGCTGAAGTAGAATTTCACGGTCCGCTAGGATCAGATTTTCCTTGTTCGTCCAAGCCGCAATCAGCCCGTCTTCCTCCGCCGCGTAAGCAACGGGAACAAAGCCCACGCCGGTCAAAAACAGGGACACAACCAGGACAATCGCCAACAGTTTTTTCATTTCGTACTCACCCTTTTCTGAAATTCCACAACTTGCGTTGTAGTGCAACAATAGTATCACATCTACGCAAGTAAAGCAAGCACTTTTTTCGCTTTTCTGCATCTTTCAGGCAGGGGTACCGTAGTTCCTTTTGGGAGAAATTGTCCCAGGTTTGTTCCTAGTTTCTCGGAAAAGAACGTATTGACTTTTCGGCTTCCCGTCACTACAATCAAATTGAGCCATTGCATGGCCATACAACAAAGCAGGAGGTTCCCATGGAAATTCTCTGTCACAATAATTACTGCCCGGAGATGGAATGCATCAGTCTTCTGGAGCAACGCTTCGACACCCGCCCCACCGCTGTAAACAGCGTGGAGGCCCTAGCCTCCAGACTGACCGAGCGGTACAACATCCCCGGCTTTGAGCTGGAACCCCTTTTGAATCCACTGGCAGAACTGGAGCGGACGGTGAACGGCGGCCTTACCGTCAGTGAGGACAAACTGAAATTCTATTTCACCATTCGGGACAAGGGGCAGTCCTCCCTGGCAGGATTCCTACTTCCAGAGTTGAAATCCCAGCAGCAGTTCCAAGGGTTGACAGAAGAAGACCGGAGCGCGTTGATCAGACGGGTGCTGCGCCGCATCCTAGATGTGCCGGAAGCGGAGTTTCCCGTCTTTCCAACCCTGAACCATCTGATGGAATATCTACGGCGCAACAAACACGCCGAGGACGTGAAGTGGATCTGTGCCACCCTGTATTGCGCCGTGGAGGAATACCTGGAGGAGCTGAACGGTATTTTGCGAATGGCGGTAGCGCTGTTCCAAGAACACCTGCCAGACCTGAGCCAACAATATCGGCAGACTGCCCGCTACGCCAGGGAGAAGCTGCAAAACGACTTCTCCTCCCTGTTCCCGGGGATGGAGCCGGAAAAGACCTTGAAGCGGATTACGGTCTATCCCAGCATCATGGGATTTGACGGGGTGTCCTGGAATCTGGAAACCAACGATCTGTATTTCGGTATCTACTATCAAACGATCCTGACCCTGATCGAAAAGTATTCGGACCAGTCCAGCTTGCTGATCTGCAAGCTGAAGGCCGTCAGCGACAAAAGCAGGCTGGAGATTCTGCACTGCCTGAAAGCGGGGGCTCTCAATGGACTGGAAATTGCGAACCATGTGGGCTTGTCCCCTGCAACCGTATCCCGCCATGCGAACCAACTCCGTAATGAAGGATTCCTGAGTACCACCAAGTCTGGAACCAGCGTTTTTTACAATCTTGACCGGGAAAAAATTCAAAATTTCTTTCGAGAATTGGAACACTATTTGTTGTGAAGCCATGCCGGTTTTTGAACGCTCCTTCGGGAGGATTCAGAGAGGATGGAAATGAAAAAATCATGGCAGATCGCTATGGTTATGCTGTATTGTTCAGATGTCAAGGCAAAGCTTTCCGTGCGATGAATGCCCCACTCAAACTACCAAAATCTCAAAAAAACCGCAAAAAACGAGCCGGGTACCAGATCATACCTGACTCGTTTTTTGACGGACACATAACTTAATGGAATTAACCACATGAGGACACATCGGCCAACGGCAAAAACTTTGATCGTGGCTCTGATGCTGCCCTCTCAAGGGCGATCCTATCGCAACGCAACATGTAATATTTTTGCATTTACAACACATTAGGATGCACTTCATTCCGCTTCTATGGCGCGGACGGGGTGGCGAATGACGGTCTTTAAATTCTCCGGCTTGCACCGCCGGGCATCGCTCAAATAGATTTCGTGGTGATACCGGCCCTGGGAGAAGTCGGTCTCATAGCCCCGCTCCCGGGCATAGGCGTCCATGGCGGCAATGGTGGCCGGCTCCTGGTCATAGGGACCCAGGTGCATGCACTGGACGCAAAGTCCCTCCTCATAGTGCAGATACTCCACCTTGGAAAAATCCATATTCTTTTTCCTTGTCGCCTCCGCCACCGCCCAACGGAAGGCCTCCTGGCTGACAAAGTCCGGCAGACGGATGAGGGAAATCCACTGGAACGTCTCCTTGTGTCCAAAGTCGACACTTGGAACCCCCTCCTGCCACCACAGCCCCTCCAGCGGCGGGACTACAAAATCAAAGTACCCCTCCAGGGATTTGGCCCCCAGCTTACTCATTTTGATGGTAAAGGCAATCCCATAGAGAAGGCCAATGGCCTCTTTGTAAGCGCCGCCCTCTTGATTGGGATCTCCCATGCCCCGGACGGCAAGAAAATTCATTGGCGGAACAGTCAAAAGCTCCGGCTTGTTTTTGGGCAGATAGAACTCCCTGTACTCTTTTTTAAAATCAAACGCCATGGCGTCTTCCTCCCATCTTACGTTCCTTTTTTGGATTTTGGCGCCGGCAGCGCCTGGCAGGTGACCGTGGTCAGGGCAGACAGCAGCTCCCGATTGTCCACGTTTTCCACCAAAAAATAGGGTTTTGCCCCTGGATAAGGCGCCGCCTCCGGCAAATCCGAGAAGCGGTTTCGTCCTGCATCGGTGATTTTTACAAACAGCTGGTTGTCGCAAATCATCCCAAAAAATTTCCCGTCACAGTACAGGCCGTACTCGCCAAACATTTTTCTGTAGGCAATGTCTCCCGCCTCCTGGAGCTGATCCACAACAAACTCCACAAATGCCTGCTGAGAAGCCATAGAATGTTTCCTCCTTTCGTTTCATTCCACCATCTCCGCCCGATTCGCCCTCACGCTGCCTCCAGCCCTACTTCAGAACCACGTTTTCTTTCCCCAGGAGGTCCGTCAGCTCCTGGAGCATGTCCTCCTGAAAACCGCACATGGTGCCCCGGCGGACCTGGGTATCGGCAAAATACAGGAGCACCGGGCTGGTACCCGGGAACATGTTTAAAATGGCCTTGGTCTTCCGGTATTCCGGCATGCCCTCGGAAGCAAGGCGGAGATAGAGCTTGCCGCCCCGGGACATCTGGGGCGCTCCCTCCCCCTGGTTTCCGTCCGCGTAGTCCAAAATGGACTGGACCCGGTTCACCACCACCTGGGGGTCCTTTTCGTCCCGGATGGACAGCCGGCCAATGACCACCACCGCCGCCCCCTCCTGTACCAGACTGCCAAACTGAGTCAGGACATTGGAGAATGTCAGAAGCTCCATGGAGCCGGTGTCATCTTCCAGGGTCACATAGGCCATCATGGAGTTGTTCCGGGTGGTCTTCAGCCGGACCTTTTGGATGATACCGGCCACTGAGACAATGGACTCGTCCTCCACCGTCCGCTCCTCGTCCATAAGACTGCCAATGGGTAGCACGTGGGTGTTTTTCAGGTAAGGCCGGTAATCGTCCATGGGATGGCCGGAGAGATAGAGGCCTGTGGTCTCCTTCTCCATAGCCATCCGGTCGGCCCGGCTGACTTCATTCATTTTGGGAACCGCAATGCCCAATCCGGGGGTTTCCTCGTCCAGCATGGCGAACATGCCCAGCTGCCCCTCCACATTCCGGCGGCGGCTGTCTGCCACTGCCGCCATGGCAGGCTCATACATCGCAAGCAGCTGGCTTCGATAGAGGCCAAAGCAATCCATGGCCCCGCATTTGATCAGATTTTCCACCACCCGCTTGTTCAGGTCCCCCTCATCCATCCGCTGGAGAAAATCCTCCAGATCCCGGAAGGGACCGCCGGAGGCCCGCTTGGCGACCATGGTGCGGATGAGGCCCCGGCCCACGTTCTTCACCGCCCCCAGGCCGAACCGGATGCCCTCGGGCTCTACGGTGAACTTGTCCGTGGAGTGGTTGATATCCGGAGGCAGAACCGGAATCTCCAGCTCCTTACACTCGGCAATGTATCCGGCGATTTTCCCTGCGCCGTCCAGGACGGAGGTCATGAGCGCCGCCATATACTGCCGGGGATAATGATACTTCAGATACGCCGTCTGATAGGCCACCACGGCGTAGCAAACCGAGTGGGCCTTGTTGAAGGCATAGTCGCCAAAATCGACAATCTCATCGTAGACAGACTGGGCCACCGCCTCCGGGACGCCCCGGGCCACTGCGCCGGGAATCCCCTGCTCTTTGTCTCCATAGACGAACACGTGGCGCTCCGCCTCAATGATTTTCTGCTTCTTTTTGGAGATGGCTCGCCGGATGTTGTCCGCCTGGCCCATGGAATATCCGGCCAGGGTGCGGAAAATCTCAATGACCTGCTCCTGATAGACGATGCAGCCGTAGGTCACCCGGAGAATCGGCTCCAGAAGCGGGGTCTTATAGGTGACCTTCTGGGCATTGAGCTTGTTGGCAACGAATTTGGGAATGGAATCCATGGGCCCTGGACGATACAGGGCCACAATGGCGGTGAGATCTTCAATGGACGTGGGCTTCATGCTCACGCACACCCCGGTCATACCTGCAGACTCCATCTGGAACACGCCCTGGGTCTTCCCCTCGGCCAGCATGGCGTAGACGTTGGGATCGTCATCCGGAATGTGGGCCATGGAGAACGCCAGCTCCGTCTTCCGGATCTCCGCTTCCGCCTCGGCAATCACCGTCAGGTTCCGCAGGCCCAGGAAGTCCATCTTCAAAAGGCCCAGCTCCTCAATGGTGGTCATGGGGTACTGGGTCACCACCGTGTCGTCATTTTTGGACAGGGGCACGTAATGCTCCACCGGAAGCTTGGTGATCACCACCCCGGCAGCGTGGGTGGAGGTATTCCGGGGCATGCCCTCCAAGGCCCGGGCGGTGTCGATGAGGTTCCGGACCCGGTCGTCCCCGTCATACATCTCCTTCAGCTGGGGGGAGGTTTTCAGAGCCTCGTCCAGGGTGATGTGGGGGGTGGACGGTACCAGCTTGGCCACCACATCCGTCTCCCCATAGGTGAAGTTCAACGCCCGGCCCACATCCCGGATGGCGCCCCGGGCGGCCATGGTACCGAAGGTGACAATCTGGGCCACATGGTCGGTCCCATACTTCTGCATCACGTATTCAATGACTTCACCCCGGCGCTCCTGACAAAAGTCGGTGTCAAAATCCGGCATGCTCACCCGCTCCGGGTTCAAAAACCGCTCGAAAATTAGGGTGTATTTCATGGGGTCCACTTCTGTGATGTGCATGCTGTAGGCCACGATGGAGGCCGCGCCGGAGCCGCGCCCCGGTCCCACGGGAATCCCCGCCTCCTTGGCATAGCGAATGAAGTCCCAGACAATCAGGTAGTAGTTGACGTACCCCATTTTGCTGATGACGTCAATCTCGTATTCCAGGCGCTCCCGGTAGGACTCCGGCGGGTCCGGATACCGCTCCCGGAAGCCCTCCATACACAGCTTGCGAAAGTACGCCTCATCCGTGAAGCCCTCCGGCACCGGGAAGGAGGGGAGCTTATATTGGTTGAACACAAACTCCACATTGCACCGCCGGGCAATGTCCACCGTGTTTGCAAACGCCTCGTCCGCATTGGGAAAGAGCTGACGAAGGGCCTCCTCACTTTTGATGTAAAATTCCTCTGTCTCAAACTTCATCCGGTTGGGGTCATCCACGGTTTTGGCCGTCTGGACGCACAGGAGCACATCCTGAATTTTGGCGTCCTCCTTCCGGAGGTAATGGGCGTCGTTGGTCACCACCATAGGAAGCCCCGTCTCCCTTGAAAGGCGGCAAAGCCCCTGGTTCACCGCCCGCTGGGCCGCAATGCCGTGGTCCTGAAGCTCCAGATAGAAATTGTCCGGTCCAAAAATTTCTGACAGCTCCAACGCATACGCTTTGGCGGCGTCAAAGTCATCGTCCATCAGCCGCTGGGGAATGGCCCCGGCCAGGCAGGCCGACAGGGCGATGAGGCCCTTCGCATGCTGCCGCAGCAGCTGCAGATCCACCCGGGGCTTGCCGTAAAAGCCATGGAGGAAGCCTTCTGACACCAGGGCAGACAGGTTGGCGTAGCCCTCCATGTCTTTGCACAGCAACACCAGGTGGTAGGACTCATTGTCAATCCCGTGAACCCGGTCGGCCATGGTCCGGGGCGCCACATAGACCTCACAGCCGATGATGGGCTGAATCCCGGCGGCTTTGGCCGCCTTGTAAAAGTCGATGACGCCGTACATGACGCCGTGGTCTGTAATGGCCACAGCCTCCTGCCCCAGCTCCTTCACCCGCTCCATGAGCCCGTCGATGCGGCAGGCCCCGTCCAGGAGGCTGTACTCCGTATGCACATGCAGATGGACAAATCCCATTTATTCTCCCTCCTGTGGCTGCGCCAGCTCCACAAGCCGCCGCAGCCGGTGGCTCATGGAGGACTTGGTGATGGGCGGATGCATAAGTCCCGCCAGCTCCGTCAAATTGGACTCCGGATTTTCCTGCCGGGCCCTGGCCGCCTGGAGCAGCTTCTCCGGCAGAGACTCCAGCCGGCCCCATTCCTCCAGCCGACGGATGGCAGCCAGCTGCTCCTGGGCGGCGTCCACCACCTTGGAGGTGTTGGCGTCGTCGCAGTTGCACCGGCGGTTGACCTTGTTTTTCAGTTCTTTCTCCAGCTTGGCCTCCATAATCCCCATGGCGGCTACCGGAGCGCCCAGCAGCGTGAGAAAATCCTCAATGGAGTTGCTCTGCTTGAAATACAGCACACTGCTGCCGCTCCGATTCATAAGCTTGGGATAGACGCCCAGCATCTCCTGAATGAGGGGAGAGGTCTCCCGGCCCACAAAGCTGTGGGAAGTGGTGAGCTCCAGATGGTAGCCCTTGGCCGGGTCCGTCACAGAACCCCCCGCCAAAAACGCCCCTCGGAGAAAGGCAATTTTACAGCAGTCCTCCTCCAACACCCCCAGGTTCACGTGGAGGGCCACGGTGTCCTCCCGGCTGAAGCCGTAGGCCTCCTGGATGGTCCGCAGCTTTTCAGGCGTCCAGATGCCAAAACATCGCTTGGCTCCCAGGGCCTCGGAAGGGCCGTCAAAGGAGAAGCCAAAGGCCTTCCGGAAGAGCTTGGGCAGCAGCTCTCCCAATTCCCGGCTCTCCGTGACAATCCGAACGGCGTCGCCGGTAAAGGTATTGCAATACAGGAGAATGCCAAAGCACTGTGCCAGAGCGCAGCACCGCTGGGCCGGAAGAGTCCGGCAAAGTTCGCTTTTTACTTGGCCTGAAAAGGACATAATCCGTCTCCTTCTCTCTGTCGGGCTTGTTGCAAAGCGGAACGGTCAAGACCGTTCCCTACAGGATCTTGCGCAGGATGCGAAGGCTCCATGCAGGATGCTGTAGGGGCAAGTCTTGGCCTGGCTGTTTTGCAACAGGCCCACGGTTTCTGTCATCCTGTCCGCCACAGGACGCCCCTGGGGGAACGAGAAGACCGCTCCCTGTCAATCACGCAGCGCAGCCGGGGCTCAGAGGCGGACCACCTCCGGCTCCAGGGAGATGCCAGAGGTTTCCAATACCCGTTTTTGGATATGGGCAATGAGGGCCAGCACATCCGCCTCGGTTGCGCCGCCCAGGTTCACCACAAATCCGGCGTGCTTGGTGGACACCGCCGCTCCGCCGATCCGGGTCCCCTTGAGCCCCGCCTGCTCGATGAGGGCAGCGGCATAGCCTCCCACCGGCCGCTTGAAGGTGGATCCGGCGGAGGGCAGCTCCAAAGGTTGGGAAGCTTTACGCCGGGCCATGAGGCTTTGCATGTGCTCCCGGATTTCCTCCGGGTTGGCCTTTGTCAGGGCAAAGGTTCCGGCTACGATGATCCGTGACGTCCCGGTAAAGGCACTCCGGCGATAGCCAAAGCCCTGGGCCTGCCCTACCAGGGCATGGCAGTTCCCCTCCTGGTCCAGAAATTCGGTGCAGACCGCCACCTGGCGGATTTCCCCGCCGTAGGCCCCGGCGTTCATGTACAGGCCACCGCCTACGGAGCCGGGAATGCCATGGGCAAATTCCAGGCCGGACAGGCCCAGGTTGGCGGCAAACAGGGCGGCTCTAGCCATGGAGACCCCGGCCAGGACCCGGATGTGGGTGTCATTCACCTGCTCCAGGCCGTCCAGGCAGCCCCGGGTGCAGATCACCAACCCCCGCCGCCCGGCGTCCGAAGCCAACACATTGGTGCCGGAGCCCAAAACAGCCGGCTGTACTTCCTGCTCGTGGGCCCACCGGAGCAGGGCGGACAGCTCTTGGATCGTACGGGGAAACGCCATGACCTCACAGGGGCCGCCAATTTTGAAGGACGTATGCAGGGCCAGGGGTTCCTCCATCCGCAGCTCCGTCTGGGGGAAGGCCGCCTGCATCGCCTGCTGTAACTGTGTCATTTCGCTCATAAACGCCTCCGGATCTCTGAGATATAGATGGTGATACTATATCATATCCGCCCGGGTTATGCAAATGCATCCCATTGGCAAAACAGGAGCCTGCCGCAAAATTCGCGTTTTGCGGCAGGCTCCTGTGGGCATTAGCGGGAGAAGGGGTTCTCCCCGGGATATGGGAGAGCGGCAGGCTGGTTGTAGGCGATATCCGCCACGCCCAAGTAGCGGAATACCTCGTAGATGGTCTTGCCGCAGTGGGCGAAGGCCACCGCCCCGTGGTGGGGATACCGCTTGGCCAGAAGCACATGACGGTAGAACCGGCCCATGTCATGGATGGCAAAAATACCAATGCCGCCGAAGGAACGGGTGGCCACGGGCAGCACCTCGCCCTGGGCGATGTAGGACCGGAGGTCGCCGTTGGAATCACACTGCAGCCGGTAGAAGGTGATGGGAGAAGCTGCAATGTCCCCCTCCAGCGTGCCCCGGGTGAAGTCTGGGGTACCGCCGTCCTCCAGGAGCCGGTTCTGAATCAGCTGGTACTTCACCGCCCGGCTGGCGCACATCTTGCAGGCAGGCGTGTTGCCGCAGTGGAAGCCCATGAAGGTGTCCTGGAGCACATAGGGGAACTTTCCGGCAATGTCCTCGTCAAACAAAGATCTGGGCACCGAGTTGTTGATGTCCAGCAGGGTCACTGCGTCGCCTGTCACACACGCGCCGATGTACTCGGACAGGGCGCCGTAGATATCCACCTCGCAGGCCACAGGGATACCTCGGGCAGCCAGGCGGGAGTTCACATAGCAGGGCTCAAAGCCGAACTGCTCCGGGAAGGCCGGCCAGCACTTGTCGGCGAAGGCCACATACTTCCGGGCCCCCCGGTGGCTTTCCGCCCAGTCCAGAAGGGTCAGCTCAAACTGGGCCATCCGGGGCAGCAGCTCAGGATATTGGTTGCCGGTGACCCCCAGCTCCTCAGCCATATCCGCGCAGACGGCCTCAATCCGGCTGTCTCCGGCGTGGGCCTTGTAGGAGACCAGCAGATCCAGCTCCGAGTTCTCCTCCACCTCGACGCCCAGCTCATACAGGCCCTGGATGGGAGCGTTGCAGGCAAAGAAATCCTGGGGCCGGGGGCCAAAGGTGATGATCTTCAGGTTCTTCACGCCGATGACGGCCCGGGCAATGGGAACGAACTCCCGGATCATCTCCGCACACTCCTGGGCGGTACCCACGGGATAATCGGGGATGTAGGCTTGCAGGTGGCGCAGACCCAAGTTGTAGGAGCAGTTCAGCATGCCGCAGTAGGCGTCGCCCCGGCCATTGATCAGGTCTCCATCCCCTTCCGCGGCAGCCACATACATCACGGGACCGTGGAACCGCTTGGCCAGAATGGTCTCCGGCGTCTCAGGGCCGAAGTTGCCTAAGTAAACCACCAGGGCATTGCATCCGGCAGCCCGCACATCCTCCAGCGCCTTCAAGGCATCCGCCTCGTTTTCCACGGTGACGGGGCAGTTGTACAGCCCTGCGCCATACGCCTGGACTACCGCCTCCCGGCGGGAAGTGGACAGGGCGATGGGGAAGCAGTCCCGGGAGACGGCAATAATGCCAAGCTTCACTTCTGGTATATTTTGAAATTTCATCGTCACATTCCTCATTTCTTAAGAATCGGCCTGCGCAAACCCTTCTTCGGAGCGGTGAACACCGCTCCCCACGCAGGCGCGGATGGATCCCCTGGGGTTATGAGAGGAGGGGCGCAATGTCCAAATTGATCCCGTCCAGCAACACCTGCGCGCCTTGTGCCGCCTCGCTGCTCTCCTCATGGGCCAGGAGCCACTTGTTGCAGGCCCAAAGACGCCGGTCCTCCTCATTCTTGGGGACCATCGTCGGCTTGGGACCGTTGGTTCCCAAGGGGAGCACAATGAGAACCCGGAACCCCTCCCCCTTGCGGGCAGAGCAGGGGGCATAGTGCAGGGTGGTGGCGTAAATCTCCACCAGGACCCCGGCCGGGCAGTGGAACGCCTGGACCTTGGCGGTATCCAGGCGGCCGCCCTCCATATCCTCCCGCTTGGCAACCAGCAAAATGAAATCCCGGGCGCCCAGGTTCAGCTCGCTGTCCCGGTGGTACTCCAGACAATTGAGCTTGGTATTGTGGCCGTTGCACCAACCCAGCTGGATGGGCATGCCGCCATAAGCGCCGGAAGCCAGCTCCTTTGCCACCGGCAGCGCCATCAGCTCCGGCTGCTGGGGCACATATTCCACCCCCGCCGGCAGAGGCGTCACCGCCTCCAGCGTCTCCAGCAGGGCTTTGCAGTCATAACCGGTGAGGACCTGGCCGTAATTTTGGAAGGCAGGGTCCAAAACAGATAAAATTTTCAAATGGCTTTCCTCCTTAGGTGTCCAGCAAGCTGGGGAACAGGGTTTTACAGGCGGGGTAAATCCGCCGGAATTGCTGATAGCGGGCCTCATACCGGGCCGCCAGCTCCGGATCCGGGCGGACCGTCTCCGACACCCGGACCAGATTGCCGCAGGCTTCGCCCACGCTGGCAAACGCGCCACAGGCCACCATGGCCAGCATAGCGCCGCCTAAACCCGGCCCCTGCTCGGATGCCACGCTGTCCAGCTCCAGCTGCAAAACGTTGGCCAGAATTTCCTTCCACAGAGCGCTCTTGGCCCCACCGCCGCAGAGTTTGCTCCGGGAGATGGAGATGCCCAACTTCCTGGCCACCTCCAGGCTGTCCCGAATGGCAAAGGCCACCCCCTCCAGAACGGCCTGGGTCAGGTCCTCCCGCCGGGTATCCATGGTCATCCCGATGAAGGTCCCCCGGGCATTGGTATCGTTGATGGGACTTCGCTCGCCCATGAGATAGGGCAGGAAATACACGTGGTTGCGTCCCAGCATATCCCGAGTAATCCCCGCCTGCTCGGCGGCATAATCCGTGGTCCGGAAGATGTCCTCCATAAGCCATTTGTTGCAGGAGGCGGCGGAGAGCATACAGCCCATCAGGTGATACCCCCCGTCGGCATGGGCAAAGGCATGGAGGGCATGGTTGGCGTCCACCCGGAAATGGTCCGAAGAGATGAAGATGGTGCCGGAGGTGCCCAGGGAGATGTTGCAGCCGCCCTCCCCTACCGTTCCGGTGCCCACGGCAGCGGCAGCATTGTCTCCAGCTCCGGCAGCCACCCGGACCGTCTGAGGTAAGCCCAGTTTCTTGGCCACCTCTGGCAGAAGGGTCCCCACAGCCTCGTAGCTCTCATACAGGCGGGGCATTTGGCTTTCCTCCAGTCCACATAGGGCCAGCATTTCCGGCGACCAGCGCTTGCCTGACACGTCCAGAAGGAGCATGCCCGAAGCGTCGGAATAGTCGGTGCAATGCACCCCAGTGAGGAGATAGTTGATGTAATCCTTGGGCAGCATCACCTTTTTGATCCGGGCGAAGCGCTCCGGCTCCTGCTCCCGCATCCACAGGAGCTTCGGGGCCGTAAAACCAGCAAAGGCGATGTTGGCCGTCCAGGCGGAGAGGCGGTCTGTGCCCACCGTCTCATTCAAATAGGCGACCTGCTCTGCCGTCCGGCCATCGTTCCACAAGATGGCAGGGCGAATGACCCGGTCCTCGTCGTCCAGGACCACCAGACCATGCATCTGACCGCCGACGCCAATGCCGGCCACCTGGCTCCGGTCAAAGCCCTCCAAAAGGAGGGGAATCCCCTCCCACACGGCCCGCCGCCAGTCCTCCGGGTTTTGCTGGCTCCAGCCCGGTTTGGGAAATTCCAGGGGATATGCTTTGGAGCACACATTCAGAATCTGCCCCGCCTCATTCATCAGCAGCAGCTTCACCGCGGAAGTGCCCAAATCAATTCCAATGTATAACATGGATGACCTCATCTTTCCTGTGTCCCAGCCCAAGCCGCCGCAACGTTACCGGTTGGGTCTACGATACACAATCTTTGTGACGATTCTGATATCTCCTCTGTAAAAGCATGGACACAGGCAGTCTACGGTTGGCAACGCCGCCTCCTGTGCTTCCACGGCAAGGAAATATCTCTTCTTCTGTACATCTGCGGCCCATTGACATTCCTGCCAGCAGACGTATCCGGTACACTCCCGCGCCACCGTTTGCCAGCGCATCCAAGGAGGGCGCGGGGGTGTGCCGGGGGTTGACTGTTTTGCCAATGAGCCAGTCAATCCAAAGAATTGACTGGCTCATGGTGAAAATTATATCATGCCAGACAAGGAGAATTAACCCTCAGTCATGTAGCGCATGAGAATGGTGGCAAACTGAGACCGGCTGGCTGTCGCCTTGGGGCTCAGGGTTGCGGAGGAACCGTTGCCAATGCCATGAATCAGTCCATTTGCCACGGCCCAGTTCATGGCCTCCACAGCAAATGGGGAAACGCTCTTGCCATCGGGGAAGCCGGCCAGGGCGTCCTCTGTCACAGCCTGCTTTCCGTCGTAACGATACAGGATGGTAGCCAGCTGCTCCCGGGTAATGGCGCCGTTGGGGTTGAAGGTTCCGTCGCCGTTGCCCTCTACGATCCCCTCGGAAGCGGCCCAGATCACAGCGTCGGTATAGAACTTCCCATCCGCCACATCGGTAAAGACGTTCTCCAGACCTTCCACGCTGGGCTTGCCTTCCATGCGGTACAGGATGGTAACCATCTGGCCGCGGGTGATGGCAGCGTTCACGCCAAAGATCCCGTTGCCCATGCCTTCCATGTAACCGTTGCGCACGACGAAGTCGACACCCTTGTGGTACCAGGCATTCTCAGACACATCCCGGAACAGATCAGAAGCGCAGACCATCTTGCCGGCAGCCAGGATGGCTTCCTTGGCCACAGCCAGAGCGGCTTCCACCTCTTCCACCGTCTCGGCGGCGGCAACCGCCTCGCGGGCGGTTGCCAGGGCGGCATCCACCAGCTCCATCTGCTCGGCGGTGTAGCCGGACACATCAATGCCCACCAGCTCCACGATGGCGCCGTACTTGGCGGCGGTGAGGGCGGCCTCCTGGGCCTTCTTCAGAGCCTCTTCCACCTTCTTCTGCGCTTCTTCCGCAGCCTTCTTGGCAGCCTCGGCGTCCTCAGCGGCCTTCTGGGCCTGAGCCAAGTACTCCACGATCTCAGCCTTGATGGCTACGATCTCGGCATAGGTGTCAGCCATCTGCTTGGCGTATGCGGCAGCCTCGGCGGCGGCGGCGGCAGCCTCCCGGTTGGCCTCTTCGGCAGCGTTCCGGGCAGTCTCAGCGGCGGCGCGGGCATCCTCGGCAGCCTTCTGGGCCTTTGCAGCAGCTTCCTGAGCAGCTTCCGCCTCGGCGGCGGCCTTCTCAGCAGATTCCTTGTTTTCGGCGGCAGACTGGGCAGCCTCATCCGCCTTCTTCCGGGCTTCTTCCGCCTTCTTCTTGGCCTCTTCTGCCTTCACCTGTGCATCTTCTGCAGCGGCCTGGGCCTTCTGGGCCTCAACCATGGATTTGGCGGCTTCGGTGGCGCTGCCCGCAGCAGCTTCCGCATAGGCGGCAGCTTCGGCGGCGCTGAATGCAGCCTTCGCAGCGGCCTCAGCGGCGGCCTTGGCAGAGCCGGCAGCCTCGGCAGCCTTCATGGCAGCCTCCCGGTTGGATTGCTCCGCAGCCTCAGCGGCGGTTTCCGCAGCGGCCTGAGCAGCCTCAGCGGCAGTCTGAGCGGCGGCGGCCTTGCCCTCGGCCTCTTCGGCAGCGGTCTGCGCGGCTTCGGCCTTGGCCTGGGCCTCTTCTGCCTTCACCCTGGCGGCTTCCGCAGCGGTCCGGTCCTTGCCGGCCTCGGCGGCAGCCTGCTCTGCAGCAGCCTGGGCAGCCTTGGCTTCCGCCTTGGCAGCTTCGGCGTCGGCCTTGGCGGCTTCCGCCTGGGCCTGGGCGGCCTCAGCAGCCGTTTTGGCGGCCTCGGCGTCATTCTTGGCAGACTCTACCAGCTCGGACAGCTCAACCAGATCCTGGTCGGACAGGCGGACCCGCACCTTCACATTGGCCAGTTCCTGACCGGCCTTCTGATAGGAAACATTCCAAGTTCCGATTTCATCGGCGACAAAAACGCCGTTGGTATCGGCCTTCAAAGCGCCGGTGTAAGCGTACAGTTCCAGCTCGTTGATCCGGACGTTGTTGTCATTGCCGGCAGTGGACTTGCCCACATACAGGCGATAGACCTGAGCCTGAATCAGGTTCTCCTGGGGGATGTTCCGGGTCACTTCCACATCGGTGTTCCCGGTTACGGAGTCCAAGTCCACCCAGTAGGAGTTGTTGCTCATGACGCTTCTCTTCTCATTGGAGGACATCTCCAGGAAATCCTCCTCGGAGATCGCGCCATTGGGATCCAGCACCTGAAGGCTGAAGTCCTGGGTGATGTAGCTCTCCAGCTCGCCCTTGGCATGGACGGAGAACCACTTGCCCACAACCACAGATTCGGGCAGGGTGAAGCCGACCCAAGCGGTGGCCCCACGGCCGCACCACTTATTGCTGCTGCCAGAGATGATGCCGTCAAAGAGGTGATAAGGCTCCTCGCCGGTGTACTGGGCGGACTGGCCCTGGACGCTGGCGTTCAGCGCCACATTGACGGTCTCATCCAGCGTGCCCAGATCGGGCTCCTCCACGCTGGAGGGAACATAGGTTTCACCGTTTTCATCGGTGATGACCACCTTCACACCCTTGGGAACCACCGTCGCATTGGTCAGGTAAGCGGCGTCCACCCAGGACTCGCCCTCCAGATCGGCCACCAAGGTTCCACGCACGGTCCGATAGGTCTTGTAGTTCTCGTTCAGCAGATCCAGCAGCTGGTACTGCTGACCATTGCGCTCGTAGATGACATCAGACATTTCATCGCGAACCAGAGCCGGCTGCTGGCCGTTGTAGGTATAGCCCATGGGAGCAACCTCGTGGCCATACACAGTAAAGCTAGCGTAGCAATCGATTCCATCTGTGTTCGTGATCCGAATGTACTGGGCTCTGACGCCTTCCGGCAGTTCCACCGTATAGTCGGCGGTCGCATCGGTCACCTCAGCGGCTACCGTATAATTGGTTCCGTCGCTAGATACTTCCACAGTCATCTTGGTCAGGACTTCGTAGTAGCCCCAATTGGCATAGGGGTTCGAAACCTGAATGGTGCTCAGCGGCACAACCCGATTCAAGTTGATCGTTGTACTGTTGCCACCCCAATAGGACAGAGAGCCGCTGCCTACCCGGCTTGCAACGGGATTGATCTCTTCTTCCAGATCCGCAGTATTGAAATAAGACTCTACGCCGTCCTTCAGCTTCCCTTCCTTGGTACCGGCGGACAGATCCAACTTGGCGTTCTGCCAGTTCCAGTAGTAGGCATTGGTATAAGCGGAGGCGTTGGCAGCCGTGATCATGCTGATCTGGCTGTTGGAGATCACAAAATTGTGGAGTCTGGTCATGGCAGAGATGTCAATCTCCGTCATGTTGGTGCCGGAGAGATACAGGTTCTCCACAGCCGTGCAACCGGTGAAGTTCACAACCAGGTTGGGATGACCCTCCAGCTCCACATAGGTCAGATCCTTGCAGTTCGTGAGGTCCAGGGTCTTGAGACCACTGGGCAGCATGCTGGAGGTTACCTTCGTCATCTTGGTGCCGGTGAGGTTCAGGCCGGTCAGGCCAGGCAGATATTCTCTCACACCAGTGAGGTCTGCCACATTGGTATTGGCGCAGTTCAGCACGCCGATGAACCCAGAGAGATCGGTCACATAGGGACCCACCTGGCTGATGACTGCCTGCCGCAGAGCGGCATCGGGGAAATAGGTCTCGTCCACCAGGGGTTCCATATTCCGAACCTCAGGCAGGGTGGAGCCGAACGCCTTAATCACATCGGCAATCTTCTCGGCTACGCCTGCGCCGTCATCCAGGCCATCTGCCGCGCCGTTGTCACACCAGACACAGAGCATGGCGCCAGCGGGCTTGTAGATCACATCGCCGCCTTCGAATTCGGTGCAATCGAACTCGCCAGCCTTCTTCACGCTGACCTGCCAGTCGGCATTGCCCAGCACCCAGTAGTAGCCCTGATTGGTGTTGATGAGCTCAAAGCCGGCATTATTCAGCGTGGTGGCAGAGGCCAGACTGTATCCGCCCCAGCCGGAGGACCAGTAGGTAATCTGGACGTCTCTGTCCATCTCCACGCTGGTATCGTTGTTGTACATAACGCCATCGTTGAAGGCTCTGGGGGTCATGCCCTTGTCCTTGATGATGGCAGCCACTTCGTTGAAGAAGGGCACAAAGTGCTCCTTGTAGATGCCATTCTTGTAGATCACATCGAAGCCCATGCTGCCAAGGTCATTGGCAAACTCATCGGCGCCGAAGTTGAAGTGCTTGCAGCCCTTGGAGGCAAAGTACTCGGCATATTTCTCCACAATCGCCTTGGCAAAGGCCTTTGCCTCGTCGCTGGTCAGATCGATGGAGCTCTTGGAGCCGGTGTAGCGCAGGTCGGGGAACTCCTCCAGAATGGCGCCCATATGGCCGGGCACATTCAGGGCGGGAACCAGCTCAATGCCCTTGCTGTTGGCATAGGAAATGATTTCGTCCATCTCGGACTGGGTCAGGTATTTGCCGGAGTTGTCAGGATACTTGTTGTCGCCCACGTAGCCGTCGCCCAGAGAGGGAGTCAGGTCATAGGTGCCGAACTCGGTGGTCACGGTCATATCCTCCAACGCAAAGCGGAAGCCCTGGTTGTCGGAGAAGTACAGCTCCAGCTGGTTGAAGTTGGCCTCAGCCATGGTGTCCAGAATCTGCTTGATGTACTGCACACTGAAATACTTCCGGCCAGCGTCCAGGTGGAACACCCGGTCGAAGACTTCGGGAATGATGGGCTCGCCCTGATCGTCGAAGTTGTAGGTCACCTTCTCAGAGACATTTCCATCGTAGTCGGTCAAGGTGACCTCCAAGGTCAAAATGTCACTGGGCAGGGACTGGAACCGGGACCAGTCGTGGTTCAGTTCGCCGTGGCTTCTAACGCCACGGGTATACTCGGTGGAACCCGCGCCGCCGCTTCTGGTGGTGTAGCTGAGAGCCAGCTTGTACCAGTCGGTGCAGGCCACGGGAGAGGTCAGCTGATGGCCGGTCATGGGGCCGTCGTAGGGGATGCAGTAGCTGTCGTCCAGGTCGCCGTCGTAGGCCTTGGGAGAGCCGCCCACAGGGGTCACCTGCATCTCATACTCTCTGCCATCGGCCTCCGCGCCAGCGGGAACGGCAACCACCACGGAGGTCTCGCCAGCAGCGGCCTGGGCCGTGTAGGTCTTGCCAGTGGCAGGCACATACACAGACACATCGGTGGCAGCGGCAGCATCCGCCGGGGTGAAATTCACAGTCAGCGTGCCGTCGGCGGGGGTCACCGTCAGGCCGGTTACCGCTTTGCTGTAGTCGTAGGTGGCCACAGCCGCCTCGGACTCGGCGCCGTCAGCGCCCACAGCCTTTACCTTGATGGTCACTTCGCCTTGGGCGTCATACACATTCTTGATGTAATAAATGTCATCGTAGATGCCGCCCATGTACTGCTCCACGCCATTGATCACAGCGTAGACATTGTACTGCTTCACAGTATCATAATCCGCCAGATCCCAGGATACCACCATCTCGTTGGTATCAAAGGCCTTGTCAATGGTGAGGCCAGTGGGAGCGGCAGGGGTCAGATCCTTGCCAGAGGTGTAGGAGATGTTGCCAATGTGCATCTGGTAGTTGTCCGCCGTGCCCTGGAAGTTCAGGCCAATGACGGCAACCTGCTTGCCCGCATAGGCGGACAGGTCTGCAGTGGCAGTGACCCAACCGTCGGAGACCGCAGTGGTGTTCTCCAGGGGGATGTTGGTCACGGTGTAGGTGTTATCCTCGGCGTTGATGTCCTCAGCGAACACCAGACCCAGGCTCATAGCCACGTTGTCAGAAGAAGTCTTCTGGAAGGTCACCTGCATCTGCGTGTTAGCTGTCACATCCAGATTGGTCTTGTACAGGCGCATGTAGTTATCTGCATCCACCTTACCATAGACAGCCAAGGAAGAGCCGCCCTCGTAGGGGTTCACCAGGTCGAAGTCAAATTCGCCGTAGGTGGTAGAGCCTTCCACCAGGGTGCCCTGGTTCCACTGAGCGGTCAAGCCCTTCTTATAAGTAGTGCCGTAATCATACTCGGCCTGGAGGGCAGTCCCCTCAGACTCAAACCAGAACTGCCAGGTGGGCAGGATATCCTGGATGCTGATGTTGGCCCATTCATGGGAATTGGAAACTTCGCCGTTCTTGGCATACACAAGGCCATGGCCGGTGTTGAAGTTGGTAACAAAGGTGTCGCCAGAGATGACAGAGCGCTCCGTCACCAGACTGGCAATGCCGGGCATACTATTTCTGCTAACGCCAACCTCCGCATTGGATTTCGTAGAGGAATCGGTGGGGTTGCCAGAGGAACCGGTGAACCACATCCGCTCACGGATCGCACTCATCCACTGGAAGTCGTCGTCTTCCCGGCGCATCTGCTTGCCGTTGCCGAAGTCCTCATCAATGCCGGCATGGACAAAGTCGGTACCCAGAGAGGCAATAGAGCAGACGATCTCGCCGTCCTGCCACATCTTGGAGAAGTTGTTGTTCCAGCGGTTTCCACCTGCCTCGAAGCCGCCGTGTACCGCACCGATGCCATACTTAGCGGTTTCGTTCTTAGCGCCGGCAGTGCTCCAGCCATAATCCTTGAAGAAGGAGTCGGCCGCGCCGGAATCCATCATCTGCGTGTCGATGCTGCCACCCGCGTTGTAGTACTGGATGTACAGCTTGCCTTCTTCACGCAGATACTTCAAGAATGCGGCCAGTTCCTGCTTTGCAGTGCCGGAGGGGCTGTCAGAGCCTTCCAGATTCACAAACCAGCCGTCGAAACCGTAGTAATTGGTGATCTCGATGAGCTTGTCCGCATAGGGGAAGCCGCCGTTCTCATCTCTCTGGATGAGGGTACGCCAGGACTGATAAGCGCGGGGCAGGAAGATACAGCCCAGGGACAGAACGCCGTTCTTGTGGGCGGCGTTGGTATAAGCGGCATTGGGCAGGTTCATCATGCCAAATTCAAACGAGCGGTTCTTCCATGCGTCGTTGTTCACACGCTCATCGTCTACATCCCACAGCTCAATGGGTGTGGTAGCCGTAGTCTGGCCGTGCCAGGGGCCGTAGTAGTCGATGTACTGCCAGAAGTTGAAGCAGTATTCACTGAACTCGTTGGTGTAAGAGGTACCGCCGAAGAAGGCGTTGCCATAGTCACCAGCCAAGGTCAGGTACTCCACCTCAGGGTTCAGGCTGGGGTTGGCCTGGGTGGCTGCAACCGCAGCAATGCGGTTCTGCAGGGGTACCCGCGCCCGCAGAAGCTCTGCGTCCGGGTCTGTCGCCGGGTCCCAGGACAGCAGGTCCTCGGCCCGGTAACCGTGAGATGTGGGCTCGTTGTCCGCCAAAGCACTCTCGCCCCGATAGGGCAGCGTGTCACCGGCAAAGGCGATGGTGGGGCACAGCGATACCACCATGGCAATTACCAGAGCGAAGGACAGAAGCCGTTTCAGACAGTTTTCCTTCATTTGTGTATGACTCCCTTCAATTTTTATTTCACACGCAGCGTCTTTGGGAGCGCCACGTTGAAAACCAAGTTATGTAACACGTTGACTTTACTCGCATTGTAGCATAGTGCCAACTTTTTCGCAACTGTTCACCTGGGAAATTGAAAAAGTTTGTCACCCTCGCACAAATCCCCCATGGCAAATTTGTTGAAATTGCCAATTCATTTTGCGTTGCCAGTTGCGTAATACACTTTCGTAATGTAGCCTCTTGCATTTTTCCCCAATTTATGATATCGTGTAACGTAAAAGGAAATTTCAAACACAGGCCCCAAGCCTGCAAGGAGTGTGACACCCGTGCAAAACAATCCAGTTGGCTCTCCCGTCTGTTCTGCAGACTTAAAATATGGAAACCGCATTCAGGTCATTGAGTCCTTTCTGGCAGGCGGCGTATGCAGCGCCAACGATATTTCTACTACCATTGGCCTTAGCCGTCAGACCGTGATGAAATCCATTCAATTTTTCCTTCGCAGCGGCCTTGTGATTTCCGCAGGGAAGGGAGACTCCACCCACGCAGGCGGCAAGCGGCCGGAGCTTTTTACCCTCTCTCCGGATAAGTACTTCCTCTGCGTTACCTTGTGGCCTCAGGAGCTGCGGCTGCATTTGTTCACCATCGGGCAGCAGCTGAAGGACCGGATCTCTCTGGCCTCTCCCCTTCCCCCAAATCCCATAGATGCCATTGACAACGTGGGGCATTTGTCCCACCAGCTGCTGGACAAACATCAGATCCCCCTGGAAAACCTCTGCGCCGTCAGCATTTCCACTGCCGGCACTGTGGACTACAAAACCGGCCGGTTGAAATATAGCTCTCAATCCCCCTCCTGGGGGACCGACGTGCCCTTGGAGGCTTACCTCCGGCCCTATTTCACCCCAGACACCATGATTTTCCTGGAAAACGCCGGTAAAATGACTGCAAGACCCTTTCTTTTGGAAAAAGAGCTGGCCAACAAGCGGGTTCTGGTCATCTTTTCCAGCTGGGGCCTGTCCAGCTGCCTCATTGAGAAGGGCCGGATTCTCAGCGGAAAAAACTCCCTGATTGGGGAAATCGGACACATGATCATCGATCCTGACGATTCCGAGACCTGCGGCTGCGGCAGTCATGGATGCCTGGAGCGATTGGTCAGTGTGGACCGAATCCGGAAACTCTTACAGCAGCACTCGGCCCAGTTCCCCAACTCCCCCCTGCTGCAGACTCCCGTGGAGCGTGTCTGCATTCCTCAAGTGTTTGCAGCCTCAGCCGCAGAGGATCCTCTGGCCCGCTACCTGGTGGACTATTTGGCCCGCTCCTTTGCCGCCGCGCTGCGTAACGTCTGTCTGGTTTTTGATCCGGACCTCATTGTGTTCCAGGGAGACTACGCATATGCGGATCCGTATTTCGATCAGCGACTTCGGGAAATTCTCCAGGAATTCCAGTATTTCCCACCAGATGGCCCCTTTGAAATCCATTATGACCAGCGGGCTCTGAGCGAAATGGACGTCCTGGGCTCCTATACTGCACTGACCCGCCGGTATTTTGCAACCCCCGCCCTCTACCAGGAAGCAGAACTCGGGTGAGCAAGCCCGGACTCCCCCCCCCCAAATTTGTCCGCCTTTGGGCATTCCCGGCTACAAACATCCCGCAAAATGAACGTAGGGTGCGTCCTCCTGGACACACCCTACACCCGTTTTTACGATCTTTTTCAAAATCTGTCCAGTGCGCTCCCACCTCCGCAAAACGCTTCTGCAACCTCCATCCGCCCGGCGTAGATTCTTCGATTGGAACTGGGAATGACTCCAGCTGGGGCGTTTCTTCTACCATTGGCAGACTCCCCTCCCAATCCACGTCAATTTCCCGGAAAATGTTTCAAGTTTTCTCATTTCCGCTATTGACACCTTCTCGAAATTCAGCTATTATACGTATAGAGTAATATTTCCCAAAATATAAAAAGCAAGGTGATTGTCTATGTCCGCTCCGACTTTATCCCCCAACGAATTCTGCATTTTAAAGCTTCTCTGGTCAGCGAACCACGCACTAACCCGGCCGGAAATTCTGGAAGCACTCCCCGAACAAGATTGGAACCCCAATTCCATCCACTTGATTCTCAACAACATGATCAAAAAAGGTGTCGTTGAGGTCGAAGGTGTGGCCCGCTGCGGGCGCGGTTATGGCCGTACGTATGCCCCCACCATCTCCAGGACCGAATATGCCGCAGCACAAACCATGGATACCACCTCAGATATGTCCGGTGGTGAACGTCTGCTGGGCGTGTTTGCCGCTTTGGTTGACAAGCAGGGAATCGACGAGAAAACCATTGCAGAATTAGAGCAAATGCTGGAACAAAAACGCAAAGAGCTAGACGCGCAATGAGGCTATCTGTATTTACTGTCCTGACGGGGCTGCTTTGTTTTTCTCTGATAACGATTCTCGGTAGTTTCCTGGTCCTTCGCACCAAGCGCCGGTCGTTCTGGCTTTTGGGATTGGTGTTTGCTTTGGGGCTCCTCCGTTTCCTGGTCCCTGTGGAGTTCCACAATACCCGTGTAATCCGTTGTACACACGTATATCCAATCATCATGAAGTTCCTCCGGAGGGATCTGTGGCCTGGATTTTCTCTGCTTGAGGGCCTTTGCGTTTTATGGTGCGCTGGAATTGTTTGGTCCTTGTTTCGTCTGGCTCTTACCCTGTACCGGCAGCACCAGATCGCTCGGCTGTGCCAGGCGCCGGAAGAAGGGTCGCAGTTACATCGGCTCTGCTGCCAGGCCGCGCAGGAATTACGGTGCACAAAGCCTGTGATGATCGGTGTTTCCCAGACGGTCTCTACCGTCATTATGATTGGGTTCACCAAGCCCACCATCTTGTTTCCATCCAAATCCATGCAGTTATCGGAAGAGCAGCTGCGCTGTATTCTGCTCCACGAGCTGTGCCACTTTCGGTATCGGGATCTGTGGCTGAAATTGGTGCTCCAAGTGGTTTGCTGCCTCCTGTGGTGGAATCCCTTGGTTTACCTCTTTAAGAGCAATATTGACCAGATTTTAGAACTCCGTTGTGACCGACGCGTCTGCAACCTGCTCTCCAAAAAAGAACAGCTGCAATACTCTTCTGCCCTTCTTTGCATTTTAAAGGCTGGTAAGCCTGCCCGTTCTCTGTCCACCAAATACTTAGGCATTCCCTCCAAAGCCCGGCTACGCCAGCGCTTCCGTTTTCTGTTGCAAGAGCATCGTCCCAAATCCAGCAGCGGACTTTCTTGGATTGCTGCACTCCTGTGCGTTATGCTGTTTCTCGGTTCTTATTCCATTGTTTTACAGCCCGGTACAGAACATCCTTATGTGGAGCGGGAATGTGAACAGCCGGAGGGGACACTCGACTTATCCTCATACATTTGCCGTTACCCAGACGGAACATTGCAGTATTCGAAAGATGGAACAATAATCCGGACTTTGACCCCAGAGATGCTCTCTGTTCCGCCTTATGATACGTTACTCATTGTGGACGTATCTATGAATCGGGCATTCGGCGAATGATTGTATACCGGCGGCCTCTTTTGGCCGTCGGTTTTTTTATTAGAAAAAACAATCTGCAAAAAAATTTGGGCCGACCCAAAAACTGTATTTTTGGGTCGGCCCCCTTGCCAATTAGATTTTCTGATCATCCCGCAAAACATAGACCCAATATGGGTCCCCCCGCCGGTAGCCCAGCTTTTCCGCCAGGGCTACAGAGCGCAAATCATGGGCGTCCCAGCTGGGATATCGCCCCTGGTCCAAGCAGTCCAGAATCAACGCCGCACCACAGGCCGTGGCAAGGCCCTTCCGCCGGTACGCGCTGTGCGTCTCGATTTGAATTTCAATGCCTCCGCAATACACCGAGTAAGAGGATGCGCCGGCTACCAGCTTGCCGTCCAGAACCACACCCACACCCAAGCCACGGCATTGAAAATCAGCAAAATCCCGAAACAAGCTGCAAAAATCCCGGGACCAGCTCTCTGCCATGGCTTGCTCGTATAAATCCCGGTCAAATCTGCGCAACGAGAATGGGGGCTGCAGGGATTGGGCAAAGCGCTGCAACGTCTTCCGATTCAATCTGTCCGGCTCCTTGCAGATGGCGTAACGCAGCCTCTTCTCTGCCGCATAACCCAATACCGCCTCCATTCGTTGTGCCCAGACTGCATCCCTGGGTACTAGAATGGGGGCACCAGGCTGCCGTATCCATTCGTCCTGGGGTTCCCCCGCAAAAAAGCAGAAATCCCCCACAACAAGCTGGGCTGCCCTGGGCGTCTCCTCATGATCCACAATCGCATATCCCATGCACCCCTGGAGGCAGGACCACACCATGGTCTCTTCCCAACCCTCAAAAAGAGGTGCAATCTTTTTCAGATCCACTGTACCACCTCCCCAACATTAAGACTCCACCAGCCGCCGATTCTTCCACGCCCCGGAGAGAAAACGTCCCAGGAAAAAGACGGTTCTGCAAATCCAGTCCAATACCATGGCAATCCATACACCAGTGGCCCCATATCCCAGCTTCACACACAAAATCCAGGAACAACCGATCCGCCACAAGACCATAGACGCCACACTCACCGCCATGGTAAACCGCACGTCCCCGGCCGCCCGCAGCGCATTGGGAAGTACAAACGCCACCGGCCACAGCACCAAGGCACTGCCCGAATGAATGAGCACCAGCGTCCTGGCTAGCGCGGCCGTTTCGGGAGACAGAGAGCGGTAACACCCAATGAGGAATGGCAGACAGACTATGACCAGCAAATTGCTGAGCCCCTGGGCCACATATACCCAACACATCAGTTTTCGGGTCTGCCGCACCGCCTGCTCCGGCTCGCCTGCGCCCATACACTGGCCAACCACCGTAATCATTGCAAGCCCCATGGCCTGACCGATGATGATACCGATGGTGTCCAAGTTGTTCGCAACCGCGTTTGCAGAGGTTTGGGTCGTGCCAAAGAGAGCAATCATGCTGACAACCACCACCCGCCCCAGTTGAAACAGGCAGCTTTCAAACGCCGAAGGGATACCAATCCGCAGGATATTTCCCATCATCTTGGGATACAAATGGGTGAGATTGTGGGAAATCAGCCGCACCTCCTGCCCCGGGCGCGCGGCCAGGGCTAAAATCAACACCGCAGCAACCGCTCTGGATACCAAGGTCGGAACCGCAACACCTGCCACCCCCATATGTAGTCCATAAATGCACAGGGCATTGCCGCCAACGTTGATGGCGTTCATCACAACGCTGACTTTCATAGAAACCTTGCTATTCCCCATACTGCGAAAAATTGCCGCACCCGCGTTGTACAGAGCCAAAAAGGGAAACGAGAGCGCTGTAATCCGGAAATATGTAAGACCTGCCGCCATCACATCCGGCTCAATGGAGCCGAAAAAGAGGCGAAGCATCCTTTGGGCCAGAAGCAAACACAGCACCATAATTCCCAGACCAAAACCGGCCGCCATGGACACCAACTGCCCCGCGCTCCGACGGGCCTCAGCAGGACGCTTTGCCCCCAAAAACTGGCTGGTAATGACGGCGCCGCCTGTGGCAAGGGCAGCAAACAGGTTCAGGATCACATTGTTGATCATATCCACCAGGGAGACGCCGGAGATTGCCGCCTCTCCCACGGAAGATACCATCACACCGTCACACATTCCCACCAGAGCCGCCAGGGCCTGTTCAATCACCAGAGGAAAAATCAGGCGGAGCAGCATCCGGTTGGTAAACAGCTCTTCTTTCTGCAATTTCACAGCTTTCACCTGCAAATCTTTTTTCTAAACATGTCACATAGAGTATAACACCAAAAGCAAAAAACCGCAAGCTGGAAAGAGACGTTGCAGGATCCAATCCAGCCCAAGCCTTCCCCGCACCGATATGCAGCCACTAAGACCACACTGTCAGACTCACAGAGGCCCAGCCAGCCCCATTTGTCTGCATTGGAAAGAAAAACACAGACAACTACATGACCCGTCTATGGAATGCCTATCGCCCCTCAGGCGCGGCAGCATCCGTTGATTGCTACCCGACTTCCACCAGTCGCTCCACAGCTTTCTCCTTGGTAGAAACAAAGAAAATATCCTTTCCCTTATTGCTTTCATAAAAAAAGTCCCGCAGCGGTTTGCTGGTGTATTGAGAGAAATCTCCGAAGACAGCGATCTTCACCTGGTAATTCACAAATTTTTGAAGCACCTCCCCCGCAAGGCCACAGCGCAGAATAAAGAAATCCTCCACAATTGCTTCCTTGTCAATCGCCAGCAAATTTGTACCAGCTTCATATTTCGCAGCCATGATCAGATCCAGCGCAGACTGCGTATCGGTAAGAACTTTTTCCTTCCCTTCTATGATCGCAACAGTTTTTCCGTTCAACGTAAGCTTCTCAACCATCATGTTTCTCTCCTATCTTTCCATGTTGCCAGCAAGTACCTAATGTCCTGCAAGCGGAACGGTCAAGACCGTTCCCTACGGGATTTCTACAAATTTGAAAAGAGACCACACCTGTCTTTTGGACAAATGTGGTCTCTTATGGCTCCCCCTGTTGGACTTGAACCAACGACTCCCTGATTAACAGTCAGGTGCTCTACCGACTGAGCTAAGGAGGAATATTTGTGTTGGCATTACCTATTTTCCCGGCCAGTCACCCGGCAAGTATCGTCGGCGCATGTGAGCTTAACTTCTGTGTTCGGGATGGGAACAGGTGGACCCTCACAGCAATCAACACCAACTCATTCCGGAAGGCTCTCACCTTCCTCTATGTCAAAGCCCTTCAGCTCTAACAGCCTTCTAATTATAGCACTCAACCCGCCTCTTGTCAAGCACTATTTTCTTCGTTCCCCTAGCGGCAAAGCCCAGCACAGCGGGTTCGTCACCACAAGGAGAAACAAACGGACTTTACCCTCGTCCTCGTCTCACCCGCATGAAGCTGCGTAGCAGGTTCTTGCGGAAAGGAGGAGCAAGGGAGTGCACGCAGTTTTCGGCGCAAGCCTTTGGCTGGAGCCGGAAACGAAGTAAACGCACTTTGCTCTCGTCTCTCTCGTCTCTCCCGAATGAAGCTGCACAGCAGGTTCATTCGGTAAGGAGAAAATAGCGGAGCGGCGTGAGCTTTCGCGCCTCGCGCGGAAGCGAACTTAGCGCAGCTCTTTTCGACTGGTGACCCGTACCGGATTCGAACCGATGTTAACGGCGTGAGAGGCCGCTGTCTTAACCACTTGACCAACGGGCCATTGGTGCACCTTCACGGACTCGAACCGGGGACCCACTGATTAAGAGTCAGTTGCTCTACCAACTGAGCTAAAGGTGCAGCTCGCTTTCCTTGATACACCCTGAAAACTGAACACTGTTGTCTTTTCCTCTGCTCCTTATGACCTCGCAACCTCGAGCCTGCTTCTTTCTAGGTCAAGCTTTCGGT
>CDZP01034104.1_pt1 | contig 34274 bp, 24 predicted proteins | sample 554941 | NCBI WGS metagenome assembly CDZP01 (sample SAMEA3182064, study PRJEB8094) | gut metagenome | biome: human; feature: gut; material: Stool; isolation source: human stools | place: Canada | collected 2013-01-28
CCGGCTGTTCGCCGGTTAAAGCGGCACGCGAGCTGGGTTCAGAACGTCGCGAGACAGTTCGGTCCTCTATCCTCTGTGGGCGTTGGAAAATTGAGGGGTTCAGACCTTAGTACGAGAGGACCGGGTCTGACGCACCACTGGTGCATCGGTTGTACTGTCAAGTGCATGGCCGAGTAGCTAAGTGCGGACGGGATAAGCGCTGAAAGCATCTAAGCGCCAAGCCCTTCCCAAGATGAGTTTTCCCTACAGGTTCGTGGAAGACCACCACGTTGATAGGTCGCAGGTGTAAGTGCAGCAATGTATTGAGCCGAGCGATACTAATTACCAATTGACTTCATCATATTACATCACTCCCCGTCGTGAATGACAACTTGCTCTTGTCTCATTTACCTGTGCATGTTCATCAACCACCAGCCACGCAGATGTCAGTTTACGCTGAATCCCTCCCCACACAAAGGACGGAAATCTTCTTAGCCGCCACACACATACCCTGAAAAAAATCCCTCACTCAGAAGCCCCCAAAAAAGCAGGGCTCCCGGGCAGGCAGGATGAAGAAACAAACAGATCTTCCCCCTGAAGCCCGGTGGCCAGAGCGCAGTGGTCCCACCCGGTCCCGTTCCGAACCCGGAAGTGAAACGCTGCCGCGCCAATGGTAGTCGGACGATAGGTCCCGCAAGAGTAGGTCGCCGCCGGGATTTTTTTCCATCAGGCCCCGCCAGTCACTTGACTCGCGGGGCCTGTTCTTTTCTTGCTCGGTCCCGTTCTTCTCCCCCTACATTCTTTTAGTTAAGGAGTTGTCCGTAGGGAAAAAATGGTTGCTATACTTCATGAGGCTGCCATGTCTGCGTATTTGGTTCCGGAACCGGCGACGGCTTCCCGGAGCCTGCTGGGTTTGGCGGGGCTGGTCATGCGGAGGCGCAGAAGGCAGGAAGCCTGATAGAGGCGGGAAAGGGAAGCAAAGAAACTGCCCATGCGCCTCTGCGTCATTATTATTCAGAAAATTGTTTGAAGAAATCCGGGAGAAAATAATTCTTCCGGTTTTTATTTTTCCTGATTATTTCTCGGAAAATTTTGAATGGGGTTTTAAGACTGCTGGTCTTTTCCTACATCTCCCTGTTCATGTTCCTATGGGTAATAGTTGACGGTTGAAAAAGAAAATTCCGGCAGCTATAGTCGTCCCTAGGCAAATGCAATTCAAATGATTCGTTTTCTATCCTTTTTATTTTTCCTGTGCTTTTTTTCCGTGTGTTCTGCAAAAGAATTGAAGATTTTTTTGCTGACGGGCCAATCCAATTCTCTGGGGGCGGTGAAGGGCAGCCCTGCTTCTCCGGAGCTGTTAAAAAAGTATGAACCGAAGGAGACTCTGTACTGGCATGAAAATTTTGGGCAAAGGGAAGGCGTGTTTCCCGGCGCTTCCACATCCTGGGAGCAGGTAAGGCCTGCTATGCCGCGTTATAACGGCAATTTATGCATGGGGCCGGAATACGGGTTTGCCTTTACTCTGGAGAAGAATGGATGGTTCAAGGATGCGGACGTTGCGGTCGTGAAAGCTTCCCGGGACGGCGGCGACAATTCCCATTGGCGGAAAAACGGCCAGGCTTACAGGACGCTGGTGCAGGCCGTCAAGAATGCCTGTGCGGGTGTGGACAGGTCCAAGTATTCCAAAGTGGAGTTTGCCGGGCTTTTGTATTTGCAGGGGGAAAGCAATGCCGGAACTTCCGTTCCGGAGAGCGCTTCCCGCTTTCTGGAACTTCTGGGCAATCTGGCGGCAGATCTGAAACCGTACGGGGATACGTCCGCACTGGCTGCGCAGAAAGCCGTCCTTGGAGAAAATGCCAATTGGGCCGGAAAGAATGAATCTGATCCGGAAACGGGTAACCTTACCGGCGGCCTGGAAGGACGCGATACGGAAGTTCAGGGAAAGACAACCCGCCAGGTGATGAAGGATCTGGCGGAATCCCGTCCATCCCTGGGCTATGCCCCTACCCGAGATCTTCCCAAACTGACCGCAGGAGATCAAATGGGAGTGCATTACAGCGGCCAGTCTCAGATCAGCATAGGAGCCCGTTTTGCTTATGAAGCCGCCCGGCTGGCCGGGAAGGATACCGGCTCCGTGCGAAGCGGTCGTTACGATCTTCCCCTGGGTTCTCCGGACGCGTGGATGAACCGGAAAATGCCGGGGAAGAACGTATGCGTGTGGAATGTAGCTTCTTCCGTAAAACCCAGCCTGGTGTCAGGGGGGGTGAAGTTGTTTGGTATCCGTGTGGAGGATCCGGCCGTCAAGACTGTTATCGTCCGGAGCAAGGGAAGTTCCGGAGACCGTTTGGTAATCGGGCCGGGAGGTATTCGCCTGGCGGAGGGGAAAAATTTGCAGTTGAGGACGAATGTACAGCTGGCGGGCCGGCAGTCCTGGAATATTCCGGGTGGTTCTGCCGTGGAGATTAAGCCCTCGCCGGTTCAGGAAAAAGCCATGCCTGTCCGTTTGTCCGGCCAGGCGGAGGTGCATGTAACCCAAGCGGAAGGCGGCGGAGAAACGGCGGAAGCAGCCCGCGTCGTATTGGAACAGGTGCTGCCCTCTGCCCTGAAATGTTCCTGGACGTTGTCCGGAAAGGTGGAGATGACTTTGAAGGGTATGGAGGGGAAGGCCGTGAATTTGGGCAAAGTCTTCGTCAAGCAAGGCGCTGTGCTGAATCTGAATGGCTCCAGACCTGTTGCGGGCAGTGTCGTTAATCAAGGCGGCATGGTGAATCCGTAATCAATAGACCTGGTACGGTCCGGAATGCTTGCCGTATTTTTTAGTGGAGGGAGGAGGTTAAAAAAATACGTTTTTTCCTCCCGGAAGGGCCATGGGCTTTTTTCTTATTCACAGGAGCGGAGCGGTCTGGAAACCGAACAGGGGCATGACCTGCGGCATTTTCACCCCGGTTTATTCACAGGAAGTTCTGCTTGGGAAGCATTGATCATCAAGTCTACTGTACTATATTTGGCGTACTTTTTACTTTATGGATGCGTTATGTAGTAGTATGGTCGCGCCATGAGATGCGTTCAGTGCGGTCATTTGGAAGATAAGGTCATCGACTCCCGTATGTCCAAAGACGGGACGACCATTCGCCGCCGCCGCGTGTGTTTGAGGTGCGATTACCGTTATACGACCTATGAGCAGATTGAACGCACGGAGTTGCGCGTAGTCAAAAGGGATAATCTGAGAGAAGCCCTGAATCGTGAAAAGATTTTACGCGGCCTGGTAAAGGCGTGTGAAAAAAGGCCCGTCAGCATGGATCGCCTGGACCGCGCCGTGGAAGAGATCATTTCCGAATTGCACCGCGACCATTTGCGCGAAGTCCCTTCCAGCGAGATTGGCAAGAAGGTGATTGAAAAATTGTATGCCATAGATCCCGTGGCTTATATCCGCTATGTGTCCGTGTACCGCCAGTTTTCCAATGTGGAGGAGTTTATCCAGGAGATTACGCAGATGCGCCACCAGACGCTTATTGATCCCCTGCAGCGCAAGCTTCCCATTCTTTAAATTTCCTGTTCCATGATCGGCTTCCGAAACAACAGACCGTTGCTCAAGCTTGGTGATTGCCTGATTACCGAGTACGGGGAACAATGGCTGGCGGATGCTTTGGAGCACGCTGCCCGGCGTGCCGGAACAACCCTTCCGTTCAAGGAAGACCTGCTGGCTTCCGTGCGTTATTATCTGGAGCATGAGTGCGATTTGTCCGTCATGAAGGTGTCCGAGCTGTATGCGCGTCTGCGCCGCATGCTCACAGAAGTGGGCCTGGAACACCTTGCAAGGGAGCTTAGGGAGGAGATGCCGCCCATGACGGTCTGCGTCGCGGAGATTGCCCGCAGCGTGCCGTTCTGGCTGTTTTTTGCCTGCGAGCTGAAAAAGCAAGTGGAGGAATTGCGGGGGCATGGCATTACCAGGTATTGCTTCACAGGCAGGAAGGAATGCGTGATGGCTCTCCGGGGAAGGAAGCGCTGGGACCGTTCCTGCCAGTCTCTGCTGGAAGACCTGGACTTCCTTCTTTCCCGCTATGAGGAGCAGGCGGCGGATTGTTAACGGAACTTATCCGTGCCGTATTGGAGTATTTAGCTGCGCAATTCAACAGGTTCCGCTTTCCCGGCTGACGGAGCCGGTTCGGAGTGCAGCGCGTTTCTGCTTTTCGTGAGCATGCGAGGCTATTTCACTTTACCGGGAACGGGCTTGCGGGGCCCGTTGATCCATGCTCGGGCATCCTGTTTTGCCGGAAGGCCCAATAAGAGTTAACAGGCCGTATTGTGCCGCCTGATTCCCGGAGATGAGCCGGATGAGGGAATGCAAGGGGCCTTCCCTCATTTTCCCCGAGGTTGTTATTTCTGGCTGTTTGCAGCAGGAGCAGCCTCACCCGTACCGGAAGGCCGTGAATAAGGCAGAGTGAGGTCTTGCTCCCTGACCGCACGGGGGAACGGCCGCTGTTACAGGTGTTTGGGCGCAGGGCCGTTGATGATTTTGCGGGCCCGGTTCAGGGCGGCGTCAATATTCTCGCAGATATTGTAGCGTTTCAGCTCCCGGTAAAAGGGCGCGTGGCGGATGACGTCCAGAGGCTGGGGCTGCACGCCGCAAACCAGCAGAGTGGAACCGTGTTCCCGGCACTGGTGGCAGAAGTCGGAAAGGACGTTCAGGCCGGTGGCGTCCAGCGCGGGAACCAGGCGCATGCGCAGGATAACCACCTTGGTATCATGTTCCAGCGTTTCCAGAACCTGGTCCTTGAATTGCTCCACGGCACCGAAGAAGAAGGGACCTTTCACGTCGAAAACTTCCACGCCTTCCGGGATGTCCAGCTTGGCGGCAGAGCGGTTTCCATCATCTTCCTCATCATTTTCCAGCAGTTCGTTTTTGATGGCGGAAACATCGCTGATTTGGGCCATGCGGCCCATGAAGAGCAGGGCGGCCAGCACCACGCCTACTTCCACGGCTACAACGAGGTCCACAAACACGGTCAGCAGGAAGGTGATTACCAGCACCGCCGCATCCTGCCTGGGCCCTTTCAGTAGACGGCTGAACGTGTGTATTTCACTCATGTTGTAGCACACTACCGTCAGAATGCCCGCCAGGACAGCCAGGGGAATCTGCTGGGCATAGTGGGCAAAGGCCATCAGAATGGCCAGCAGGGTCAGGGCGTGAATCATACCGGAAACCGGGCTTTTAGCTCCAGCCTTGATGTTAGTGGCGGTGCGGGCAATGGCTCCGGTGGCCGGAATGCCGCCAAACAGGGCGGATCCGATGTTGCCGATACCTTGTGCAATCAGCTCCATGTTGGGCTTGTGGCGCCCTCCGGTCATGCCGTCCGCTACGGAGGCGCTTAACAGGGATTCGATCGCCGCCAGCAGCGCGATGGTGAAAGCAGGGGCCGTCAGCGCCCCCAGGGTGCTCCAGTCAATGCTGGGCAGGGAGGGCAGGGGGAGCGTATTCGGGAGGCTGCCGAAGGCTTGCCCGATGGTTGTCACAGGCAACGAAAACGCCACGGAAACGGCCGTCATGCCCAGCATGCCCACCAGCATGGCCGGTATTCTGGGCCAGAAGCGGCGGCTCAGCAGGGTAATGATTACGGTGCCGGCGGCCAGCCCCAGCGCCGCCCAGTTGATGGTGTGGAAGTAATGGAAGTAACACGCCCATTTTTCAATGAACTCTCCGGGAATTTTTTCCGTGATGGTGAGGCCGAAGATGTCTTTAATTTGCGTGGAAAAGATTACCACGGCGATGCCGGAGGTGAACCCTGTGGTGACAGGGAATGGAATAAAGCGGATGAGCGCCCCCATGCGGCAGAACCCAAAGATGATGAGGAAGAGGCCCGCCATCAATGTGCAGACCAGCAGGCCGGATGCGTGGTATTGCTCCAGGACGCCCATGATGATGATCACGAAGGCTCCGGTGGGGCCGCCTATTTGATATTTGCTTCCGCTGAACAGGGAGATGAGGAACCCGGCCACAATGGCGGTGATGAGGCCCTGGGTTGGGGAGAGTCCGCATGCGATGGCAAAGGCCATGGCCAGCGGAATGGCTACTACACCGACGGTCAGTCCCGCAAAAAGGTCCGCCAGAAAGGTTTGTTTGGTATAAGTTTTGAGAGAGGAGAGAAGAGCAGGTTTGAACATGGCTGCCGGGATGGTTGGCCGGCTGCGGTTGTGGCCGCCGCCGGCGGGGTTGAAGCGTCCCCTTCCTGCACCCGGAGGCGCCCCGCGGAGACGGACGGCAGGCTCTCTTCGTTCCCGTCCGCCTCCGCAGGCGGCGTTACTTGGAAAGGATGCCTTCCCAGTAGGCGATGCGGCGGCGGGTGTTGTCGGAATTGGGAGCCCCCGGGTTGGTACGCTGGGCGAAGGCTTTTGTCAATTCAAATACGTCGCGCGCGTCTGTTCCATATGCATTTGAAATGGAGGCGAATTGTTCATCGCTCAGCTTGTTGAGCGGCGTACCCGTGGAGATGCTCATGGCGACTGCCTTCCCGACCAGCTCATGGGCCTTCCGGAAGGGGACCCCGCGGCGCACCAGATAATCCGCCAAGTCCGTGGCCAGCAGCATGGGATCGGACGCCGCTTCCCTGGCCCTGGCCGTGTTCACCGTCATGGCGGCTATCATTTCCGCATTGACGTCCAAGGCCAGTTTAACCGTATCAATGGAATCGAACAGGGGTTCCTTGTCTTCCTGGAGGTCGCGGTTGTAAGTCAGGGGAAGCCCTTTGACGGCCACCATGACGGCGGTGAGGTTACCGTACAGCCGCCCCGTTTTTCCGCGGGTGAGTTCCGCGACATCCGGATTTTTTTTCTGGGGCATCAGGGATGAACCTGTCGTATAGGCGTCGGACAAGGAAGCGAAGCCAAATTCCGCCGTGCACCACAGGATGACGTCCTCGCTCATGCGGGAGAGATGGGCTCCGACTACGGCCAGGTCAAAAAGTATTTCCATGATGTAATCCCGGTCGGCAATTGCATCCATGGAGTTTTCTGTAACTGCGTCAAAACCCAGTTCCACGGCAATTCCGTGGCGGTCCAGGCAGATGGTGGAACCGGCGATGGCTCCGGAACCGAGCGGGGAGACGTTCAGGCGCCTGCGGCAGTCCTTGAGGCGGTCCGCATCCCGGTCCAGCATTTCCACGTAAGCCAGCAGGTGATGGCCCATGGTGACGGGCTGGGCGCGCTGCAGGTGAGTATAGCCCGGCATCATGGCATCTGCGTATTCCTTCGCCTTCATGACCAGCGCGCGCTGCAGATGGCGCACTTTTCCCAAAATTTCATCGATTTCCGCCCGGCAGTAAAGCCGCGTGTCCGTAGCTACCTGGTCATTGCGGGAGCGTGCGGTATGCAGCTTGGCGCCCGGAGCGCCGATGCGCCGGGTGAGTTCGCTTTCAATGTTCATGTGCACGTCCTCCAGTTCCCGGCTCCACGAGAAGTTGCCTGCTTCAATGTCTTTCAGGATGTCTTTCAGGCCGGATTCAATGGCGTTGAATTCTTCCTGCGAAAGCAGGCCAGCCTTGAGCTGGGCCCGCGCATGGGCGATGGATCCGGCAATGTCCTGGCGGAAAAGCCTCCAGTCGTAGGAGACGGATTCGCCGTAGCGTTGAACCAGATCAGCGGTGGGTTTAGAAAATCTGCCTTTCCACATGACCCACATGTTGTGCCCCAGGAGCTTCCGTTTTGAAAGCCTGAAATGGGTAATGGAGGCAGATTCCGCGGAACTGGGAAAAATCCGCATGCCTGGAAAACCGGAGTGGAGCCGGAAAAGAGAGAAACGGAGCATGGCTGTCTTTTCCCTGTGGCGGATGGGGGCGGATATGTTATTACGATGCCGTGCGTATGGATGACGAAATGCCTCTGAAACGGGAAGATTTGCGGAAACGCGCGGAGGAAAAGGCGGCGAAACTGGCTGCGGAGGGGATGGAACTGCGCCCCGTAACGGTTTCCGGGCGTACCCTGGCGAAAAGGTTCTGGGGGAAGGAATGGATGAAGAGCCTGTCTGCGTGCGAGGTGTACGGGATGCGGCTGGCCCCCGGCCGGACCTACCTGCGCTATGGCTGTGTTCTGGACCTTAAAACGGTTCCCGGCCGCATCGATGCTCTGGTGATGGGTGAACATTTGTATGAGGTTTGCATCCAGGCCTCCCCCCCGGATGAAGAGGCGCTTGCCCGGCTGCGCGCACGATGCGCCGGGCAGATTGGTTCCTGGATTGATCTGCTGAAAGGGAATTTGTCTCCCGAGCTGCTGGAAATCCTGTGCGCTCCGGAAGGCGGCCTGTTTCCCGCGCCAGAAGAGTGGCGTTTTTCCTGTTCCTGTCCGGATTGGGCGGATTTGTGCAAGCATGCGGCCGCAGTCCTGTACGCTTTCGGCGTGATGCTGGATAAGCAGCCGGAGTTGTTGTTCACCCTGCGCGGAATGGATTCCTCCGTTTTGATTCCGAAAGCTCCGGAACCCGTTCCCGGAGGAGAAGACGCACTGGATGTGGATGCCGGTTCCCTTTCGGATATATTCGGCATCAGCCTGGATTGATTATTGCCGCCGTGATTGTGGCTTTGTTCCGGTTTTGAATAGCCAGGAGGGAAGGGGATGGCCGTCCTTTTTCATGAACTGGCGGCGGATGAGAGTGTCCGGGCAGTCAGGCGTGCCGTTGGCCGTCTGCCAATGTTTCCGCATGATGCTCGCCCGGGTGGAGAATGTTCCCGCTTTTTCCATGATGCATTGCAGGTTCGGGAGGGCGGAAAAAACGAGATAAAGAATCAGGAGGGTCCGGTATTTCACGCCTCCCCGGCGGAGGGCCCGGAGAAAGAGCAGGGAAAGGAAGGGATAGAGGACGGCCGGAGCTTTAAAGAGAAGTTCATTGTTCATGATGCCCGTGCGGAAAAAGAGACTGCCTGCCATCATGCCCAGCGTGATGTAGTACAACGGGTTTTTCCGGCATTTTGGGAAGAGGAGCGCCCCCGGCAGCAGGATCCCCAGGGCCAGGGCCAGAAGGAAGCTGGCGTATTTGGCGGAACCGGGATGGAGCAGAAGCCGCTGCTGCCCGTAATGGTAAATTTCCGCATATTTTGCGTCAAACAGGCAGGAAAATTGTCCTCCTCCGTCCAAATGGGAGTAAAAGACGGCCATGACGGCCGTGTACAGGGCCGCGAGCCAGAAAACCGGCTGGCCCAGAAGGGAACGGAGACGGGAAAGCGGTTTCCGTGCCGACGGGCGGCGGAACAGGGTTTCATACGCCATATACGGAAGGAGCAGAAGGGCGCCCAGCGGGGAAGACGGCAGCAGAAGCGTTCCCGCGAGATAATACCCGGAGGGAGGCAGGGAGCGCGTCAGGACGAATACGGCGCACAATAGCGCCGGAACGGCGTGATTGAATGTGTTGAAGAGTTGGACGGGCATGCCGATAAACAGGACCATCTGGGCATTGTATTCCGCAAACAGGGAGGAGAGGGGAATTCCCAGGCAGTCCGGCACCGCTGCCGGAGAGCCGAGGCAGAGGAGGATCAGCGCCCAGCGGGCCGTCTTCCGGATTCCCCAGCGGACGGTTGCCGCCAGCAGCGCCAGTTCCAGCCCAAGAAAGGTCCACAGGGCCAGCAGCCAGGGAGCCCATGATTCCGGGCAGAAAGAAGCCGCCAGCGCCGGAGGCAGCCAATGGCCCAGGTAGTAGATGAAATGATGTCCGTCCTCCGTGACGAGGGGCCAGGAATTTGCTGCAAGATGTTCGTAAACGGCATTGCGGATGATAAAATCCGCGTGTTGCTGGCAGTGGCCCGTGAATCCGCACAACAGCACCAGCATCAGGCAGAAGAAGGAGAGGAGGCCCAGCACGGCCAATCCGCGCCCGCTTAGCGGAAACCTTTGTGCCGGAAGATGCCGAGCGCAGGCGTACAGCCCGCATGCCAGTGCGGCGCAAAGCGGTACGGAAAAAGCCGGATGCACCCATCCCAGCAGAAAAAGGAGGAGAGGCAGCGCCAGGTACAACAACCCCGCGCATAGCGGAAGGCGTGCGGGAAGGAAGAAGCGGGCAGGCATGACGCAGAGCGGAAAACTTATCGGCAGGGGAGGACTCCGAAGGGCCAGCATGGCATATTTTGTTTCAAAGAAAAGGATGCAGTTTCCTCCGGAGAATGAAAAATCCCCGCACCGCCTCGCGGCGGCCGGGGTTTGGCGTTGCTTGATACCAGTTCCAGCAAAAAGGTCAGAACAGGCCGAATCCGTTGCCGTAGCGGGCGGATTCTCCCAGTTCTTCTTCAATCCGGAGAAGGCGGTTATATTTGGCCATACGGTCGGAACGGCTCAAAGAGCCGGTTTTGATTTGTCCGGCGTTGGTTCCTACGGCAATGTCCGCGATGGTGGCGTCCTCCGTTTCTCCGGAACGGTGGGAAATAACGGCGGTATAGCGGTTGCCCATAGCCAGCTCCACGGCATCCAGCGTTTCCGTCAGCGAGCCGATTTGATTGACCTTCACCAGGATGGAGTTCCCCACGCCCAGATGGATGCCTTTTCTGAGGAATTCCACGTTGGTGACAAAGAGGTCGTCTCCGACAAGCTGAGTGCTTTTGCCAAGTTTTTCCGTCAGGATTTTCCATCCGTCCCAGTCGTTTTCCGCACAGCCGTCTTCGATGGAGACGATGGGATATTTTTTCTTCAGTTCCACATAGTAGTCCGTCAGCTCTGCGGCGGTTCTGCGGCTGCCGTCGGATTTCTTGAAAATATACAGCCCGGATTCCGGTTCATAAAATTCGGAGGAAGCCACGTCCAGAGCAATGGAAATGTCCTCCCCGAACCGGTAACCGGCCTTGTCCACCGCCTGGGCGATGCAATCCAGGGCGTCTTCCGCAGAGTTCAGCCTGGGGGCGAAGCCACCTTCGTCGCCCACGGCGGTGGAAAGGCCGCGGTCATGAAGAACGGATTTCAGCGCATGGAAAACTTCCGCGCCATAACGCAGGGCTTCCCGGAAGGTGGGAGCGCCGGACGGGACGATCATGAATTCCTGGAAATCAATAGGCGCGTCGGAGTGGGCGCCTCCGTTGATGATGTTCATCATCGGAACGGGAAGGACCTTGGCGTTCGGGCCGCCCAGGTAGCGGTACAGGGGCTGGTGCAGCTGGGCCGCCGCCGCTTTGGCAAGCGCCAGGGAAACACCCAGAATGGCGTTGGCCCCCAGTTTGGCCTTGTTGAACGTGCCGTCCAGGGAATTCATGAGGGCATCCGCCGTGGTTTGTTCCGTGGCTTCCAGACCGATCAGGGCCGGAGCAATGACGTTACGGATGTTGTCTACGGCCTTGGTGACTCCCTTGCCCTGGTAGCGGGTTGTGTCGCCGTCCCTGAGTTCCCAGGCTTCATGTTCCCCGGTGGAAGCTCCGCTGGGGACGCCCGCCGTGCCTACGGCGCCTCCTTCCAGATAAACGTCCGCCTCAATGGTGGGGTTGCCGCGTGAATCCAGAATTTCACGCCCTGTTATTTTCGCGATGCGCATTTCTTTCATAAAAATCGGATGGTTTTTTCCTTGGAACCCAGATATTGGAATTAGTTTAAACTAATTCACAAGGTTTGTGTATCCCGTATCCGGAGCGGATGCAAGCTTTTTCTCCGGGAGAAAGACCGGAGTTCAATCAGTACGGAAACCCCTTGGCGGCGGTTCAGTTGCGGTAATGTTCCTTCAGCCACGTTATTTCTTCGCCGTGCCCGGCGTCGTCCCTGGGCGTTTCCAGGAAAAAGGGCAATTCCCGCAGAACGGGATGGTTGATGATGTTGATGAAGGCCTGTTCTCCCAGGGAACCCTTGCCGATGGTTTCATGGCGGTCCTTGAAGGAGGAGAAGGGCGTCATGCTGTCATTCAGGTGGATGGCGCGCAGGCGTTCCAGGCCCAGCACGGCATCAAAATGTTCCAGTACGGAATCCAGCCTGTTGACGATATCATATCCGGCGGAATAGACATGGCAGGTATCCAGGCATACGCCCAGCTTGTCCTTCAGGTCCACCCGCTCCATAATGGTGGCCAGTTCTTCAAAGGTCCGGCCGACTTCGCTTCCCTTGCCGGACATGGTTTCCAGCAGAACAATGGTCGTTTGTTCCGGAGAAAGCACGCCGTTTAATTGGCCCGCCACCAGTTCAATGCCTTTTTCCGCTCCCTGACCTACATGGCAGCCGGGATGGAAGTTATAAAGATTTCCCGGCAGATGTTCCATGAGTTCCAGATCCTCTTTCAGCACCTGGGCCGCAAAACGGGCGACGCCGGGGTCTGCGGAACAGGGGTTCAGCGTGTAGGGGGCGTGTGCCAGCAGCGTTCCGAATCCGTTGTTCCGCGCTAATTCCAGAAAACGGGCAATATCCTGTTCGTCAATAGCTTTGGCTTTGCTCCCCCGCGGATTGCGGGTGAAGAACTGAAAAGTATTGGCGCTGATGGAGAGGGCAACCCGGCCCGTGGCTTCATAGCCTTTTGCGGAGGAGAGGTGGCATCCGATGTATGGCATGGCGGTAAGTTCGGAATGGAAAGGAAGTTTATCAATGCCGCGGAGAGGAAGAGAGACTAAAAGGCCTGCATGACTTGATCGGAAAGAATAAGACCGTCAGAAACGTACGATGAGTTAAAACGATAGTGATTGTTGGTAATGAATTTAAACCAGTTGATTACGGCGGCTGTATTGGGAGGAGCTCTGTGCGCGACCTGTTTTGCAGAGGCCAGGCCAGAGGATGTTTTAACGCCGTTGACGCCTGTTCCTTCCGCGGCGCAGCTTGAATGGCATGACATGGAGATGTACGCCTTTATCCATTTTACAATTAATACTTTTACTGGAAAAGAGTGGGGCTATGGAGACGAAAAGCCGGAGCTGTTTCATCCTTCCGATTTCAATGCGGACGACCTTGTCAGGACGCTGGCGGACGCCGGGTTCAAAGGGGTGGTGCTGACCTGCAAGCACCATGACGGTTTCTGCCTGTGGCCTACAAAAACCACCCGGCATAGCGTGGCGGCCTCCCCGTGGAAGCAGGGGAAGGGGGATGTGGTGAAGGAGGTGTCCCGCGCGTGCGGAGAGTATGGCGTCAGGTTCGGTGTTTATCTGTCTCCGTGGGACCGCAATGCCGCCTCTTACGGCACGCCGGATTATATCCGGATGTACCGTCGGCAGTTGAAAGAGCTGGCGGCGGGATACGGTCCCATTTTCCTGGCTTGGTTTGACGGAGCGAACGGAGGGGACGGGTATTACGGAGGAGCGCGGGAAAAACGTTCTATCGACCATAGCACGTATTACGACTGGAAGACAACTTGGGGAGAGTTGAAGAAACGGCAGCCCGGAGCCGTCATCTTTTCCGACGTAGGGCCGGATGCCCGCTGGGTAGGCAATGAAAGCGGCTATGCGGGTTATCCCTGCTGGGCCACATACACCCCTGTTCCGCTGCAAGCCGGGACGGAACCCGCGCCCGGCGCCGTGCGCTACCGGCTGGGCACGGAAGGCACCATGGACGGCAAGTACTGGATTCCCGCGGAGGTGGATGTTTCCATCCGCCCGGGCTGGTTCTGGCATGAGCATGAAAATTCCCGCGTCCGGACGCCGGAAAATCTGTTGAAGTTGTATTTTGACAGCGTAGGCAGAGGGGCCAACCTGAATTTGAACGTGCCGCCGGACCGCCGCGGCCGCATTCATGAAGAGGATAAAAAGTCTCTGGCGGGCTTCCGTGTGTTGCTGTATGAGTTGTATTCCCGCAACTTCGCCTCCGGGGCACAGGTTGAGTCCTCCTCTTCCCGGAAAGGGCACGGTGCGGAACAGGTTCTGGACCGGAAACGGACGACGTACTGGGTGGCCGCTCCGGAAGATAAGCATCCCTGCGTGGTATTGAAATTGCCGAAGCCCGCGGCGTTTGACGTCATCCGGCTGGCAGAGCCCATCCAACTGGGGCAGAGAGTGCGCAAATTCCGTGTGGAGGTGCGTGAGAACGGCCAGTGGAGCAGGTGGACGGAGGGAGTCAGCATAGGGGCCAGAGTTCTTCTGAAAGGAAGGCCCGTGACGGCGGATGGAGTGCGCGTGGTGCTGGAACAATCCAGGGCCGTTCCGGCCCTGTGCGAGGTTTCTTTGTGGAAGTATCCCGTCATCCTGAATGCTCCGGCGGTGAGTTATGACCGCAATGGACGGGTGACCCTGGCTTCCGCGGAGAACGTGGTGATTAGGTACACCACGGATGGAACGGAGCCTGGTCCGCAGTCCGCCGTGTACAGGAATCCTTTCCTTCTCCCTGCCGGGGGGACGGTAAAAGCGGCGGCCGAATATCGCGGCAGAAAATCTTCCGTGACCACTCAGCTCATTCCTGTTCCCACGCGGGACTGGAAAGTGGTGTCCGGGGAAAGAAGCGCCGCCGCTCCGGAACTGGCCATTGACGGAGATTCTTCCACCCTCTGGCATACGCATGCCGCCCAGGGAGAGCTGGCTCCCCCGCAGGCGCTGGAGATTGACATGGGGCGTCCGGTTAACGTTGCCTCCGTTATTTACACGCCGCGCAGGGATTCGGCAACGGGAACGATTGACCGTTATGCCGTCTATTTGAGCGCGGATGGAAACACATGGGGCGCTCCCGCTGCGGAGGGGGAGTTCTCTAATATCCGCGCCAATCCCGTTCCGCAGCGGATTGACCTGAAAGCGCCTGTCAAAGCGCGTTATCTGCGTTTTGTAGGCAAGCGGGTGGTGGAAGGCAGCCATGTTGCCGTTGCCGAGCTGGGAGTATTGGAAAAATAAACGGTTTCCTTTTTTTATTATCGTAATCCTCCGGCGTTTTCTTGACGGATGGAGGGAAGAGGGGCAAGATGGCACGCATGGAACAAGTCAGCCTCATGGAGTTGGGCAAGCTGGCCGCGGAAGGCCAGGTTGAAGCGGAAGTTTTTGCCCAGATCGCCCAGTGCGCGCAGAAGATGACCAAGGGCAACAAACCGTATCTGGATGTGTCTTTTGCCGATGCGGAAGGGACCATGGGATTGAAGGTGTGGGAGGATAAACCCTGGTTCCGGACGCTTGCTTCCCTGCCCCTCCGCAGTTTCGTGAGCCTGCGCGGCCAATGGGCCAAGGGAGGGTTCGGCATGGAGGTTTCCGACCTGGACGTGCGGTTGCTGGACGAACAGGAAAAGGAAAGCTTTCTGGCCGGTTCCGGAACCTTGAAGAAAAAGCAGGAAGCTGATCTGAAGGAAATTTGCGTGCTCATCAAGGGCATGAATGATCCGCGCATACGCGCCCTGTGCATTGAATTCATTGAGCAGTTCGGGGAACGCCTCCAGCGCGCCGCCGCCGCCCGCACCTACCATCACGCCCGCCGCGGCGGACTGGTGGAACACGTGGCGGGGATGATGCGCACGGCCTCTGCCGTCTGCCAGGCGAATCCGGGGCTGAACCGTGACCTTTTGCTGGCCGGGTGCCTGTTCCACGACTGCGGGAAGTTGTGGGAAAACTGCTACCCGAAGGAGGATTTTACGATGCCCTATTCGGAGGCCGGAGAACTGCTGGGCCATATTCCGCTGGGCATTGAACTGGTCAACAATTTGTGGAAGCGCATCATGTCCCTTCCGGAGGCGGATTCCTGGAAAACGCTGGACCCTCCTTCACCGGACGTGCGCATGCACCTGCTGCACCTGATTGCGTCCCATCACGGGGAACTTGCCTTCGGCTCCCCCGTGTTTCCCAAGACGCCGGAGGCGGTGGCCCTGCATTACATCGACAATCTGGACGCCAAGCTGGAAATGTTCCGCGGAGCTTATGAGACGGGCGAGGCCCTGGCTCCCAGAGTGTTCCAGCGCAAGGCCCCTCTGCCTGCCAACGTTGTTCTTCCGCTGCCTTCCGTCCTCCCGCTGGAGCCGGACGGCGAAGACGCTCTGCCGTAAGGTTCCCCCTGCATGGAAGAGGTTCGGCGTGTTCTTCGTCCGTGGCCGGAACGGATGACGGCATCTGCTCCCTTGCTGATTCCGGCTTTGTCCCTGCTGTGCGCTTGCGCGGCCATGGATGTTTCCCTTTGGTTCTGGCTTCCATGTTTCTGCCTGGCGGCGTTGCCGTGTTTTTTACATGCGCCCTCCATGGGGTTGCTTGCCGCTGCCCTGGCGATGTGGGCTGCCATTTATCTTTTCGCATATGAACGGGAATACGCAGGCGTTCCCGTGGAAGCGGGGAGAGCCATGGTGATGGAAGGCTCCATTGAGGCTGTTTCCGGAAAATCCGTATTGTTTCGTCCGGATGGTTCCCAGTGGCTGTACGCGGTTTCCTCCCGTGACGGGGCCTGCCCTCTGGAGGCGGGGGAACGCTACCGGATTAAAGGAGAGGCGTATCCGCTTCAGGCGCCGTGTGGTCCCGGCATCTTTGACCGGGAGCGGTGGGGTTACCTGCACGGCATCATCGCCGGAATCCGGCTGGATGAGTACTGCCGGAACGGGCCGGGAGACTGGCGCAGCCGTTTCCGGGCTTTTTCCCTGCGGCTCCGGGAAAGGGCCGCCTCCCTGCTCAGGGAGGGCGCCCCTCCGGATGATGAGGCCCGGCAGGTGATGGTTTCCGCCGTGCTTGGGGACAAGACGGACGCGAGGCCGGAAACGATGGCGAAGTTTCTGGAAAGCGGCTGCATGCATGTATTCGCCGTCAGCGGCATGCATGTGGGCGTGGCCGCCATGCTGGTTCTGGGTATGCTGAGGCTCCTGCATGTGCGTCCCCGTGCGGCCCGGCTGTCCTGCATCCTGTTGCTGGCGGCGTACGTGTTCGTGACCGGGATGTCCGCTTCCGCCCTGCGGGCGTTCATCATGGCGTCAGTCTGGCTTCTGGCGTTCGTGCTGCGCAGAAAGGGGCATCCGGCCAATATTCTGGCGCTCGCTTTCATCCTTCTCTGCTTGATGAATCCGCTCCAGGTTTTCCAGCCGGGGTTCCAGCTTTCTTTCTGCGTTTTTGCCGCCATTGCCTGCCTGGCGGGATGGCTCAGCCGGGAAAAGCCCCTGTGGTCGCCGGACCCGTTCATTCCTCCCCGGATTTACCATGCGCGGGAAAGATTCCTGGTGCGGCTGGAAAAAGCAGGCCGCGGCGCGCTGATTGTCTCCGTGGGGGCGTGGCTGGCCTCCATTCCCCTGACGGCATGGCACTTCGGAACCTGGAACCTGTATGCTCCCTTGACCAATTTGTGCCTGAGCGTGCTTGTCTTTCCCCTGATGGGCGTTTCCCTGTCCGGGCTGATGTTCGCGTGGTGCCCGTGGATGCTGCATGTTTGTAATACGGCCGCTTCCTGGCTGGCGTCCGCCATGCTGGCCGTAGCCGGGGGAGTGGCTTCCCTGCCGTACAGTTATCTTTCTTCCGCACCGCCTTCCGGGGAAAATGAAGCGGTGATCGTTCCCCTGCAGAAGGACGCCTGGTCCGCAGTCATTTCCAATCCCGCACTGGTTGTGGGAAGCGGAGCGGAAGATGCGGTGCGGTACACCCTCCTTCCCGTGCTGAAGGCGCGCAGTATCCGGCCCTGCGGCATGCTGTGCTGCGGGAACGGCAAGGCGGAACGGGCCGGGGAGAAAGAACTGGAGAAGGAATATCCCGGAATCCGGAACTGGGGCGCGGAGTCCGGTGAATGTCCCGTCCGGCAATGGAGGTTACGGCCGGGCAATGAACTTGTGCTGGAAGATTTTCCTGTACCGTTGCGCACGGGAATTCGTCAGGACCGGAACCGGGTGTTGTCATGGGAATGCCGCGGGCGGCGGTTCCTGATGATAGGGAATGCCGGGTTTTCCTCCCTGGCGCGCGCGGAAAAAACGCCGCGGGCGGATGTATTGCTCATCGGGCATCATCCGCGCGACCCGGTGGACAGCGCTGCGTGGATCAGGGCCACAGGCGCCCGCGCAGTCATTTTCGCGACGGAGCATGAATGCCCCGTGCCGGAGGGAACAGCCGTGTACCGTCTCCGGGAAACCGGAACCCTCTATCTGCGGATGGAGGAAAAGGGCGTGCGAATCATCCCCTGGAGGGGCATGGAACGCCGTACAGGGTGAATCCCGTGCTTTCCTCAATGCGGATGGGAAGGATCTCTCCCGCCAGGTCAGGGGCGGCATCCACCATGACGGGCTTGTTCTGGGAGGTTCGGCCGGAGAGGCGCGCCGCATTCGTTTTAGACGACCCTTCCAGAAGAACTTCCTGCACGGTGCCTACCAGATCCCGGTTTTTCCGGATGGCTATTTCATTGACTACGGCCAGAAGGTCCTGGTTGCGCGCTTCCTTCACTTCCTCCGGAATCTGATTCTCCATAACGGCGGCGGGCGTGCCGCGGCGCGGGGAATAGCGGAAAATGAACGCGTTGTCAAACTGGACCTGTTCCACGGCCTGCCTGGTCAGCAGGTAATCCTCCTCCGTTTCTCCCGGGAAGCCCACGATGATATCCGTGGTGATGGATAAATCCGGGCGTGCCTGCTTCATCCGGGAGCAAAGGTCCAGATAGGTTTCATTCCTGTACGGCCTGCGCATCATTTTCAGGATGCGGTCGCTGCCGCTCTGCATCGGGAAATGAATATGGCTGCACAACTTGGGAAGATAGGTGAACGCCTGCACCAGATCCTGGCGGAAACCGATGGGATGCGGGGAGACGAAGCGGATGCGCCGGATGCCTTCCACTTCATGCACGGCTTCCAGCAGCTGGACGAAGCCGCCCTTGCCGTCTGCCGTTTCCATCTGCCTGCCGTACCGGTTGACGATCTGGCCCAGCAGCGTGACTTCCTTCACGCCGGAGTCCGCCAGCATCTTTACTTCATCCACCACGTCCCGGATGTGGCGGCTGCGTTCTGCGCCGCGGGTGTAGGGGACGATGCAGTAGGCGCACTTCATTTCGCACCCCTGCATGATGGAGACATACGCCGTGGAGCGCGCTCCGGGATTCAGGTGGTCCCGGATGCGGTTCTGGGAGTCCGCCTCTTCCGCCACATCGCACACATGCGTGCCGGAAAAGGCGGTTTGCAACTCGTCCATGCGGCGTTCCTGGCGCGCGCGCAGAATGCCGTCCACGTGTTCAAACACGCGGTGGTATTTCTGGGTGCCGACCACGAGGTCCAGGCGCGGCAGTTCCTTGAACAGCTCCTCTTTTTTACTTTGGGCCATGCAGCCCATCATGCCGTACACTACATGCGGACGGTGCCGCTGCTGCTTGGCCAGAAGCCCCATTTTCCCCAGCGCCTTTTGTTCCGCCTGCTCCCGGATAGAACAGGAATTGAACAGGATGACGTCCGCCTCATCCTCGCGGTCCGTCATGGTGTAGCCCTTCTGCACAAACATGCGGGCCACCTGTTCGGAGTCCCGTTCGTTCATTTGGCAGCCGTAAGTTTTGATGTAAAGCTTGGGCATGGAAAAAATCAGGTATTTTTTTTCAGGGTGACCACGCATTCCAGATGCTTGGTCTGGGGGAACAGGTCAAAGGGCTGGACGGCGGTGGCGGAATACCCGGCCTTGTCGAATTCCGCCAAATCCCGTATCTGGGTGGCTGGGTTGCAGGAAACGTAAACGACTTTTCCGGGGCCGAAGGCGAACAACTGGGTCAGGAATTCCATGCTGCACCCTTTCCGGGGCGGGTCGATCACCACGGCGGTTTTTTCCGCGGGGAAATCCACCCGGGCGAAAATGGCCCCGGCGTCCGCCGCCAGGAATTCCGCGTGTTCGATTCCGTTGCTGCGCGCGTTGCTGCGCGCCCAGTCCGCGGAAGTCTCACTGACTTCCACGCCCAGCACTTTTTTAAATTTCTTCGCCAGGCTCAGGGCGAACAGGCCGGAACCGCAGTAAGCGTCCACCAGGAATTCCTCCCCGTCCATACTCGCCTGTTGGGCCACGTAATCCGTAAAAAGCGGAAGAATGAAAGGATTATTCTGAAAAAAGTCCCCCGCCAGAAAATGGAACTCCAAATCGCCCACCCGTTCGCACGCCACGGCGTTGTTATTGGTGATGACGGTTCCTTCCGAAGCCCGGAGCAGAATGGTGGCTCCCCGCTTGAACCGGGCCGCGGCCTGGTAAACGCTTTTGCGGGCCAGGGGCAGGGCTTCATTGATGCACTCCATGGCAATCGGGCATTGCGGCACATCCACCACATCCCTTCTGGAGCCAGCTTTCAGAAAACCGATGGCCGGCTTGCCTCCTTCCTTCGGTTTGTCAAAGTGGGGCGTAATCTTGGAGCGGTAATGATATTGGCGGGGAGAGGCTATGGCCGGATTAACAGGCAGTTCCAGACCTGCCTGCAGGCGGAGCAGATCCGCTACCTGCCGGGTTTTCCAGAGAAGCTGGCGGTCATAGGAAAGGTGCTGGTACTGGCATCCTCCGCAGGTGCCGAACAGGCGGCATCCCGGTTCCACGCGGTCCTGGCTGGGGTTAATTATTTCCACCAGATCGGCGGAGGAGTAGTTTTTGTCATTACGCCAGACGCGGGCTTTGACACGGTCTCCCGGCAGGGCGAAAGGAACGAAAACCACCCATCCGTCCACGCGGCCGATGCCGTCGCCCGCATTGGAAAGGGCGTCAATATCCAGTTCAAGCTCCTGGTGGTAGGAAAAAGGTTCGGAGTGGAAGCCTTTGGGAATGGTCGCAGTCATGGTGGTGGGAAAAGATTATGGGGCGGAAGGGGTAATCAGCTTGCCGTCCAGATCGTACAGCAGGGTTTCCGGCAGCCGGGGGGTGCGCAGTCCGGGGCGGAAATCGCCCGGCAAGACAGCTGGTCCCGGAGCGGACTCTTCATTCTCATCCTCTGGAAGAATTTCCTGTTGCGCCGGAGCGGGAGCCCAGGGTGCGGGATGGTCCGCCGGGGCGGTTTGTTCCGGCTGAACGGCTGGAACCGGGGCGGGGGCCTGAGGCGCCGTTTCCTTGTTGGAGGCGCAGGAATAGGTCCAGGTCAGCCCGGCAATCAGACAGGAGCGGATCAGGAGCTTTCTCATGGCGCGGATTCTTACAGCTTCATTCGGACTTGGCAAGTGAATAGCCCTGCTATGGTTCATGTAAAGGGCATTTCTTTTTTCCCGGAAACCGGGAAACGCTTGCTGTTTGACTATCCCGGGATAGTATCTATAGTAGGAACACGTATGAGGCCTTTCCTTTTTTTATGTTGTTCCGCTGCGGTTTCAGGGCTGTTTGCCCCTCAGGCCGGCATAGCTCAACAGCGTCCTCCCATTTTCGGGTTTGCCAATAAAAACAGGATACCTGAAGTCAATAAATCGGGCAGCCCCGTTTTTGACAAACTCCGTAATGAAGCTATGAAGAAAAAGCTGCCGCTGGTGATTTACCTGACCGGTTCTTCATGGTGTTCCCGGTGTAATATTTTTACCAGGGAATATATTAAAAAAACAAATTTCAAAAATGCCGCCGGGAAGAAATTTATATTCTGGCTGGTGGACACCAAACAGGTGCCGGGCAATTCCCCGGGAACGTTTAAATTCAAGATGGTTCCGGAAGAAGCCGCAAAAATCGTGGGGTGTGCGGATTCCCCCCGTGCGCCGTATGTGGTTCTTGGCCCTCCCGCCGTGTTTATCATTGACCCTGTTTCCGGAGAATTGATCAAAAGCCTGTTCACCAAAAGTGAAGTGGACAAGTATGGAAAGCCTCTTGCCGGAATTATTGAAGAAGCCTGGAATAATCATGTAAACCGGAAGAAGCTGAATTGAAATGCTTCATGGCAAGGTATCCGCGAAGCCAAATAATGACGGCGGCAAAAGCGGAATGATGAAGCGGAACGGTTTTAAACGGTTATCCGTTGGAAAGTGATTTTTGACGCGTAGCGCCGGGAATGGCAGCTTGTGGTTTCTGTTGGTTTATCAAGTCCTGACGTGTTGATATTTTAACTTTGCAATATGAATTAAGAATAATTTTAATTAATATGACCAGTATAAAGCAAAGAGACGAATTGCAATCTACTATTTGGAAAATCGCCAACGAAGTGCGTGGCGCCGTTGACGGCTGGGATTTTAAGCAATTTGTCTTAGGAACTCTTTTTTATCGGTTTATCAGTGAGAACTTCACCAACTTCATTGAAGGCGGTGACGAAAGCGTCAACTATGCGAATATGCCGGATGACGTTATCACCCCTGAGATAAAAGATGACGCCACCAGGACGAAAGGGTATTTCATCTATCCTGCTCAGCTTTTTGTGAATATAGCAAAGAATGCCAACAACAATCCTAATCTGAACACGGACTTGGCAGCTATTTTCGATGCGATAGAGAGTTCTGCCAATGGGTATCCGTCCGAGCACGACATAAAGGGACTATTTGCCGATTTTGACACCACAAGCAACCGTTTGGGCAACACCGTGGAGGAGAAAAACAGGCGTTTGGCGGCCGTCATCAAAGGTGTGGAAAGCCTTGATTTCGGTAATTTTGAAGATAATGAGATAGATCTTTTCGGAGATGCTTACGAGTTCCTGATTTCCAATTACGCCGCCAATGCCGGCAAATCCGGCGGAGAGTTCTTTACGCCTCAGAATGTATCAAAGCTGATAGCGCGATTAGCTATGTCGGGATTGGCTTCCGTCAACAAGATTTATGATCCGGCTTGCGGTTCGGGTTCGTTGCTGCTTCAGGCGAAGAAACAGTTTGATGCGCATCTTATTGAAGATGGCTTTTTCGGGCAGGAAATCAACCACACCACTTACAACCTGGCGCGGATGAATATGTTCTTGCATAATATCAATTATGACAAGTTCGACATAGCGCTGGGCAATACGCTGCTCAATCCTCAATATGGCGATGAAAAACCATTTGACGCCATCGTCTCAAATCCGCCATACTCCGTCAATTGGGTGGGAAGCGACGACCCAACGCTTATCAATGACGACCGCTTTGCCCCGGCAGGGGTGTTAGCGCCAAAGTCAAAAGCTGATTTTGCTTTTGTGCTTCACGCCCTCAGCTATCTTTCCGCCAGAGGCAGGGCCGCCATTGTCTGCTTCCCCGGCATCTTCTACCGTGGCGGCGCGGAACAGAAGATAAGGAAATATCTTGTGGACGGCAACTTTGTGGAAACGGTCATTGCGTTGCCTCCCAATCTCTTCTATGGAACGGGCATCTCCGTGAATATCCTCGTGCTGTCCAGGCACAAGGCTGATACGAAGACGCAGTTTATTGACGCCAGCGGGGAAGATTTCTTTAAAAAACAGACCAATAACAATGTCCTGACGGATGAGCACATAGAAAGAATAGTCGATATATTCGACAGAAAGGCACCGGTGGAATATGTTGCGGCATTAGTAGATAACAGCAACATTGCGGAGAATGGCTATAACCTCTCTGTGAGTTCATATGTAGAGGCGAAAGATACGCGCGAGGTGATTGATATTGCCAGGCTGAATGCCGAGGTAAAGCAAACGGTGAAGAGAATAGATGCGTTGCGTGCGGATATTGACTTGATTATTAAGGAGTTGGAGGATGAATAATGTACCAGCGATAAAGGGAGGTGATATAAAATGAGTAGACTAGACGAGCTTATTCAAGAACTTTGTCCAGATGGAGTACCTAATTGCTCTTTATCTGATGTGGCAGAATATTCAAAGTTAAGAACGGATGCGGAGTTAGTTGACGATACTTCTTATGTTGGTGTGGATAATTTACTGCCCAACAAACAAGGCAAACGCAATTCTGAATATGTTCCCACAGAGGGTAGGTTGACAGCGTTTGTATGTGGAGATGTTTTGATAGGGAATATTCGACCATACCTTAAAAAGATATGGCTGGCTACACATGATGGCGGAACTAATGGGGATGTACTTGTTATTCATATCAAAGATAGAAATAAGGTACAACCCGAATATCTTTATTATGTTTTATCTTCCGATGCGTTTTTCCTGTATGATATGCAATATGCAAAAGGAGCTAAAATGCCCCGCGGAAACAAAGACGCTATTATGGACTACAAATTTTCCGTGCCACCTCTTGAGGTGCAGAGTGAAATTGTCCGTATTCTGGACAATTTCACGGAGCTTACAGCGGAGCTTACAGCGAGAAAGAAACAGTATGAGCATTATCGCAATAAGCTATTTTCTTTTAATGTGTTAAATTGTGCGACGGTGGGTAATTCGTTAAATAATATAGTAGTTATGCCATTAGGAGAAGTAGGTATATTTACGAGAGGAAGCGGATTGCAGAAGAAAGATTTCACTCAAACAGGGGTTGGCTGTATCCATTATGGTCAGATCTACACTCACTATGGTACATACGCAAATAGAACAAAAACCTTTGTTTCACAAGAATTTGCGAAGAAAGCACGCAAAGCGAAACATGGGGACTTGATTATTGCAACCACAAGCGAAAATGATGAAGATGTATGTAAGGCTGTTGCATGGTTAGGTGATGAAGATATTGCCATTAGCAGTGATGCCTGCTTTTACACTCATAGTTTAGAACCGAAATATGTTGCTTATTATTTTCAGACAGAGCAATTTCAAAAGCAGAAAAGAGGTTTTATCACAGGAACAAAAGTTAGACGTGTCAATACCAGTGATTTGGCTAAAATTAAAATACCTGTTCCTTCTATTGAAGAACAACGCCGCATTGTCTCCATTCTCGACAAGTTCGATATGCTGACAACCTCCATCAGTGAAGGCTTGCCAAAGGAAATAGAACTGCGTAGAAAACAGTATGAATATTACCGTAACCAATTATTATCATTCCCTGATAATAAAGCAACGGCCTGAATATGGGAGAAACATTGACAGAAATAGCTCAGGAGTTAAAAAACAGCCCAAAGAAGGTTCAGCTTATCTATGCCTTTAACGGTGTGGGAAAGACGCGGCTGTCTCGCGCATTCAAAGAGTTGGTGTCGCCCAAGCATGAGGAAGAAGAAGCGCAAGACGGGGATACTGGCGTAAAAGTATTGTATTATAATGCCTTTACTGACTGGGTGCTTGAAGATGAAGGACAAGACAGTAATATTATAACTAATTTCCAGCACTATACCAATGATAAACTGACTCCACGTTTCAGTAAAAATTATAAAGAGGTTTCCTTTTCTATAAAAGGCGGCAACGAAGAGCAAATTGATAATATCAAAATATCGAGAGGCGAAGAAAGCTGTTTTGTGTGGTGCGTGTTTTACAGCCTGCTGAAAGAGGTAGTCGAAGTACTGAATGATTCGGAACCGGAAAACCGCTCGACAAATAAGTTTGATGATTTGGAATATATATTCATTGATGATCCAGTAAGTTCGCTGGATGAAAATCATTTAATAGAATTGGCTGTAAATATAGCAGAAGTTATAAAAAGTAGTGATTATAATTTAAATAAATTAAAATTTATCATTACGACGCATAATCCTTTATTTTATAATGTAATTTATAATGAATTAAAGGCTAATGCAGGCTATATGCTAAGTAAATATGAAGACGGGACTTTTAAACTTGAAGAAAAGAAAGGAGATTCAAACAAAAGTTTTTCCTATCATCTTTTCCTAAAGCAGACTATCGAAGAGGCGCTTGATTCAGGCACTGTTCAGAAATACCATTTCACGCTACTGCGCAACCTTTACGAAAAAACGGCAAACTTCTTAGGGTATCCCCAATGGTCTGATTTGTTGCCTGATGACAGGCGAACCTACTATAACAGGATTATTCAGTTTACAAGTCACTCTACATTATCCAATGAAGCTGTGGCGGAACCGACAGAAGCAGAAAAGCAAACTGTGGGATTTTTATTAAAGCATTTAATTGATAACAAGTACTGGAAAGAGGATCTGCAATGACACAATACAGCACCATAGCGGAATTACAGAACTTTATCGTTCTCGACAGCTACACCAGGAGTTCAATGGTAAGCGAGCCGCCCGCAGGTTATCAGACAGAGGCGGCTTTGGAACGTGAATTTATAGAAGATTTGATATCACAAGGTTACGAATATGTTCCCAGCCATGTTACGCCTGATGCCCTGCTCTGCAATGCGAGAAACCAGTTGCAGGCACTCAATAATATCGTTTTCACCGATTCTGAATGGGGACGCTTCCTGGAGGAATATTTAGACAAGAAGAGTGACAGTCTTGCTGAAAAAACAAAAAAAATACATGATAATTACATCTATGATTTTGTGTTTGACGATGGGCATATCCAAAATATCTATTTGGTAGATAAAACAAATATTGCCCGCAACAAAGTGCAGGTAATTAATCAGTTCGGGGCACAGAAAAACCGTTACGATGTCACGATACTGGTAAATGGGTTGCCTATGGTGCAGGTAGAGCTGAAAAAGCGGGGAGTGGCTATCCGCGAGGCTTTTAACCAGGTGCATCGCTACAGCAAAGAGAGCTTCAACAGCGAAAGTTCACTTTATAAATACTTACAGGTTTTCGTCATCTCCAATGGTACGGACACCCGTTATTTTGCCAATACCGTAAAGCGCGATAAAAACAGTTTTGACTTTACGATGAACTGGGCGAAGTCGGATAATACGCTGATTAAAGACTTAAAGGATTTTACGGCGACATTTTTCCAGAAAAATACGCTGCTGCAGGTTCTTTTCACATATTCGGTGTTTGATGCCAGTAACACGCTGCTCATTATGCGCCCCTACCAGATTGCGGCAACGGAACGCATCTTGTGGAAGATAAAAAGCTCTTACCAGGCTAAAAAATGGAGCAATCCGGAGGGAGGCGGATACATCTGGCACACCACGGGGTCTGGCAAAACTCTGACGAGTTTTAAGGCCGCGCAGCTTGCCACACAACTTGATTTTATCGACAAGGTGTTCTTTGTTGTTGACCGCAAGGATTTGGATTATCAGACGATGAAAGAGTACCAACGTTTTTCGCCTGATAGCGTCAATGGATCAGAAAGCACGGCAGGACTGAAGCGGAACACAGAGAAAAATAATGATAAAATCATTGTCACGACCATTCAAAAGCTGAACAACCTCATGAAGAGCGAAAGCGACTTGCCTGTCTATCAAAAGCAGGTTGTATTTATCTTCGATGAGTGCCACCGTTCCCAATTCGGAGAAGCGCAGAAGAATCTGAAAAAGAGATTCAAGAGATATTACCAATTTGGCTTTACGGGGACCCCTATTTTTCCTGAGAATGCTTTGGGTGCGGAGACTACGGCCAGTGTGTTCGGCCGTGAGCTGCATTCGTATGTCATCACAGACGCCATACGTGATGAAAAGGTTTTGAAGTTCAAAGTGGACTACAACGATGTTCGTCCACGGTTTAAGAATTTGGAAACTGAAAAAGATGAAATCAAGTTAAATGCGGCAGAAAATCAAAAGCTTTTGCTTCATCCAGACCGAATCAAAGGGATTTCCCAATACATCCTGCAGAATTTCAGGATAAAAACACATAGAACGCAAGGGAATAACAAGGGCTTTAATGCCATGTTCGCAGTAAACAGCGTTGAGGCTGCCAAACTGTATTATCAGGAATTGAACAATCTGCAGAAAGAAAGTGACAGGCCCCTGAAAATTGCCACCATATTTTCTTTCGCCCCAAATGAAGAACAAAGCGCTAAGGGCGATATTAAAGATGAAAATTTTGACCCTTCGGCAATGGACAGCAGCGCCAAAGAGTTTTTGGCAAAAGCGATTGGCGATTACAACGTGATGTTTAAAACAAACTTTGGAGTGGATAGTAAAGAGTTCCAAAACTATTATCGCGATTTGGCCAAAAGAGTAAAAAACCAGGAAGTTGACTTGCTCATTGTGGTCGGTATGTTCCTTACCGGTTTTGATGCTCCTGCTTTGAACACTCTGTTTGTAGACAAGAATCTGCGTTATCACGGTCTGATGCAGGCGTTTTCACGTACCAATCGCATCTATGACGCAACCAAAACTTTCGGCAATATCGTCACATTCAGGGATTTGGAACAATCTACAATAGATGCGATCACTCTGTTTGGAGATAAGAACACAAGGAACGTAGTGCTTGAAAAGAGCTACAAGGAATACCTTGAAGGATTTAAGGATATTGCCACCGGCGAGGCGAGAAAAGGGTATGTGGAAGTTGTCATGGAACTGAAAGAAAAATTCCCTGCCCCGGATGAGATAGTGACGGAAGCAGATAAAAAATCCTTTGTTAAGCTGTTCGGAGAATATCTACGGATAGAAAATATTTTACAAAACTACGATGAGTTTACGCAGCTCAAAGCCCTGCAAAAAATAGACAAAGAGAATCGTGCGGCTCTCGAAGCGTTTAAGAATGCCAACTTCTTGACTGATGAAGATATTGCAGCCATGCAGGGCATTGATGTACTGAAAGAGCGAACCGTACAGGATTATCGTTCGATATACAATGATATCCGAGACTGGTTCAGACATGAGAGGAACGGTAAAGCTCCGGAAGATTCAAAAATAGACTGGGATGATGTGGTTTTTGAAATTGATCTGCTTAAATCTCAGGAAATAGATCTCGACTATATTCTCGGACTGATTTTCGAACACAACAGGAAAACGAAGGACAAGCCTGCCTTGGTAGATGAGGTGCGCCGTGTTATCAGAGCGAGCATCGGGAACAGGGCAAAAGAGAGCCTCCTGGTTGATTTTATCAATGAAACGGATTTGGAACCGATTCGAGATAAGACTGATATTATTGCCGCTTTCTTTACTTATGCCCAGGAGAAACAGAAAAAGGAAGCTGCTGCTCTGATTACGGGAGAGAAACTGAACGAGGAAGCCGCAAAGCGATATATTCAAACATCTTTGAAACGGAAGTACGCCAGCGAGAACGGCGCTGACCTCAATGCTATTCTGCCGAAGATGAGTCCATTAAATCCTCAATATCTGACGAAGAAACAGAGCGTCTTTCAAAAAATCGTCGCTTTCATTGAAAAGTTTAGGGACATCGGAGGTCAAATTTAATACCTGCACACGGGCAAGCTGCCCGATTTTGCCGCCCTCATTCGGCATCATATTACTCTTCTAAAAACGGTAAATGAAGCGCAGCCATGGGCGCGGCGTGCCGGAATAGTAGGGATACCACCGATGTCCGGGGTGGTGCATGGTGCGGCCCCATTCATCCTGGCGGCGCGCCTGGGGCGCATAGAAGAGCAGCTTCCACTCCCGGCTGGCGAAGGAAGAAGGCTCTGTTTCCGAAGCCGGAGGCGCCAGAAACTCCTGGAGGGCGCTGGAAGAACAGCAATAATAGGGAATGTTGAACCGGGGCGCCAGTCCGAACGCCAGCAAAAGCCATATCCAGACGCGGAGACCGGGATGCCGCGTCCAGGAGGAAGCCAGAAAGGCAAGCAGGCAGGCCATGACCGGAACGCTTCCTTTGCAAAGCAGGTCATTGACGTCTCCGTTCACGTAAAAGAAAGGCAGAATCAGGCCGGTTGCCAGCGTACAGATGAAGAGGGGATTCTTGCGGAAATCCCGCCAGCAGAACAGGGCGTACAGCAGGAATGAGGTCGCCATAAGCAGGAAATCCCCCGGATGCGTATAAAAAGGCCGTATGCCCATGTGGGAGGATGGCGCGTTTACCGCCCCATAATAAAGAAGAAAACACGTTCCCAGCAGAACGGCGGCTGAAAAGGAGGGGTGGAGCAGGACATCCCGGAGAGGGAGGACGCCTTTCCATTGGCGGCGCCACTGGCAGGCCGCCAGGGGCAGCCCTCCAAGGGCCGCGAGGGGGGAATAAAAGGCCGTGGCTGCGAACAGAATAGGCATCCAGTATAGGGGCATGCGTCCTGAAGCCAGGAAGATGAAAAAGAGCAGAACAGGAATGGATGCGTTTGCGCTGCACATGATTTGTTCCGCTGTACCAAAATAATGCAGGCGGAACAGATCCAGCCCCAGCCAGCACTGGAAATTCAGCAGAGAGCCGAATGCCGCCATCAGCAGGGCGAGCAGCAGGGAGCGGCGTCCGGAGAAAACGCAGAGCCACAGCCAGGAAAGGAACAGGCCCCAGGTCCCCCACAGAACGACAAGCACGCGCGCGGCGTCCAGCCCCGCCAGTTTCCCGGCCAGGGCTGGGACCAGCCAGAACCCCGTGTTGTAAATCAGCACGTTCCCGTCCGGAAAGATGACGGGCCACGGGCTGGCGACCAATTCACACAGACAGGCATTTCTGACGATATGGTCAGGGTGCTGGTTGACCCACTCCCCCCAGCCGGAAAGCGCCATCAGGGCGGCAAACGCCGCCAGGGCGAGAAATGAAGAGCGGGTGAACAGGGGGAAGGCGGGGAGAGAATCCCTTGTTTGCGGTTCCTTGCGTTTTCGGGGCGTCAGTCCCGCCGCCATCAGGAGCGTGAGAGGGAGAGCGGCGTACCAGTGCATCCACCCGGCCAGGAATACCAGCACGGGCAGCAGAAGCCAGGCGCAGGTGTGCCACTTCAGCGCGGTTGCGTTGAACGCTTGTTCCGGGCACGGGGCATCAGCGGCTGGGGGAGGCATTTCCCCGGAACCTTAATGGGGCTGGTCCGCGGGGGCAAGGAGGAAACTCGCAGACCGGAACGGAAGGGGGCATTTGTATGGGTATGGTGGCAGGAATGAGCGCGCGCCGTTGCCTCTTTACCGGAGAAATGGGGCAGGCCATGCTGGGAGGCCTATGAATAAAACACAATTTATCAGGGAGCTCCAGCGTGAGCTGGGGAAGGACGTTACTTCCCGGCAGGCGGAACACGCGTTGAACGCGGTGCTGGATACGATTGCGCGGTCGGTCCGGAGGCGGTCGCTGGTGAAATTCCGGGGTTTTGGCACTTTCCGCGTCAAGCGCCGCCGCGCCCGCATCGTACGCCATCCGGAAAACGGCGGCAGGCTGCTGGTGCATGAATCGAAAACCATGAAATTCCGCCCCTCTTCCCTTCTGTGGAAGGAGTAGGGAAGCCGTTCGGCAGCTCCTGTCATTTTGCCATTGACTTCCCCGTCCGCGGAGGCCCTTAATGTGGATAAGGCAGGAACATTTTTGCCTGCCTGCATAAGTAACTGGCCCCTTCCACGTTTGCCGATTATGACTCCGGATTCCGTTCATTTGCTGACCCGTTCCTCCCAGATGACCCTGTGCAAAGATGAACAGGGCCGTGTGCGCCGCGCCTATTACGGCCCGAGGCTGCATCAGCCGGAGGATGCCCTGGAAAACGCCGCGGATGCTCCTCTCCTGTATTCCTCCCTGGCGGATTCCGTAACAGGGCTTCCCAATGCGTCCGGCGAGTACTGCATTTGCGTGACCCAGGCGGACGGGGCCCTTTCCCTGAGTCTGGAATGCCAGGGTTGGGAAGTGCTGGAACTGGATGACGACCGGGAAGAAGCCGTCTTCTATGGGAAGGACCCTTCCTACCCTGTGCGGGTGGAAATCCACGTGCGCTCCCACAGGGAATCGGACACCTTTTTGCAGTGGGCGGTTGTTCGGAACGAAGGGAAAGAAGGCATCCGCCTGCACCGCGCTGCGTCCGCACAACTGGGTTTGCGCGCAGAACGGTACTTCGTCACCAGCTTCCGCGGCACCTGGGGCGGCGAGTCCCTGATGAGTGAGGAAGAAGTGGCCCGGGGGCATGAACTTGCCCTGGTATCCGGAACCGGCACCCGCACCGCCCAGGAGGGAAGCCCCGGATTCATCATCTCTCTGGACGGTCCGGCGCGGGAGGATTCCGGGGAGGTTGTTCTGGGGGCGCTGGCATGGTCCGGCAATTACCGGATATGGTTCCGGCACAGCCCGTATCATTACCTTTTTGCCGGAGCGGGACTGGATACGGCTCCCGCGCCCTATCTGCTGGACGGCGACGGCGTGTTTGAAACGCCGCCCCTCATTCTGACGCACAGTAAAAACGGCAAGGGAGAGGCCTCCCGGCGCATCCACCGCTGGGCGCGCCGCTACGGCCTGCGCGGCGGAGGAACAGAGAGGCCAACCTTGCTGAATTCCTGGGAGGGGGTGTATTTTACCTTTACGGAAAAAGTGCTGCACGGCATGATGAAACGTGCGGCGGACTTGGGGATAGAGCTTTTCGTGCTGGATGACGGCTGGTTCGGCAACCGGTTCCCCCGCAATGACGCCCGCACGGGATTGGGGGACTGGCAGGTGAACCGCGCTAAATTGCCCCATGGGCTGGAAGGCCTTATCCGCCATGCGGAAGAACTGGGGATACGCTTCGGCATCTGGGTGGAGCCGGAAATGGTGAACCCTCATTCGGAGCTTTATCAGAACCATCCGGAGTGGGTCATCGGTCTCCCGCATCGGGAAAACAGGCAGGAACGCAGCCAGTATTTGCTGGACCTGAGCAATCCTCATGTATGCAGGTACATTCTTGACGCCATGCGGAAGCTGCTTGGAGAACATCCGGGCATTTCCTACGTCAAATGGGATTGCAACCGCAAAATTTCCGATCCCGGCTCTCCCTGGCTGGACGCCTGCCGCCAGGGGAATCTGCCCATTGACTATGTGCGGGGCTATGAACACGTTCTTGATACGCTGGCATCGGAATTCCCGGATGTGACATTCCAGGCCTGTTCTTCCGGCGGAGGCCGCGCCGACTATGGAACCATGCGGAGGCATCATGAATTCTGGACGTCCGACAACACGGACGCTTATGAACGCGTGTTCATGCAGTGGGGCATAGGCCACCTGTTCCCGGCTATTTCCATGGCCGCCCATGTGACAGCCTCCCCCAACCATCAGACGGGCCGCTCCGCTCCGCTCAAATTCCGGTTTGACGTGGCCATGTCCGGACGGCTTGGCTTTGAACTCCAGCCATGCGACATGACGGAGGAGGACATAGCCTTTGCCAAACGTGCTCTGGCGGAATACAAGCGCATCCGTCCCGTAGTCCAGTTCGGGGACTTGTACCGCCTATCGTCCCCGTATGAAAGCCGGGTGGCCTCCCTGATGTATGTATGCGGAAAACGGGCTGTCGTTTTCGCCTGGCTGATGGATAAATGGCTGGCGGATTCCCCTCCGCCCCTGCGCCTGAAAGGCCTGAATCCTGCCGCCAGGTACCTGGTGCGGGAAATCAACATGAATGAAGACGGCTCTCTCACGAACGTTCACGAACAGGTGCTGGGCGGCGATTTCCTGATGGACGCCGGCATCCGCATCCGCTGGAAAAAGGCCTTCCAGTCCGTCTGCCTGGAGGTGGCGGAAACAAACCCTGATGCTCCGGCTTCATCATGAAATCGGCGTTTGGCGTGGGAGCCATAGCCGCCTTACTGATGTGATGAGTTAGGAGTTCTCTTAGAGGTGAGGGTATACAGCCAATGCGGCAGAAGACAGGCGCATTCCAATGCCGGTTTGCCGATGTTCTTCTCTTTTTCTACAGGAAAAGGTGATCATTCAATCTTGATGAGGCCCTCCCTGATGAGCCGGGCCGCTTCCCGTTCTATTTCCTTTTGATGTTGTTTCATGTAGGCCTGGTACGCTTCCTCAATATCGAAACGGATGGTCAGGACCCATTCTTCATCTTCGTTTTGCAAATAAAACTCTGAATAGTGGCGGCCATCCATGACATCATGTTCCTCGCCCTTCCCTCTGATGCGGTAATCTGGATAATGTTTTTTTATATATTCCCGCTGTTTTTCCAGGAGCTTGTCCAAATCCTTCTCATTAAACACAGCGGGATTGGTGATGACAGGGGTATCTTTTTCTTCTTCCTGCTGCTGTGCGTCCGGCTGCCGCGGCTGTTCTTCCTGCGCTGCAATTGGGCTGATGAACCCGGGCAGGCAGGAGACGGATAGGGCGAGTATGGTTGATGCAGGCTTCATGATGCTGGTCAGGCGGCGTGCGGTTTTTGCCTCTCCCTTTTATACAGGAAGCAATCAGATTATTCAATTTGAATGACGCCTTCCCTGATGAGTCGTTCCGCTTCCCGTTCTATTTCCTTTTGATGTTGTTTCATGTAGGCCTGGTACGCTTCCTCAATATCGAAACGGATGGTCAGGACCCATTCTTCATCTTCGTTTTGCAAATAAAACTCTGAATAGTGGCGGCCATCCATGACATCATGTTCCTCGCCCTTCCCTCTGATGCGGTAATCTGGATAATGTTTTTTTATATATTCCCGCTGTTTTTCCAGGAGCTTGTCCAAATCCTTCTCATTAAACACAGCGGGATTGGTGATGACAGGGGTATCTTTTTCTTCTTCCTGCTGCTGTGCGTCCGGCTGCCGCGGCTGTTCTTCCTGCGCTGCAATTGGGCTGATGAACCCGGGCAGGCAGGAGACGGATAGGGCGAGTATGGTTGATGCAGGCTTCATGATGCTGGTCAGGCGGCGTGCGGTTTTTGCCTCTCCCTTTTATACAGGAAGCAATCAGATTATTCAATTTGAATGACGCCTTCCCTGATGAGTCGTTCCGCTTCCCGTTCTATTTCCTTTTGATGTTGTTTCATGTAGGCCTGGTACGCTTCCTCAATATCGAAACGGATGGTCAGGACCCATTC
>CDZP01027967.1_pt1 | contig 33193 bp, 32 predicted proteins | sample 554941 | NCBI WGS metagenome assembly CDZP01 (sample SAMEA3182064, study PRJEB8094) | gut metagenome | biome: human; feature: gut; material: Stool; isolation source: human stools | place: Canada | collected 2013-01-28
AAGGGCATCTGGTGCGTGCCCAAGTATTCCAACCCCACGGGCATCACCTTTAGCGAGGACACTGTGCGCCGCCTGGTTGAGATGCCCACGGCCGCACCCGATTTCCGCATCTTCTGGGACAACGCCTACTGCGTGCACGACCTGTACGACGAGACCGACGAGCTCGCAAACATCTTTGACCTCGCTCGCGCGGCGGGCACCGAGGACCGCGTGGTGGCATTTGCCTCGACGTCCAAGATCACCTTCCCGGGCGCCGGTATCGGCTTTATCGGTGCGAGCCCCGCGGTCATCGCCGAGTTCTCCAAGCGCCTGAAGGCCGGCCTCATCAGCGCCGACAAGCTCAACCAGCTGCGTCACGTGCGCTTCCTTCCCACCATCGAGGCGGTCAAGGAGCACATGAAAAAGCATGCCGAGTTCCTGCGTCCGCGCTTTGAGGCCGTCGAGCGCAAGCTCACCGAGGGCTTGGGCGACACGGGCTGCGCCACTTGGACGCATCCCCGCGGCGGCTACTTTGTAAGCTTCGATGGTCCCGAGGGCTCGGCCCAAAAGGTCGCCGCGCTTTGCGCCGACCTGGGCGTCAAGCTCACGCCGGCCGGTGCTACCTGGCCCTATGGCAAGGACCCGCGCGACACTAACATCCGCATCGCGCCGAGCTATCCCACGGTCGAGGACCTGGAGGCCGCGCTCGATGTGCTGGTGCTGGCCGTTAAGCTCGTCGCTGCCGAGCTTGCGCGTGCCGAGCGCGCCTAACGCGCGGCTTCCAGTACTATCCGCACTTTCGATACGTAAAGGAGCGTATACATGGATTTGGGTATTTCCACCAACCCCACGCCAGAGCTCTACACCATTAAGGTAACCGGCGAGATCGATATCTCTAACGCCGATAGCCTGCGTAATGCCATCGACCTGGCGCTCGAGCAGCCCACTGAGGCCGTTGAGCTCGATTTTGCCCAGGTGAGCTACATCGATTCGACGGGCATTGGCGTGCTTGTGGGCGCCGCGCACCACGCGGTCGACCACGGCAAGCGCTTTAGCTGCACCAATGTGCAGCCCCCGGTAATGCGCGTGGTTCAGCTGTTGGGTGTCGACCAGGAGATTTCGATTACCGCTGCATAATCTTTGCCCCCAAAAGGGCGTGCCGTTTGGCATATGTTTGTGATGCGCTCGGACGTTTTGGCGTCCGGGCGCTATACTTGACCGAATGAATAGACGAGTTCCGGCCGAATGGCGCGGTGCGGGCTCGACTCACATCGAGCCTTGGAGGTATGTGTGTTTGGTATTGGAGAGGGTGAGCTCGCGATCATCGTGGTCTTCGGCTTTTTGCTGTTTGGCCCGGATAAGCTCCCACAGATGGGCCGCACGATCGGCCGTGCCATCCGTCAGTTCCGCGAGACGCAGGAAAAGATGACGGCCGTTGTTCAGTCCGAGATTATCGATCCGGTGAGCGAGGCCGCTTCGGCCCCGGTCAAGCCCAAGAAGGCTGCTGCGACCGACGACGATTCCGATGCGGACGAGGATGCCGCCGAGACGGCAGCGCCCGCCAAGAAGGAGACCTTTGCCGAGCGTCGCGCCCGTCTTGCTGCCGAGAAGGCCGCGAGCGAGGCTGCCGCCGAGGGCGAGGGTGCTGCTGAGGAGTCCGAGGCCGAGGGTGCCGAGCCTGCCGCTGCCGCTGAGCCTGTCGTCGAGCCTGAGCCTGCTGCAGAGCCGGAGCCCGAGCCCGAGCCGGCAGAGCCCACGACGGCTGACCTCTACGCCCGTCGTCCCCGCAAGCGCAAGGCCGTCGTCGACCAGCTCGCCCGCGAGCTCGAGGCCGAGGACGACGCCGCTGCCGCCGACGCCTCGAAGGGAGGCGATGAGTAATGCCTATCGGACCTGCGCGCATGCCGCTCTTCGATCACCTGGGAGAGCTCCGTCGCCGCCTGACTATCGTGGTCGTGTCGGTGTTTGCCGCCGCCATCGTGCTGTATTTCGCCACGCCCGTGGTGCTCGACATCCTGGAAGACCCCATCCGCTCCTTTGTGCCGGACGGTAAGTTCTACATCACCACCACGCTCGGCGGCTTTGGCCTGCGCTTCTCGCTGGCCATCAAGATGGCCGTGGTCATGTGCACGCCCATGATCATCTGGCAGATTCTGGCGTTTTTCCTACCGGCGCTTCGCCCCAACGAGCGCAAGTGGGTCGTGCCCACGGTGCTCGCCTCGACGGTGCTGTTCTTCCTGGGTGCCATCTTCTGCTACTTCATCATCATTCCTGCGGGCTTTGAGTGGCTCATCGGCGAGACCTCGGCCGTCGCTACGGCACTGCCCGATCTGGAGAACTACGTCAACATGGAACTGCTCTTTATGATCGGCTTTGGCGTGGCGTTTGAGCTGCCGCTCATCATCTTCTATCTGTCCGTCTTCCACATCGTGTCCTACGCTGCTTTCCGCGGTGCCTGGCGTTATGTATACGTTGGCCTGCTCGTGGGTTCGGCTGTGATCACGCCCGACGGCTCGCCCGTTACGCTGGGTCTCATGTATGGCGCCCTGCTCTCGCTCTACGAGATTTCGCTCGCCATCGCCCGTGTGGTCATTACCGCGCGCGAGGGCAAGGAGGGCTTGTTCGTGAGTCGTCTGGACCTGTTCTCGGACGACGAGGACGACGAGGAGTAAAACGGTATGCACGAAGTTGGCATTGTCAACGGCATACTCGATACAGTGATTCGCGCGGCGCGTGGGGCGGGGGCCTCGCGCGCCGTTTTGGTAACGCTGCGTATCGGGGATATGACCGAAGTTGTGCGCGAGGCGCTCGACTTTGCGTGGGAGACATTTCGCGACGAGGACCCGCTCACGCGAGGCTGCGAGCTTGCCGTGGAGGAGGTCCATCCACAAAGCGAGTGTCTGGACTGCGGCGAGGTTTTCGACCACGATCGCTTCCACTGTCGCTGTCCCCAGTGTGGTGGTGCCAACGTGCGCCTACTGCGCGGCCGCGAGCTCGACATCGCAAGTATCGAAATCGAAACCCCCGACGATTAGCCCGCTAGCCATCTGGTGATGGGGTATAAAGGGGCCAAAGTAAGGAGTGCCGAGTATGGCTGAGAAAACGATTGATATCGCGTCGCCGATTCTGTCGCGCAATGAGCGCCTGGCAGATCAGCTGCGACAGCGATTTAAAGAGACAAACATCTATGTGATCAATGTGCTGTCGAGCCCCGGTTCGGGCAAGACCACCACGATCCTGGGCACCAACGAGCGCCTGCGCGACAAGGCTGGCCTGCGCTGTGCCGTCATCGAGGGCGATATTGCCTCGGATGTCGACGCCATCACCATGAAGGAAGCCGGCATGCCCGCCATCCAGATCAACACGGGTGGCCTGTGCCACCTCGAGGGCAACATGATCATGGAGGCCGTTGATGCGTTCGACCAGGCCGTCGGTCTGGAGAACATCGACGTCATCTTTATCGAAAACGTGGGCAACTTGGTCTGCCCGGTCGACTTTGACCTGGGTGAGAACCTGTCCATCATGATTCTCTCGGTGCCCGAGGGCGACGACAAGCCCATCAAGTACCCGGGCATCTTCCAGCACGCTGGCGCGCAGCTGCTCAATAAGGTCGACGTGGCCCCGGCTTTCGATTTTGACATGGATAGGTATACTAAGACACTCGATGACCTCAATCCGCAGGCGCCGCGGTTTGCCGTGAGCGCGCGCAAGGGCGAGGGCATGGATGCCTGGTGCGATTGGCTCATCGGGCAGATCGAGCAAGCAAGGGCGTAAATCGGCCGCCATACGGGCGGGCGTAGCCGCAGAGACACGAGATAGGAGCCTCTTTTGAAGCTCATCATCGCCGAGAAAAATGACGCCGCGCGTCAGATTGCCGAGCGGCTGTCCACGGGTAAGCCCAAAAAGGACAAGGTGTACAACACCGCAATCTACCGTTTTGAGTGGAAGGGCGAGGAGTGCGTGACCATCGGCCTGGCCGGTCACATCCTTGCGCCCGATTTTTGCGACAGCGTGCTGTTCGATAAAAAGCTGGGCTGGTATTCGGTTACCGAGGACGGCGAGATGCTACCGGCCGACATGCCCGATGGCCTGGCACGCCCGCCCTACGACACCAAGCGCAAGCCGTTTCTTGCCGACGGCATCTCCATCAAGGGCTGGAAGCTCGAGAGTCTGCCGTATCTCACCTGGGCACCCGTCATTAAGCTGCCGGCCGAGAAGGAACTCATCCGCTCGCTTAAGAACCTCGCCAAAAAGTCCGACAGCGTCATCATTGCCACGGACTTCGATCGCGAGGGCGAGCTGATCGGTTCGGACGCCCTCAACAAGGTGCGCGAGGTGGCGCCCGACTTGCCGGTCGCCCGCGCCCAGTATTCTTCGTTTACCAAGGCCGAGATCACGCAGGCCTTCGATAACCTTGTCTCGCTCGACCAGAACCTGGCCGACGCCGGCGAGAGCCGTCAGCACATCGACCTCATTTGGGGTGCGGTGCTCACGCGCTACCTGACGCTCGCCAAGTTTGGCGGCTTTGGCAACGTGCGTTCCGCCGGCCGCGTGCAGACGCCGACGCTTGCCCTGGTGGTCGAGCGCGAACGCGAGCGCATGGCGTTTGTGCCCGAGGACTATTGGCAGATTCGCGGCATGGGCGCCGCGCAAGGCGCTGCCGAGGACGATCGCTTTAAGATCGCGCACAAGACGGCGCGCTTTACCGACAAGGATGCTGCTGAGACGGCGTACGGTCACGTTGACGGTGTCAAGACGGCAACCGTCGCCGCGGTGACCAAGCGCTCGCGCAAGCAGCAGCCGCCCACGCCGTTTGCGACCACCTCGCTGCAGGCTGCCGCCGCAGCCGAGGGTATCTCGCCTGCGCGTACCATGCGCATCGCCGAGTCCCTCTACATGGCGGGCCTCATCAGCTACCCGCGTGTCGACAATACCGTATACCCCGCGACGCTTGATCTGGGCGCTGTGGTGAGCGACCTTGCAAAGATCAACCCGGCGCTGGCGCCCGTATGCAAAAAGGTCCTCGCCGGCCCCATGAAGCCCACGCGCGGCAAGGTCGAGACCACCGACCACCCGCCTATCTATCCCACGGGCGAGGGCGATCCGTCCACGCTCGACGGCGGCCAGCGCAAGCTCTACGACCTCATCGCCCGCCGCTTCCTAGCGACGCTTATGGGTCCCGCGACCATCGAAAACACTAAGCTCGAGCTCGACGTGAACGGTGAGCCGTTCGTGGCTTCGGGCGATGTGCTCGTGACCCCGGGTTTCCGCGAGGCGTACCCGTACGGACTCAAGCGCGACGAGCAGATGCCGCCGCTGGAGCAGGGCGATACGGTCGACGTGTTCGACATTAAGCTCGAGGCCAAGCAGACCGAGCCGCCCGCGCGCTACAGCCAGGGCAAGCTCGTGCAGGAGATGGAAAAGCGCGGCCTGGGCACCAAGTCCACGCGCGCGAGCATCATCGAGCGCCTGTACGCTGTGCGCTATCTCAAAAACGATCCCGTGGAGCCGAGCCAGCTGGGCATCGCCATTATCGATGCACTGTCGCAGTTTGCCCCGCGCATCACGAGCCCCGATATGACCAGCGAGCTCGATGGTGACATGACCCGTGTGGAGCGCGGCGAGGATACCGAAGAGCATGTCGTGACGCACTCGCGCGCGCTGCTGGCTGGCGTGCTCGACGAGCTGCTCAAGCACACGCAGGAGCTGGGCGACGCCATCAGCGACGCCGTCACGGCCGATGCGCGCGTGGGCGCTTGCCCCAAGTGCGGCAAGGACCTGGTTATGAAGACGAGCGCCAAGACCCGCGGCAGCTTCATTGGCTGCATGGGCTGGCCCGACTGCGATGTGACCTATCCGGTGCCGAGCGGCGTCAAGGTAAGCCCGCTCGAGGGCGAGGCGGCCGTGTGCCCCGAGTGCGGCGCGCCGCGCATTAAGTGCCAGCCGTTCCGCCAGAAGGCCTTCGAGATTTGCGTGAACCCCACGTGCCCCACCAACTACGAGCCTGACCTTAAGGTGGGCGAGTGCAAGGTGTGCGCCGAGGCCGGACGCCATGGCGATCTGATCGCGCACAAGAGCGAGAAGAGCGGCAAGCGCTTTATCCGCTGCACCAACTACGATGACTGCGGCGTGAGCTATCCTCTGCCGGCGCGCGGTAAGCTCGAGGCGACGGGTGAGACCTGCCCCGAGTGCGGCGCCCCCATCGTGGTGGTCAACACGGCGCGCGGCCCGTGGCGCATCTGCGTGAACATGGACTGCCCGACCAAGGAGAAGAAGCCCGCCCGCGGCCGCAAGACCACAACCAAGGCGAGCACGGCAAAGAAGACGACGGCGGCCAAGAAGACGACCGCCAAAAAGGCGACGGCCAAGAAGTCGACCGCGAAGAAGTCGACTGCCAAAAAGACCGCTGCCGACAAGTAGCCGAGCACATATAGACACGACGGGGCCGGGCGCGCAAATGCAAATGCGCGCCCGGCCCCACTTCTAAGTTGCGGTGAAATAGGGACTGTTTTTGCTGGCAAAAGGCCTAATTAATCCCTATTTCACCGCAAGTTTTGATTAGTTGTTGGGATTACTTCACCTCGACAGGCTTGGCGCCGGGATAGCGCTCCTCAAAGTCTAGGCGGTACTTATTGTCATTGGTGTCCGCCACGTTGTCGCGCGACAGCGGCGCCACGATCTCATTCTTGTGGTCCGCAGGCTTGGCGTATTTCAGGCTGATCTCCCAGGCATCACAGATTGCGTCAATGCGGTGATTCAGGTCGTCGTACAGGGCAACGATGTCTTTCCAGGAGCTGTAGTTCTTGGAGCTCGTCGGGACGTCTAGGTCCTCGACGATGTCGTAATACTGCTCGATGGTGTCCTCCGTGCGCTCGGCGACGTCGGCGAGATTTTGACGGGTGGTTCGATCCTCTTCCAGATAGCTGCCGTTGAAGTTCTGTGCGCAGCCACGGACGTAGTTGTCGAGGTCTTCGAGCAAGTCGTAGTATTCGCTCAGTCGGCGGTAGAGGTTCTGCTCGGAGAGCGTTGCTTCGCCGCCATCCTCGTCGTCATCGTCATCATCGTCGTACAGGCTGTTGGGATCGCCGAGAGGCTTTAGGTCATCGTCATCGACGTCATGGTGCAGCTTAGCTACCTCGGCAGTCGTCTGCGTGGCGGCGTTGTCGAAAGGCTTGATCACAAAGAAAACGACCAGGGCGATGATGATCGCCACCAGCACAACGATAACGGCGATAAGCGGCCCGGTGCCGCTCTTTTTGGGAGCGGGGGTCTGTGGCGAAGCGGGCGCGTATGCGGGAGCCGGCTGCTGTTGGGGCGAGCCGCTCGCGACGGGTATGCGCTGCGTGGTCTCGACGGCCGCGGGGCCTGCGGCGGGGTCGGGGCGATAGGCGAGGGGGTCGTCCGCCTTGGCTTGCGGCGTATCGAGGGAACCGGTCTGCTCGAAAGCGGGCTGGCTATCGCTCGCGGCTGTTTGCTCAACGGGTGCACCGCACGAGGTGCAGAACTTGGCATTATCTGCAAGAAGCTTGCCGCACGAGGCGCAATACCGAGACATTGCCACTCCTTTCGCCACATTTCAATGCAATACGACGATTATACCCAGCGTCCAAAATTCTCCATCATAAGTTGCGGTGAAATAGGGACTGTTTGGCGGTCTCAGAGCTTCAATCAGTCCCTATTTCACCGCAACTTCGGGGATGCCTCGATGGCTAGGTTGGATTTGGGACGCGCCGAGCACTGGGGTATCATGGCTTGGTTGATATATCTGCATTTACGCGCCTTGTAGGAAGGGGCTGCGCCCATGGCTTTTGAGCCCGCTCAACATAGCTTTATCACGCTCGAGGGCGTCGATGGCGCCGGCAAGTCCACGCAGGCGCGCCTGCTTGCCCGCGCGCTCGAACTCGCTGGCTACCAGGTTGTGAGCCTGCGCGAGCCGGGCGGTACCGCCATCAGCGAAAAGATCCGTGCTCTGCTGCTCGACCCCGCCAATACGACGATGGGAGACACCTGCGAGTTGTTGCTCTACGAGGCCGCGCGCGCCCAGCTGGTGCACGAGGTCATCGCGCCTGCCCTTACTGACGGCAAGGTGGTCCTGTGCGACCGCTTCTACGATTCCACAACTTGCTATCAGGCGTTTGCCGATGGCCTCGATCGCCAGATAGTACGCGATGCCAACAACCTGGCCGTCGCGGGGACGCACCCGGCGCTCACGCTCGTCTATCACATCACGCCCGAGCAGGCGGCGCTGCGCATGGCAGCCCGTGGCGCGGCAGATCGCATGGAGGCCAAGGGCATGGCCTTCCAAGAGCGTGTCTACCAGGGATTTTGCGCCATCGCCGCCGAGGAACCAAACCGCGTAAAGCTCATCGACGCGACCGCGTCCATCGAGGACGTCTTCGCGCGGACGGTCGAGCAGGTTCGCGTCTACGGCCTCGACATTTCCCAGGACGCCGTCACCGCCGCGCTTGCCCAGGAGGCTGAGTAGCATGGCCCCCGCTCAGACAAGCCTGCTGGCCAAGCTTGACACCCAAGAGCGCGTGCGCGACTTTTTGACCAATGCCGTCGCCAGCGGCCGCGCATCGCACGCCTACCTGTTTTTGGGCGCGCCCGGCGCGGGCAAGCTCGACGCCGCGTGGGCGCTCGCCCAAGCCTTCCTGTGCGAGCAGGATGGCTGCGGCTCATGCGATAGCTGCGTGCGCGTCGCCCGCCATACGCACCCCGACGTGCACTATTACACGCCCGAGAGCGCCACGGGCTACCTCATCGCCCAGACGCGCGAGCTACTCGACGACGTACCCCTGGCGCCCATCCGCGCCAAGGCCAAGGTCTACATCATCGACCGTGCCGAGCAGCTGCGCGCCAACACCGCCAACGCACTGCTCAAAACACTCGAGGAGCCGCCCGAGGGCGTTATGTTTATCTTGCTGGGCACCTCGGCAGACGTGATGTTGCCCACCATCGTGAGCCGCTGCCAGTGCGTGCCGTTTCGGCTGGTGTCACCCGCCGTCGCCGCGCACGCCGTGAGCCGTGCCACTGGTCAGGATATCGCGCGTTGTCGCATGGCCGTCGCCGTGGCGGGCAGCCCCACGCGCGGCATCGAGTTCCTTAAGAGTGCCGAGCGCCAGGACGCCCGCCGTCAGATGGTCCGTGCCATCGACTCACTCATTGCCGCCGACGAGGCCGACGTGCTCAGCCGCGCCAAGTCGCTCATCGTCGCCGTTAAGGCGCCGCTCGCCGAGGTCAAGTCCACGCAGGAAAAGGTGCTCGAGCAAAACGCCGACTACCTGTCGCGTGGAGCATTGAAGCAGCTTGAGGACCGCAATAAGCGCGAGCTCAATGCGCGCGAGCGTTCGGGTATCATGGAAGCGCTGGCGAGCGCGCGGACGCTCATGCGCGATGTGCTGCTGACACTTCAGGACGAGGCGGCCGACGTGGTGAACGAAGACGTGCGCGACACGATCGGGCGGCTTGCCGCCGCGACCAATGTTGCGGGTGCCACCCAGGCGCTCGAGGCGGTCGCAACCGCCGAGCGCAACATCGCCAGAAACGTTACTCCCCAGCTGGCCATCGAGGTCATGCTGTTCGATATCAGGAAGGCACTGAAATGCCGTTAGTCGTACCCGTTAAGTTTACCTACGCCTCGCGCGACCTGTGGTTCGACCCACAGGATCTGGATATCCTCGAGGCCGATTATGCCATTTGCTCCACTGAGCGCGGAACCGAGATCGGCCTGGTCACGGCCGACCCCTTCGAGGTGCCGCTCGACGAAATCGGTCAGCCGCTCAAGCCCGTGTTGCGCGTAGCGAGCGACATCGACCTGCAGCTTGCCGATGACCTGGCTATCCAGGGTGACGAGGCCATGGTCGACTTCCGCCGCCTGGTCAAGGAGCTCGACCTCGAGATGAAGCCGGTCGGCGTCGAGTACCTGTTTGGCGGCGAGAAGGCTGTGTTCTACTTTGCTGCCGAGGAGCGCGTCGATTTCCGTCAGCTCGTCAAGGACCTGTCCTCGACGCTGCACATTCGCGTCGACATGCGCCAGATCGGCGTGCGCGACGAGACCCGCCTGGTGGGTGGCTATGCCCAATGCGGGCAGGAGCTCTGCTGCACGCGCTTTGGCGGACAGTTTGAGCCCGTCTCGATTCGCATGGCAAAAGAGCAGGACCTACCGCTCAACTCGTCCAAGATCAGCGGCGTATGCGGCCGCCTGATGTGCTGCCTGCGCTATGAGTTCGAGGCGTACAAGGACTTTAAGAGCCGTGCGCCCAAAAAGAAGACGCTCATCGATACGCCGCTTGGCAAGGCGCGTATTCAGGAGTATGACACGCCGCGTGAGCAGCTGGTGCTGCGCCTGGAGAACGGTAAAGTCTTTAAGGTCAACCTGGCCGATATGACGTGCTCGGAGGGCTGCAAAAAGAAGGCCGCCGAGCAGGGCTGCAACTGCCGCCCCGACTGCGTGACGCGCGACGTGCTCGAGCGCATCGAGTCGCCCGAGATGCGCCTGGCGCTCATGGAGCTCGATCGCGAAAACGGCGTCGATGTAGGCGATGGCCTGTCGAGTGCCGACCGTCTGGCCGGCACGTCGATGCCCAAGCGCCGTCGTCGCGATGCTGAATCCGATGCTCGCGCCGGTCAGGGTCAGGGCGAGGGCCGTGGCCGCGGAAAAGGCCGCGGTAAGGCCGAGACACCCGAGGCCGAGGGGGCGGCCGATGGCCGTCGCCGTCGCAAGCGCGCGGGCTCGGGCGATGCTACCGAGGTTGCAGCCGCGGGCAAGAACGCCTCTCGCGAGCGCGAGGTTCAGCAGCCCCAGCAGCAGAATCGCGGCGGCGGCATGAACCCCACACGTCGCCGCCGCCGTCATCTGTCGAGCGAGGAGCGCGAGGACGCCTTCCGCGCCGCAGCTGCTCGCGAGGCCGGTGCCGCTTCCAAGGGCGCCTCGGCCTCCGATGCGCCTGTCGACAAGAGCGGCAAGTCACGTGGCGAGGAGGAGCGCGCGCCGCGTCCGCGCCGTCGCCATTCCTCGGGCGCGCAACAGAAGCCCTCAGTGCCCTCCGTGGCCGATCAGGTCTCGGATGGCGAGGTCAAGGTCACGCGCCGTCGTCCCGGGGATGGCGGGGGAGCGGCTGCCAAGGCTTCGCGTGGCGCCGCTCGCGACGAGCGCGAGCCGCGCGAGAATCGCGGTGGCGAGGGCTCGGCCGACCAGGGTCAAAAGCGCCGTCGCCGTCGTCGTTCCCGCAAGCCGCGCCAGGATGGTGGCGAGGGCTCGACCCCGTCTTCGTCCGCACCACAACCGCCCGCCGGCGAATAACGCCCGCGAGCGGATTTAACCTGCCTTGCCCCGAGCGCATCGGGGTATCATAGCGCCGAATCAACAACCCTCCCTGCGATCGAGCGTAGGGAGGGTTGTGTCTTGAAGAGCCATCTGAACATATTGAGCCGTCTGCAGAGTGCCGGTGCCCTACCGTTTGCGGACGAATTGCTACCGTTTGCCGAGCGGGTGGCACACGAGGCGCTCGAGGCATTGTCGCCAACACGATGTGCCGGCTGCGAGCGCGCCGGTGCGCTTATTTGCCAAGACTGCCTGGCCGCGCTCACGCTCATCGACCCACGTCATAGCTGCACCCGATGCGGCGCCCCGTTTGGGGATTTGCTGTGCACTGAGTGTTCGGTCGAGGGCACGTCCTCGGCAATGGCCGAGGCGCTCGATCGCTGCCTGGCGTGTGCCGTCTACGCACATCCGCTGCCGCGCATCATCAAGGCGTACAAGGATGCGGGTGAGCGCCGCCTGGCACCGTATCTGGCGGAGCTACTCTACGACACCGTCTTACATGCCCAGGTGGCAGCCCCCAATCGCTACGGCGGCGTGCTGTCCGGTGTCGACGCGGTGGTATTTGTGCCCGCGACTGCGGCGGCGTTTCGGCGGCGTGGATTCGATCATATGGAAGCAATCGCGCGCTCGTTTTGCGATCTTTCGGGCGTGCCGTTGCTGGACGCCCTGGTCAAATACGGCCACGGCGACCAGCGCGAGCTCGGTCGCGATGAGCGCCGGGAGCATGCCCGGGGCATGTACGAGACGGTTGAGGACGTGCACGGCCGCCGCTTGCTGCTTATCGATGACGTTATCACCACGGGCGCGACGATGGCAGCGGCTTCGGCGGAACTCAAGCGCGCCGGCGCCGCAGCAGTCGATGGCCTCGCTATCGCACGTGTTTGGTAGGGGTGGTTTTGTGGCAGTGAAGATTGAGCGGCGCAACGAGCCGACAAGCGAACAGCTAGCGGCTTCCGTAATCCTAACAGGCGCCTCGGCGCTACGCATGATGCGCTCCGAGCGCCGGCAGATGGGCTACATAAGCTGGAGGGACCTTGATCCCGATGAAGAGCGCCATGTACTGCGCACGTCGTCGCCCTCGACCGAGGACATCTATCTTCCCGACTTGGTGCGGATTGGGGCCGCAAGCGGCGAGGTGCAAGAAGATCTTTGCTTGCTGGTGGGATCTGCGGCGCAGCGCCGCCGCATGCCTAGCGTGGGCTGGTCCGTATGCTCCGGGTTGCCCGTCGGCTCAATTCTAGAGGTGGAACCGGGGGTGTACAGTCTATCTCCCGAGGCCCTTTGTGTTGCCGTTGCGCGCGAGGTCGGCTGCATCCAGGCATTTGCCCTGGCTCAGGAGCTGTGCTCTAAGATTTCGCTGAGTGACCGCGGGAAGTATCTGCCTCCCTACACCTCGCCCGTTACGAATAAGCTTGCAAAGGACAAGGACCAGCCAGCAGACGTGGGCTACTTTGAGGTTGAGCCGGTGCTGACGCCCGATCGTCTGGCAGATTACCTCGCGGTATGCAAGGGGAATGCGGCCAAACAACTGCAGCGTCTGTGTCCCTACTTGTCAGAAAACCTGCGCTCGCCCATGGAGTGCATCATGCTCGCTCTGTTTTCGCTTCCGTTTTCCTATGGCGGATTTGCCTGCGGTCCCTTTAAGACCGACTACAAGATTGAGTTCGATGACCGCGCGCAGACAATCTCGGGGATGTCGCACGCAGTTTGCGATGCGTATCAGGAAACAGCCCGGTTTGACCTGGAATACAACGGTGAGCTGGGCCATTCCTCCCGGAGGGGACGTATCCATGATGAAAAGCGCAACACGGGTTTGGCGTCCATGGGAATCGAGGTCGCGACGGTCAACAACGAGATGCTCTGCGACATGGAAGCGATGGAAGCGCTCGCATGGCGCATCCACCAGCGTATGGGTAAACGATATCAGAATCGTGTAGAGGCTCGTCGAAAGAGGCAAGATGCTCTGCTGAATACGCTCCGAGCGTGCTTTGGGCTCAAGCCGGCGTAAAACTATGGCTTTATAGGGGGTCTGTTTATATGCCATGTGCAAAAAACGGCAAATATGAGTACTGTTACTAGATTAGTGACAGCAAAAATAAAGAAACTTGGGCCGAAAAACTGGATTCAGCGAAGAGATAATAAACGAATGTGGAATATCTTGGCGCCAAGCGGGCTGTGCGGAACTCAAAAAGGGCTCGTGGGGCGGAAATACGCTGCTACTAAATTGGTAGCAGTACTCATATTTGCCGTTTTTTGCACACGGCACCCTGAGACGGGTGCCCCGGGGCTCCCCGTGGGGGAGCTCCGGGCTTCATGGGGGCACGAATGGTCCGCCCCGACCTGCGAAATCTGTGCTCGCGATGCGAATAACGTCCCTAACCTTAAACTATAGCTTGAACTTAGCTATAATGCGCTACGTTCCTACCAGGCTGTGGTTGCGGACGGACGAAATGCCCGTCCTAGTCCAAGACAGACGCGGTCAAAGGGATCCACGTAAGCGACCGCGTGCGCGCGGCGCGATCATGGCGCGTCCTAGATGTAAGCCGCACCGTCCGTTCTACTTTCTTTGGGGCAATACCGCCTCGCGGGCGAGCGGGCCAGTCGTGAAGGTGGCTGCGGCCTCCCGAGCAAACACCCCGGTGCGCAAGTGTGGGGTCAAATACCAGGTCAGCTGGTGGGAACAACCTGATATTTCGCGCAACGCACGGATCGTATACGACACAGAAGGCAGGGTAGTGGACATGGTGAGGGGCAGCTTGATGCACGCGGCTCGGTTAGGTGCTGGGGCCGCAGCGGTCATCGCCGTTTTGGGCCTGAGCGGATGCGCGTTCAACCCGCTGTCTACGTTCACGACTCCCACGATCGACCAGATCGAGTACGAGACCGTCACGCCGGCGGTGTCGGACGATGCCCTGGTCACTCCCGGAACCCTGACGGTCGCCCTCGATACTTCCGATGCGCCGCAGGCCATGCAGGGCGCCGACGGCGAGCTCACGGGATATGCGGTCGACGCCGCCCGCGCCCTCGCAAGCCGCATGGGCCTTAAGGTCGCCTTTGTCGATGCGTTCTCGGCAGGTTCCGCGCTCGGTGACAAAAAGGCTGATATCTTTATCGGCGAGATCAACTCCACAGACGGGGACGTTAGCTCGCTCGGCACCTGCCTGTACGATGCCGCTTCTGTGTTCGGTAAAACCAGCGATGGTGGGTCGCTAAGCGTTTCCACCGATACCCTTAACACGTCTACTCTGGGTATTCAGATGTCCTCGGCCTCGCAGGAGGCGCTTGCTAAGCAGAGCATCACCGCCAACCAAAAGACCTACTCCAACATCAACGAGTGCTTTGAGGCGCTCGAGTCCGGCGAGGTCGACTATGTGGTCTGCGACTCCACGGCCGGCGGCTACCTTGCACGCCTGATGAGCGAGGTCTCCTATGTCGGTGCGCTCGAGGCGCCCTCGACGCTTGGTGTTGCGGGCCTCTCGTCCAATGACGAACTGTGCCGTGCCGTGAGCGATGCCCTCGACGGCATCACGGTCGACGGTACGCTCGAGGCAGTCCACTGCGTATGGTATGGCACGATGCCCTACGACCTCACCACTAAGACGGTTTCGGGCGCTAACGTGCAGCCGGGCGACTCTGAGTCCAGTGAGACCACGTCCTCCGGCAGCGAGTCCTCCGATTCCAACAATGAGACCGCATCCTCCGAGGACAAATCGTCCAGCCAGGAAGGCACCATCACTGACGACGACATTAACAAACTTAATAGCTAGTTATTGCTAGGGGTGGTGTCTCCTATACGTTGGAAAGGACACCTCTTCACGGTTTCAACACGCACTGCCGGACTTCCCCAATAGGGGAGCCCGGCTTTTTCATCCCTATAAAACCAGCAGGTCAAAGCCAATTTTTGGGACCAAATATAAAGCCGCCAGCTCCCTCCTATAGCGCACTTTGCCACAGAAAAGTGCGAGACTTCGGTATGCGGTATCAAGCAATCGTTATTCGGGTCTTTGGGAATCCGCGTGATTAAATGCACGGCAATGGGTACATAGCCAGTACAGTAAGTCCCCGAGGCAGATTGGAGCCACGTATGGATATCAAGGTTTCTGGACGCAAGACGACGGTAACCGATGCTCTGCGTGCGCATGTGGATGAGAAGATCGGCGAGGCGCTCAAGGTTTTCGATATCGAGCCCATGACGGTCGACGTTGTACTTCGCTATGAGAAGAACCCCTCGAACCCCAACCCGGCAATCGTCGAGGTCACGGTTCGTGCCCGCGGTTCGGTGATTCGCGTTGCCGAGCACGGTGCAGATATGTACGCCGCCATCGACCTCTCCGCCGATAAGGTCACCCGCCAGCTGCGCAAGTTCAAGACCAAGGTCGTGGACAACCGCCAGGGCGGTGCCAGCGCCGCGGATGTCGCGCCGGTCGAGCGCGTCGAGGATCTGGCCGACCTGCTGCTGCCCGAGGAGGAGGACGACCTGCTCGTCCGCGAGAAGGTCATCGATGTCACCCCGATGACCGAGGAGCAGGCGCTGGTGCAGACCGATCTGCTCGGCCACGACTTCTACGTGTTCGAGAACGCGACGACTGGCCTCATCAATGTGGTGTATCACCGTAAGAATGGTGGATATGGCATCATCAAGCCCCGCATCGAAACACTTGACGAGTAAAATACGTTAACTTGCATGAGTTAACGGTTGGCGGCCATCCCATGCGGGTGGCCGCCTTTTTACGTAAGGAGTCGCTTTGATGGACAAGGCCGCATCTACCGGTCATTCGGACCGTTGCCGCATCGTCGTCGATACCTGCTGCGACTTTAGCCCCGAGGTCGCCGCGAACCTCGATGTCGATATCCTGGGTTTCCCCTTCATTATCGATGGCGAGGAGCGCACGGATGACATCTGGTCGAGCATCACGCCCAAGGAGTTTTACGACCGCATGCGCGCCGGTGCCCGCGTGTCCACCTCGGCTGTGTCGCTCGGTCGCTATATCGAGTTCTTTACCGAGTGCGCCAAAGAGGGCACGCCCACGGTCTACCTGTGCTTTACCTCGGCGCTGTCGTCGAGCTACAACTCCGCGTGCCAGGCGGCAGATGCCGTGCGCGCCGAGTATCCCGATTTTGAGCTGTACGTGGTCGACAACGCTCTGCCCTGCGCGACCGGCGCGCTCTTGGCGCTCGAGGCCGTGCGCCAGCGTTCGGCGGGACTGACCGCCAAGCAGCTGGTCGATTGGGCAAACGAGGCAAAGACCTACGTCCACGGCTACTTTACGCTCGAGAGCTTCGACGCACTGGCTGCCGGCGGCCGCATTCCGCCCGCGGCGGCGCAGCTCACGGCAAAGCTCGATGTCAAGCCCGAGCTCTCCTACGACCTTGCCGGCTCGCTGTCGCTGATCGGCGTCAACCGCGGCCGCAAGAAGGCGCTCAAGTCCATCCTCAAGTCGTTCCGCGAGAACTACGTGCCCGACCGCACCATGCCCATCGCCATCATGACGGCCGATGCCGAGAAGGACGGCGACTGGCTCGAAGCCGCCATCCGCAAGGAGGAGGGCTGCGCCGACGTCACGATCATTCGCGGCTCCGTGGGTCCTACCATCGGCTCGCACGTGGGCCCCGGCATGGTGGCCTGCGCGTTTTGGGGCAAGAATCGTGCCGAGAAAGCCTCGCTTTCCGACCGCATCGCGCGCCGTGTGCGCGGTGAGTAGGTAGGCGCCACGATCACAGGCGTCCCGCAGCCCAAGCGCTGGCACTGAGTATTCACCCTGGTAACAACACCCAACCCAAAAGGAAAGGTTTCATGGCAAACAAGCTCTCCGTCGCATTTATCGGCACCGGAATCATGGGTGCTCCTATCGCCGGCCACATCCTGGATGCCGGCTATCCCGTCACGGTCAACAACCGCACCAAGTCCAAGGCTGCCGCGCTTATCGAGCGCGGTGCCGCTTGGGCCGATACGCCGGCCGATGCCGTGGCTAACGCCGATGTCGTCTTTACCATGGTGGGCTATCCCTCCGAGGTCGAGGAGCTCTACCTGGCGGGCGACGGCCTGCTCGCGTGCACTAAGCCCGGCGCGGTCCTGATCGACCTCACCACGAGCTCGCCCGAGCTGGCGCGCGACATTGCCGAGGCCGCCCAGGTTTCCGGTCGCATGGCGTTTGACTGCCCCGTTACCGGCGGCGAGTCGGGTGCTATCGCCGGCACGCTTACGGCTATCGTGGGCGCTACCGAGAACGACATCGCGTCGGTCCGCGACATCCTTTCTACCTTTGCGGCAACCATCTGCTGCTTCGACGGCGCCGGCAAGGGCCAGGCTGCCAAGCTCGCCAACCAGGTGTCGCTGGGCGCCTGCATGGTCGGCATGGCAGACGCCATGGCATTTGCCGAGCTGAGCGGCCTTGACCTGGAGAAGACCCGCCAGATGATCCTGGGCGGTACCGGCAAGTCCGGCGCCATGGAGAGCCTGGCGCCCAAGGCGCTCGACGGCGACTACAAGCCCGGCTTTATGGTTGAGCACTTCATTAAGGACCTGCGCTTGGCACTCGCCTATGCCGACGACCGCGAGCTTGCGCTGCCCGGCGCCGACGTGGCCTTTACGCTCTACGACATGCTCGACGCCATCGGTGGTGCCAAGCTGGGCACCCAGGCCATCACGGTCCTCTATAAGGAGGAGGCCGACGCCATCGCCGCCGGTCTGGACTGGTCGCAGTATCGTCCCGAGGAGCATGGCGCTCACGAGGACGGCTGCGGTTGCGGCGAGCACGGCGACGACCATGAGTGCGGTTGCGGTCACCATCACGGCGAGGACCACGAGTGCTGCGGCGGCCACGGCCATGACGACGGCCATGAGTGCTGCTGCGGCCACCATCACGGGGAGTAGCGCCCATGAGCTGGACGTTCGTGGTACTAGCGCTGGTGCTCTTTCTCTTTGCGATCTACATTGGCTTTTTGTGCGGCCAGTGGGCCTGCGAAAAGCGCGTGATCACCAAGCGCGACTACTGGATCGCCAATTTTGCAGGCGCGGCGGCAGTCGTCCTGCTGACTTGGGTGTTTTCGCTGTTCCCGCTGGTGCAGTTTGCGCCGATCGGCTGGCTCGGCGGCTTTATCGCCGGTCTTAAGATGAGCTTTGGCGAGTCCGTCGGTCCGTGGCGCAAGCACGACGAGGTCTTTAACGTCAACAAGGCTCATCGCGCCGCCGCCGACGCGGGCGACGCTGAGGAGCGCCGCCGCGCACGTCGCAATGGCGCGGCCGACCGACAGCTCATCTCGGTCACCGATGACAGCAAGGGTGCTGACAAGCACGCTAAGAAATAGTAAAAAGAGGTAACTATGGCAGAAAACAAAGACGAACAGCTCACCGACGAGGAGCTGGCACAGCTCCAGCTGGCAGAGGAGAACGAGAACGCCGTCGACCGTCTGGTCAAGGAACTCGGCTGCCCCACGCGCCGCATCCGCCAGTTTGCCGCCCGCGTGCTGCACCTGCTGGCCGAGCGCGATCCGCAGCGCGTCGTGCCCTGCGTGCCCGCGCTGATCGAGGCACTCGACCGCCCCGAGGCTCAGACCCGCTGGGAGGCCCTCGATGCCCTTGCGGCGCTCGCCACCACCTGCCCCGAGCAGCTGGGCGATGCCTTTGAGGGCGCCGAGACCGCACTGTTTGACGAGATTTCCTCCACGCTGCGCTACGCCGCCTTCCGCCTGCTGTGCGTGTGGGGTGCCACGAGCGTCGAGCGTTCGCGCGAGGCTTGGCCCATCCTGGACGAGGCCATCCAGTGCTACCACGGCGACCTCGAGTATCGCGACATGCTCGGTTGCCTGTACGAGTTTTGCCAGGGCGAGATCGACGCCGAGGTTGCCGAGAAGCTCGCGCTGCGCCTTAAGTTCGACGCCGAGAACGGCAAGGGCAGCTATCTCAAGGCCCGTTCGAGCGAGATTTGCGAAATGCTTGTTAAACGTTTTGGCCTGGATCTCTCCAAAAAGAAGAAGCGTGCTAGCGTTAAAAAATCTGACGACGCCGAAGACGAGGAGTAACAGATTATGGCGCACGATGTAGTCCTGATCCCCGGTGACGGTATCGGTCCCGAGATTACGCAGGCCATGCGCCGCGTGGTCGAGGCCACCGGTGTCCAGATCAACTGGAATGTCCAGGAGGCCGGCGCCGGCGTCATGGACGAGTTTGGCACGCCGCTGCCCCAACATGTGCTCGACGCGGTCGCCGAGACCAAGGTTGCCATCAAGGGCCCCATCACCACGCCGGTCGGCACGGGTTTCCGCAGCGTTAACGTCGCCCTGCGCAAGCACTTCGACCTGTACGCCTGCGTGCGCCCCTGCCTGTCGCAGCCGGGCGACGGCTCGCGCTTCCGCGACGTCGACCTGGTCATCGTGCGCGAGAACACCGAGGACCTCTACGCCGGCATCGAGTTCGATGAGGGCGCTGCCGAGGTCGAGGAGCTCTCGCAGCTCGTTGAGCGTTCGGGCCAAAAGACCTTCGCCGCCGATTCCGCCATCTCGATCAAGCCCATCTCCATCGCCAAGAGCCGCCGCATTGTGGAGTATGCCTTTGAGTATGCTCGCCGCTGCGGCCGCAAAAAGGTGACGGCCGTGCATAAGGCCAACATCATGAAGGCGACCGACGGCCTGTTCCTGCGCGTGGCGCGCGAGGTGGCCGCCAACTATCCCGATATCGAGTTCAACGACAAGATTGTCGACGCCACCTGCATGGGCCTGGTCCAGAACCCCAACGACTTCGATGTCCTGGTGCTGCCCAACCTGTACGGCGATATCGTGAGCGACTTGTGCGCCGGCCTGGTGGGCGGCCTAGGGATGGCCCCCGGCTCCAACATCGGTGCCGACTGCGCCATCTTCGAGGCAACGCACGGCTCCGCGCCCGATATCGCTGGCCAGGATATCGCCAACCCCACGGCCGAGATCCTCTCTGCTGCGATGATGCTCGATCACCTGGGCGAGAACGACGCTGCCAATCGCATTCGCGCCGCCGTCTCTGCCACGCTCGACGAGGGCGAGCAGGTTACCGGTGACGTGCGTCGTGCCCAGACCGGCTCCGTCGAGGGCGCCGTGGGCACGCAGGCCTTTGCCGATGCCGTTATCGCGCACCTGGCCTAAGGTATGCACGCTGCAAACGCCTAAATAGTACTTAAGTGTTTGCGTATAACCTAAGAATCAATACGCCCGGCACTCTGTCGGGCGTATTCTATTGAAGACTATGTTTCCTAACAAGGAGTAACCGATATGGGTCTGATTCAAAAGAAGGACGAGAAGGACGAGATCGACGGCATCCAGATCATCGAGCGCGGCGAAGGCCCCGACGGTGACGAGGACGAGAAGATCGACCTGGTCACCGGTACGTCTGCCGAGCACATTGCTGCCGGTACGACGGCCGAGGAGGAGGACGCCCGTCTGGAGGCTCAGATTGCCGCGGATGCCGCTGACGAGGATCTGATGCCCGAGGAGCAGGACGAGGACGACGACTCCGACGTGGATGACCACACTTGCAAGCACAAGAAGACGATGATTGCCGCCTTTGTGGTTGCCGTCGTGATTGCTGCCGTGATTGGCTTCTTTATTGGCAATGGTGGTTTTGGCGGCAAGGGTGTCGGCTCGTCGACCCTGACCGAGGACCAGCTCGATTCGACCGTGGCAAGCTACAGCTACAACGGCAAGAAGAGTGACATCACCGCGCGCGAGGCCATCGAGAGCCAGTACAGCCTCGACACCGTCAAGGACGACGACGGCAACTATACCGCTCCGTCTGCCGACGTCATCCTGTCCTACGTGCGCAACAAGATCCTGCTCGATGCTGCCGAGGACGAGGGCATCACCGTCTCTTCTAAGGAGATGAAGAAATACGCCGAGGATTCCATCGGCACTTCGGACTACAAGACCATGGCCACGCAGTATGGCGTGTCCAAGGACCAGGCCAAGCAGATCGTCCGCCAGTCCGCGACGCTGCAGAAGCTCTACAAGAAGAAGGTGGGCGATAGCTCCGCAAGCATGCCGACCGCCCCGACCGAGCCTGCTGACGGCAACGAGGAGACCGCGAGCAAGGACTACGCCGATTACATCATCAAACTTGCCGGCGACGAGTGGGATAGCGAAAAGGGCACCTGGAAGGACGCCGATAGCACCTACGCTAAGGCCTTCGCTGACGATGCCTTTACGGCTGATAGCGCTACCTACAAGCAGGCCATGACCGCCTATTACACCGCCTACCAGCAGTACTCTTCGCAGGCTTCGAGCGCCAGCTCCAAGTGGACCGAGTATGCTAACGGCCTGTATGCCAAGGCCAACATCAGCATCTACGGCCTGTTTGCGTAAGGTTTGCCTGCACTACTGTGCGCTAGCCGATCTGCCTGATTTAGCCCGCTAGAACGGACAACGTTCTAGCGGGCTTTTTGCTGCCGAAACCACTGGAGTAGGCCTCGCGCCCGCGCAAGCGCTCCATTGTGTTTCCCTAATTCATCTGGGAAAACGACTGCAAACGATTGCAAGTAACCGGTGAACGGTCGAAAACTACCGTTCACCGATAATCTCAAAACTGGTTCTAACTGGTATTAAGTCAAAAAGACCAATTCACATATCTTCACAATGACCTGCAATTTTTCTTCACGCTATTTTTAGCCGCCCTGCGTTGTTTAGACACAGGAAAAGATCCGATCTTTTGCCAAAACATTTCGAAACGGTTTCAAAACCGCAGGTAGAAGTGTTAACGACCGGTAAACGGTCGATTTATCACCGTGAGCGGTGCAAAAACGTTTTACCGTATGAATCAAGGAAAGCGACCTCTTCTGGGGTGATATAGTGACAACAACACGTCACGTGGTTACTACCAGTTTAGAAACCACTGGTCTTCAAAGAACGCTTTCCAAGAAGCTTTAAGGGCGAGCGCCCGCTGGCTTCCGAAAATCATCGGACTCAGATTGTACACACCTTCGGAAGGGAAATTTGAATGGTTGGCTTTATTCTTACCGGTCATGGACAGTTCGCACCCGGCCTTGCAAGCGCTATCGCGATGGTTGCTGGCGACCAGCCTGCTTTTACCGTCGTTCCTTTTGAGGGCGACCAGGCCGCATCCTACGGTGAGGATCTCCGCGCCGCTATTACCGCCATGCGCGAGGAGTGCGATGGCGTGCTCGTCTTTACCGACCTGCTTGGCGGCACCCCGTTCAACCAGTCGATGATGATTGCCCAGGATGTCGACAACGTCGAGGTTCTGACTGGCACCAACCTTCCCATGGTTATTGAGCTTCTGTTCCTCCGCGGCAATGCCACGCTCGCCGAGCTTGGCGAGCAGGCCGTGACCGTTGGCCAGACGGGCGTCACCGCCCAGACGGTCGCATCCGTTGCCAGCTCCGAGGAAGAGGATATCTTCGGCGACGAGGACGGCATCTAATGGCCGATTTCGGAGCCAACGTCCTGAGCTCCTCGGTCGCCCTTTTAGGCCTGCTTGTCATCATGGGCTTGATTTACACCATCTGGTCGCAAATCAACATGAAGAAGAAGCAGAAGTACTTCAAGGAGCTGCACACCGAGCTCAAGCCGGGTCAAGAGGTTCTTTTCGCCGGCGGTATCTACGGAACCGTCAAAGGCATCGAAGGCGAGAAGGTCCAGATCAAAGTCCGATCCGGAGCCGTCGTAGATGTTTCGCGTTACGCGATTCAGGAGATCAAGTAACTGTCGTCAGCAAATAACGAAAGGAAGCTGATCAACATGGCAGAACCCAACATTCTTCTTACCCGCATCGATAACCGACTGGTTCATGGTCAGGTTGCCACCCAGTGGAACTCCACCCTGGGCTCCAACCTCATCCTCGTCGCCAACGACGACGTGGCGTCCAACACCATGCGCCAGAACCTCATGAAGATGGCCGCTCCCGCCGGCGTCGCTACGCGTTTCTTCTCTCTGCAGAAGACCATCGACGTCATTGGCAAGGCGAGCCCGCGCCAGAAGATCTTCATCGTGGCCGAAACACCGGAAGACGTGCTTACGCTCGTCAAGGGCGGTGTGCCTATAAAGAAGGTAAACATCGGCAACATGCACATGTCGGAAGGAAAGCGCCAAGTCGCCACCTCCGTCGCAGTTAACGACGAGGATGTCGCTGCGTTTAAAGAGCTGCAGGAATTGGGGGTGGAGTTGGAGATCAGGCGCGTTCCGAGCACGCCTGTTGAGGACACGAGCAAGCTCTTCTCGTAATCCTCGTGATCCACGTTGTCAGGAGTGAAACCCTGACGTTCTGTACGTGAAATCCAAAGTGCGTACATACATTTTGAAAGGAGGAGCAAGATGGAATACTCGATCATCCAGATCGCTCTGGTCTTCGTCGTCACGTTCATCGCGGCAATCGACCAGTTTGACTTCCTCGAGTCTCTCTATCAGCCCATCGTCACCGGCGCCGTCATCGGTCTTATCCTTGGCGACCTCAACACCGGTCTTCTCGTGGGTGGTACCTATCAGCTCATGACGATCGGCAACATGCCGATCGGAGGCGCTCAGCCGCCTAACGCCGTCATCGGCGGCATCATGGCAGCCATTCTCGCTATCGCCACGGGCCTCGAGCCCAACGCGGCAGTCGGCCTCGCCATTCCGTTCGCTCTGCTTGGCCAGCTTGGCGTTACCCTGGTCTTCACGCTTATGTCCCCGCTTATGTCCACGGCCGATAACATGGCTCACAACGCGGACACCAAGGGCATCGAGCGCCTGAACTACTTCGCCATGGCTCTGCTCGGCCTGATCTTCGCTGTCGTCGTCACCCTGTTCTTCATCGCTGGCGCTACCATCGGTCAGACCATCGCTTCTGCCATCCCGACTTGGCTGCAGACCGGTCTCTCCGCTGCAGGCGGCATGATGCGCTTCGTCGGCTTCGCCGTCCTGCTCAAGGTTATGATGAACCGCGATATGTGGGGCTTCTTCCTCATGGGCTTTGGCCTCGCGCTCATCACCGTTGCCAACGATTCGCTGGCAACCCCTGCTCTGCTCATCCTCGCTCTCATCGGCTTCGGCATCGCTTTCTGGGACTTCCAGCAGCAGACCGAGCTGAAGGGTGCAGCTGTTTCTGACGGAGGTGACTTCGAAGATGGCATCTAATGAGTATGTGATCCCGGAGCACTACGAGGATCTCACTCCTGCTCCGCAGCTCGACCAGAAGACCCTCAACAAGATGGCTTGGCGCTCCTGCTTCCTGCAGGCATCGTTCAACTACGAGCGCATGCAGGCCGCTGGCTGGCTTTACTCCATCATCCCCGGTCTGGAGAAGATCCACACCAACAAGAACGACCTCGCGGCTTCCATGAGCCACAACCTGGAGTTCTTCAACACCCACCCGTTCCTTGTCACCTTTGTTATGGGCATCGTGCTTTCGCTCGAGCAGAACAAGGTTGACATCCCCACGATCCGCGCCGTCCGCGTCGCCGCAATGGGCCCGCTCGGTGGTATCGGTGACGCCCTGTTCTGGCTGACGCTCGTGCCTATCACGGCCGGCATCACCTCCAACATGGCCATCAACGGCAACGCCGCTGCACCGATCATCTTCCTGGTGATCTTCAACGTCGTCCAGTTCGCTCTGCGCTTCTGGCTCATGAACTGGTCCTACAAGCTTGGCACCAGCGCTATTGACGCTCTGACCGCCAACATGCAGGCCTTCACGCGTGCCGCTTCCATCATGGGCGTCTTCGTCGTCGGTTGCCTGGTCGTCACCATGGGTGGCACCCAGATCAACCTCCAGATCCCCAACGGCACCACCCGTGGTCTCTCCGCTACTACCGTGATCGTCTCCGAGAAGGAGGCCGAGAACTTCACCGGTATGGAGGGCATCGATACCGAGACCGCTGAGGCCGGTACCATCGCCATGACCGATAAGGACGGCAACGCCCTTACCGCTTCCGATGCCGACGGCAACGCTGTCGAGTGCGGCGTCACCGATCTGGGTAACGGCATGGAGTCCGTGACCTACGGCACCGTTACCGAGGATCCGGTCAACTTCTCTGTTGCCGACACCCTCAACACCATCGTCCCGAAGCTCGTCCCGCTTATGCTTACGCTGCTGCTTTACTACATGTTCGCTAAGCACAGCTGGACCCCGACCAAGGGCATTCTCCTGCTCTTCGTCCTTGGCATCCTGGGCGCTGGCCCGCTTGGTCTCTGGCCGAGCATCTGGTAAGGCTCTAGCTTGAGGGGTGTGTCCCTACGCGGCTCACACCCCGACCCCTTAAGCCATGTGTATGTTAAAAGCCGCGTGCTCGAAAGAGCGCGCGGCTTTTGTTTTCTTAATGATTCGGGTGTGGCAGACAGATAATGCATAACACCCTAGGTAGTTAGCCGAATTCGAGCAAAAGGGAGGATAGGATGGCGATCGGAGCGCGTAAGCAACCGCTGTACGATCAGCTGGTCGATATTCTGACCGAAAAGATTGACCATGAATATCGCGCCGGTGACATGATTCCTTCCGAGCGCGAACTTTCGGAGCGCTATGGTCTCTCGCGCACTACGGTACGCCTGGCTCTGCAGGAACTGGAGCGTTTAGGACTGGTGGTTCGGCAGCACGGTCGCGGTACCTTTGTGACCGACCGTTCGGCAAAAGCAACCAATCTTATGCAGTCCTACAGCTTTACCGAGCAGATGCGCGCGATGGGTCGAGAACCCGAGACCACGATTCTCGAGTTTTGCGAGATTGAGGCCGATAAGAATCTGGCCGAGCATATGGGATTGCGCATCGGTGATCGCATTTTTAAGCTCAAGCGCCTTCGTTCTGCCGACAACATGCCCATGATGGTCGAACGCAGCTATCTACCGGTTCGTCAATTTCTGTCCCTAAAGCGACCGCTGCTGGAGCGTAAGCCGCTTTACGATGTGATTGAGCAGGACTTTCAGCAAAAGATTCGCGTGGCCGAAGAGGAGTTCTATGCGAGCATAGCCCGTCCCACCGATGCCCACCTTTTGGGAATTGTCGAGGGCTCGCCTGTGCTCGATTTGGTCAGGACTACGTATAACGAGTCAAACGAGGTAGTGGAGTACACACTCTCGGTTGCTCGTGCCGATCAGTTTAAATACAAGGTTTACCACCAGCGCAGTAACTAGTGCTCGCATCGTTTCCATATGGTGATTCTTTGCATTTAACTGGTTACTACCAGATAACCAACCGAAGTGTATAATTGCACGTCAGAGGATTACTTCTAGAGAGAGGTATTAAAAATGTTCGAGAAGAGTGTCGAGGAGCTCACCGAGCTCGGCGCCCAGATCACCACGGCCGAGATTGCTCAGCAGCCCGAGCTTTGGCGTGATACGCTCAACATCTATCGCGAGAACAAGGAGGCCATCGAGGCCTTCCTGGCCGAGGCTCGCGCTATGGGCGAGGGTCGTCTGTCCGTTGTCTTCACCGGTGCCGGTACGTCCGACTACGTTGGCGATACCTGCGCCCCGTACCTGCGTCACGCTGGCAACACTGATCTCTACGACTTTAAGCCCATCGCCACGACCGACATCGTGAGCGCCCCGCGCGACTTCCTGCGCGCCGAGGATCCCACGCTCGTGGTTTCCTTTGCCCGCTCTGGCAACAGCCCCGAGAGCCTTGCCGCCGTTGCCGTTGCCAAGGAGCTCGTCCACAACGTCAAGTTTCTCAACATCACCTGCGCTCCCGAGGGCAAGCTCGCCGTCGAGTCCGCCGATGATCCCAATGCGCTGACGCTGCTCATTCCGCGCGCCAACGACAAGGGCTTCGCCATGACCGGTTCCTACACCTGCATGACCCTGCTCTCCACCCTTATTTTCGACACTGCCTCTGACGAGCAGAAGGCCGAGTGGGTCGAGACGATTGCCAAGATGGGCGAGGAGGTCATCTCCCGTGAGCCTGAGATCGCCGATTACCTGGCTGGCGACTTCAACCGCGTGACCTACTTGGGTTCTGGCTCCTTCGGTGGCCTTGCCCAGGAGAGCCAGCTCAAGATCCTCGAGCTCGCTCACGGTCTGGTTGCTACTTCCTACGACACCTCCATGGGCTATCGTCACGGACCTAAGTCCTTCGTCGACGATAAGACGCTCGTCTTCGTGTTCGTCAACAACGACGCCTACACCCGTCAGTACGACATCGACATCCTCAACGAGATCGGTGGCGACAAGATTGCTCAGCACACCGTTGCCGTTCAGCAGGATGGCGCTACCGTCTACGAGGGCGAGTCCTTCACCTTTAAGGGCTACGAGGCGCTTCCCGAGGGCTACCTTGCCCTGCCGTTCGTGATGTTTGCCCAGGCTATCAGCCTGCTCAACTCCGTGCGCGTGGGCAACACGCCCGATACGCCGAGCCCCACCGGCACGGTCAACCGCGTGGTCAAGGGTGTGACGATTCACCCCTTCACCGCTTAATCGCGTCCCCCTGTAAGGGCGCCCGTCCGCTCATAACGGCGGGCGGGCGCTTTTTGTTTTTACATGGACCGGGTATAAGCATTACCACAGTCAACTGCTTTAGAAGCAAGGAGTGCATATGAGCACGTACGCAATTAAGGCTGACAAGTTCTTCTTGCCGGCAGGCCCGCAACTGGGCGGCTATCTTATGGTCGAGGATGGCGTTTTTGGCGCCTGGCAGGCCGACGAGCCCTCTTGCGAGATTAAGGACTACACGGGATCGTGGATCGCACCGGGTATGGTCGATACTCACATCCATGGCTTCTATAACCACTCGACTACCGATAACGATCCCGAGGGCATTGATATCAGCTCGACCGAGCTCGCCCGTCGCGGTACCACCAGCTGGCTGCCCACGACGTTCACCGATGGCGTCGAGCAGATCAAGGATGCCTGCGCCGCCATCGCCCAGGCGGACGAGGGTCGCGGCCCCGACTTCTGCGGTGCTCGCATTCAGGGCATCTACCTGGAGGGCCCCTTCTTTACCATGAAGCACGTGGGCGCGCAGAACCCCGCTTATCTTATCGATCCCTCCGAGGAGGTCTTCGATCAGTGGCAGGAGGCTGCGGGCGGTCGCATCGTTAAGAGCGCCATGGCGGCCGAGCGCGACGGTGCCGCTGCTTATGCGGCTGCTCTGAACGCCAAGGGTGTGGTGACCAGCATCGGTCACTCCGACGCCACCTACGATGAGTGCATCGCCGCCATCAACGCCGGTGCCAGCTGCTTTACGCATACCTATAACGGCCAGCGCGGGCTGCATCACCGTGAGCCCGGTGTCGTGGGCGCTGCCATGTCCACGCCCGAGACCTACGCCGAGATCATCTGTGACGGTAAGCACGTAAACCCTGCCGCCATCAAGGCGCTGCTGCAGGCAAAGGGCTGGCAGCACACGGTGCTCATCACCGACTGCCTGGGTTGCGGCGGCATGCCCGAGGGCAGCTACACCAGTGGTGGCATGGACGTCATCATGAAGGACAACCTGTGCTGGCTCGCCGACGGCAAGAGCATTGCCGGCTCGGTGCTCACGCTTGCCCAGGGCGTCAAGAACATCGTCGACTGGGGCATCGCCAGCGCCGATATCGCCATTCGCATGGCAACTGAGGTGCCGGCGCGCTCTGCACACATCGAGGATAAGTGCGGCAGCATCATGCCGGGTCGCGACGCCGACTTTGTCGTGTTCGACCATGAGCTCACCCTCGTCGAGACGTATGTTGGCGGCCAGAGCGTCGGCAACGCCTTTACCGAGTAACGATAGAAAAAGACGGCGGGCCCGAATCTGCTCGGACCCGCCGTATGGGTTAAACGCTCAAAAGCACCTTTACAGTTACAGCTTGTTAGCGATCTTCTTTGCCGTGCGCTTGACGCCGGCCACCAGACCTCCTGCAGGATGCTCCTTCTCGTAGGCTAGACGCTTCTCGCGCTTGGCATACTCTTCGACGATGATGTCGCCGTACTCGTCTTCGATTTTGTTGAAGAAATCGACGGCTCCCTTAATCTCTTCGGCAGTTGGGTGCCCCTTCTGGACGCCGCCGGCGAGCTTGAACGGTCCCCACGTATCAAAGCCGGGGCAGCCGTAGACACCCATAAAGATGGCCTGCCTCATGCGGCAGATGCCATCGATATCCTTGCCGTACCACTTGTTTTTGCCACCGTAGGTCATAAGGCCAAACACCTTGTCCTGCGGCTGCAGCACGTTCGTGAGCACGCGCGCCATATCTTTGTCGATCTCGGAGTAATAAATGCCCGTGGCGACGCCGATCAGATGGTATTCGTGCAGGTCGGGGTACTCGTTTTTACCGAGTGACTTCACGTCGAGGGTATCGATTTCGGGGTGTGCCTCAACGATGGCGTCCACGAGCTTTTTCGTATTGCCGTGGTGGCGTGAGGCATAAAGGATGATGGTTCGCATAAGAAGGCCTTTCAGCTGTAATTGCATCAATGTCTGTATGGTACCCCGTTGCATGCCTGGGAAACCGGACGCATCGATGAACGTGCGGGTTTGTCCTTTGGTCAGGGCCGAGACGGGTTCTTGCGAGCAAAAAGCAGTTGTTCGAAAGGATGGACAATGGAATACGCTCTCTCCAACGATTCGATTTCTATCAAGGTCTCCACGGCCGGTGGTTCGTTTACCTCGATTGAGGCTGGAGGTCGCGAGTACTTGTGGCAGGGCGATCCCGCCGTGTGGTCCGGCCAGGCACCGATTTGCTTCCCGATTTGCGGAGGTTTGCGCGATAACAGCGCCATGACGTTTGCCGGACATCATGTGAAGCTCGCCCGCCATGGGTTTGCGCGCAAACAGGAGTGGAAGCTGCTGAGCCAGAGCGAGAACGAGCTGGCGATGTGCCTGGCTTCGGAGGATAACGCCGCGCTGCTGAGCGATTATCCGTATCCGTTTAAGCTTGTCGCCCGCTATACGCTCGAGGACGCCGCCGTGCGCGTCTCCTATGAGGTTACCAACGAGGGCACCGAGGACATGCCTTTCTTTATCGGTGGACACCCCGGCTTTAGGTGCCCGCTCGATGAGGGCGAGGCCTATACGGACTACGAGCTGCGCTTTGAGAAGGACGAAGCTGCTGAGCTTTGCACTGCCGTCCCCTCGACTGGCTTGATTGATGTGGACAGGCGCTCCAAGAACCCCATGGTGGGAAAGACGCTGCCTTTGTCGCATGAGCTCTTCGATTTTGCGGAGACCATCTTTGACGTGCTCGAGAGCCGTCAGGTCACGCTTTCCAAAAAGGGCGAGGACAAGGGTGTTCGCCTGAGCTTTGAGGGCTTCCCGTACCTCATTGTGTGGAGCAAGCCCGAGGGTGATTTTGTGGCAGTTGAGCCCTGGGGCGGTCTTTCGACCTGCTCCGATGAGGACGACGTGCTTGAGCACAAGCGCGGCTGCCTTATCGCCAAGCCCAAAGAAACCATCGTGCGCTCGTTCACAATCGAGATTCTGTAGTCGCATGTAGCCAATTCGTTTTGCAAGGCATAAGGAGCCTGCGAGATAAGGAGCTAGAAATGATCCTCACCGTTACGATGAACCCGTCCGTCGATACGCGCTATCAGCTCGATGAGCTCATTATCGACGACGTCAACCGCGTGACGCCCGAAAAGACCGCCGGCGGTAAGGGCCTCAACGTGGCCCGCGTCCTGGGCCAGCTGGGCGACGATGTCGTGGCAACCGGCTTGCTTGGTGGTCATATGGGCGCCTATATGGCCGAGCTCATGGATGCCAACGGCATTAAGAATGATTTTGTGCCCATCAAGGGCGAGACTCGCATCTGTCTCAATATCCTTCATGCTGGCAACCAGACCGAGTTGCTCGAGAGCGGCCCGACGATTGCCCCCGAGGAACTCGATGCCTTTACCGCCAAGTTCGCCGAGCTTGCGAGCAAGGCCGATGTCGTTACCATCTCGGGTTCGCTGCCCCGCGGCGTCGAGGCGGACTACTACGCCAAGATCACGGGCATTGCAGAGAACGCCGGCGCCAAGGTGCTGCTCGATACCTCGGGCGCCTCGCTCGAGGCTGCGCTCAAGTCCGAGGTCAAGCCTGAGCTGGTTAAGCCTAACCTGACCGAAATTAACGGCCTTCTGGGCACGAGCTTTACCACCGACGATGTGGACGAGCTCCGTTCCGCGCTCGCCTCTGACGCCCGCTTCTCCGATATCCCCTGGGTCGTCGTATCCATGGGCGCTGCCGGCTCCGTTGGTTTCCATAACGGCCGTGCGTTCCGCGCCAAGACCCCCGATATCCCCGCCGTTAACGCTACGGGCTCTGGCGATTCGACCATTGCCGGCTTCGCACATGCGATTGCTGCCGGAGCCGACGACGAGACGGTGCTGCGTACCGCCAACACCTGCGGCAAGCTCAATGCCATGGATCCCATGACTGGCCACTTGGTTATGGATCGTTGGGACGAGGTTTACAACGGCGTTGTCGTGACCGAGCTGTAGGAGCTTGTGCTGCGGCCCCGGCATCGGTTGCCAGCTCATGTCGACGACAAGTGCAGTAGCATTATGCCGGGGCGCGACGCCGACACTGTCGTGTTCAATCCCGACCTTACCCTGGTCGAGACGCATGTGGGTGGCAACAGCGTCGGTAATGCGTTTGCCGAGTAGCCGCCAAAGAAACGATCCGAGAGGGGATTTAGATGATTTACGGTGCATTGGGCGATATCGAGGAGTACCGTGGAATGCTCAAGGGCCTCGACGTGCTGATCGACTGGCTCGAGGAGAACGATCCGGCGAAGCTCGAGGTCGGCAGCCATCCGATTCTGGGCGACAAGGTCTTTGCGAACGTCATGGCTCCCACGACGCGTCCCGAAGCCGAGGCTCACTATGAGACGCATCAGCGCTATCACGACCTGCAGATCGACGTCGAGGGTCGCGAGGCCTTTAAGGTTGCCACGGGCAGCCTGACGCTGGTTCAGGAGTTTGACGAGAAGGACGACTACGATCTGGTCGATTCCGACGCCTCGATCGCCGGCGATCTTGCTGACGACAAGTTTGCGCTGTTTGTTGCCGGCGAGCCTCACATGCCCACGCTCGAGTTCCAGGGCGATGGCGCGCAGCCGGTCAAGAAGATTTGCTTTAAGCTGCTTGCAGATGCTTACTGGGAGGAGTAGCGCGCTGCTCGGCTGAGCTGTTCGTGTTGCGAGCGTTATCCCTTGGGGGAGCTCGCTTGGGCCCCGCTGAACGCGGTTCCTTTGGGGATTGCGGTTGGCGGGGCTTTCTGTTTTTGAGTAGGGGAGTTGAGGCCGTTACGATACGTGGATTGGCGCACGCGCACTCAAAATCGGCAACAAAAAAGCCGCCCGAAGGCGGCTATCTTGTGCAATGGAGCCAGCGACCGGGCTCGAACCGGTGACCCCCGCTTTACGAGAGCGGTGCTCTACCAACTGAGCTACGCTGGCGACCATGTGATGACGCAACTGAGACGTCAACGGCTGTCTATGATACGGGACATCGCAAATCTGCGCAAGTGTTCTGACGGCTTTTCTCACTTTAAATGCACTAATATTGGAGACGTGATGTCTCGCTCTTACGGGTCTCAAACAGAATGGGGCTGCCATGGCTCAACCCAAGATTCTTCTCACACGCATCGATGACCGGTTTATTTACGGGCAAGACATTGAGCTGTGGAACGAGGCTGTGGGTTCCAACCTCGTCCTGATCGTCAACGATGAGATCGCGGCGGATTCGCGCAAGTGGGCGCCTATGAGGGTCGCGGCGCCCGAGGGCGTGTGGACGCGGTTTTTCTCGGTGCAAAGGACCATCGACATCATTCATACCGCAACGCCGCGCCAGTTGATTCTGATCATGGTGGCCTCACCCGCCGATGCACTCGCGCTGGTTAAGGGTGGCGTGCCGATCACCAAGATCAGCATTGGCCATATGCGGGCAAGGGAGGGCAAACGTCCCGCAACGCCCGCAGTCGCCATAGACGACGCAGACGTCGCTGCCCTCAAAGAACTGCAGGCGCTCGGCATAGAACTAGAA
>CDZP01038080.1_pt1 | contig 31948 bp, 24 predicted proteins | sample 554941 | NCBI WGS metagenome assembly CDZP01 (sample SAMEA3182064, study PRJEB8094) | gut metagenome | biome: human; feature: gut; material: Stool; isolation source: human stools | place: Canada | collected 2013-01-28
TGTAGCGGCGGTCACTGCGCAGCCGTTGGCGGCTCTGCCGCCTTACGGATGCGGCGTGCCCTTTACGGGTAGTGACCGCCATTGGCAGCTGCAAATTTCCGGGCACCATCGTCGACCGCACACGCCATTGTAGGGGAGGGGCATGCCCCTCCCGGCGCAATGCTGTCGATACGCACAGACTATCGTTAAAATGGAACCGGTTCCGACGGGGCCTGTAGCGGCGCTCAGTGAGCGCCCTGTACAGGGCAATTAAACCGCGTAAGGGCGCTGGTGCACCGCCGCACCACCCTGACGTGTCATTGCGAGGCCCCGAAGGGGCCGTGGCAATCTCGGGAAGGCACTGCCGATTCGTACCGGCTGCCGATAAAACGTACAAACCGATTGCGTCTGTAGCGGCGGTCACTGCGCAGCCGTTGGCGGCTCTGCCGCCTTACGGATGCGGCGTGCCCTTTACGGGTAGTGACCGCCATTGGCAGCTGCAAATTTCCGGGCACCATCGTCGACCGCACACGCCATTGTAGGGGAGGGGCATGCCCCTCCCGGCGCAATGCTGTCGATACGCACAGACTATCGTTAAAATGGAACCGGTTCCGACGGGGCCTGTAGCGGCGCTCAGTGAGCGCCCTGTACAGGGCAATTAAACCGCGTAAGGGCGCTGGTGCACCGCCGCACCACCCTGACGTGTCATTGCGAGGCCCCGAAGGGGCCGTGGCAATCTCGCAGTACCCGGCCGGATCACAGGAAAGCCCCGGCAAAATCGTAACTGTCTTCCCGAGATAGCCACGTCGCTTCGCTCCTCGCAATGACATATCAGGGGAGCATGACGCCGGGAACGGTGCATTGCACCGAATTGGCCGTCCGATTGCCGCTTCGCGGACGGGCCTGGCTGTCCCCGCCCCTACAGCATCACGGAATCATGGGGAGCCGTCTCAGCCCTGCTCCACGGCCATCAGCTTTTCGATGCGGCGCTTATGGCGCTCTCCGTTCGAAAACGAGGTGTCAAGGAACGTGTCGACGATCTCCAGCGCCAGCAGCTCACCGACGAAGCCCGCGCCGAGGGCCATCATGTTCGCGTCGTTGTGCTCGCGCGTCAGGCGGGCGGACACCGGGTCGGACAGCAGGGCGCAGCGGATGCCGTGCACCTTGTTCGCCGTGATGGAAACGCCGATGCCCGTCGTGCACATCACGATGCCGCGCTCACATGCGCCGGAGGCGACGGCTTCGGCCGCCGGGCGGGCAAAGTCTGGATAGTCGCAGCTGTCCTTCGTAAACGTGCCGAAATCCACGCATTCCATACCGCGCGCGGTCAGATGGGCCTTCACGGCCTCCTTCAGCGCCAGCGCGCCGTGGTCACAGGCAATTGCAATTTTCATAAGATAACCTCCTGTATCAGAACATAAAAAGTATGGAAGAGACGGCGCACAGCGCCAGCACGGCGGCCGGGACCGCCGCAGAGACGGCCGCGCCGCGGTCGCACAGCCTCTGCCAGACCCACGCGAGGGCCATGGCCAGCGGCAGCGGCAGCAGGAACAGGCCGGAGAGGGCCCACAGCGCCGCAGCGGAGACGAGCAGCAGCAGGATCATCGCGCAGCGAAGGTCGTGCCCGCGGCAAAGCCCGTGCAGCAGCTCCGGCAGCGTCAGAACGGCAAGCGCGCCGAGCGCCAGCTCCGTCGGCGAAAATCGTCCCGGCAGCGTCACGGCGGCGCGGAGAGCTCCGCACAGCGCGGGCCAAAGCGCCTCATAGAAGCGGAAAGAACGCAGCGCCTCAAGCGGCGTGCCGCGCCCCGCCATCCACCAGCCGAGCACGGCCACGCCCAGCGCGCCGAGCAGACTCAGCGGGAGCGTCAGCGCAAGCGACCGGCCGAGGCCCGTGCGGCGGGAGAGCCGCGTGCAGACATAGCCGATGGGATATAGCGGCAGCAGCAGGAGCAGCGCCCGCTCCTTCAGCAGCCCGGCGGCAAAGCACACCACGGACAGCACGATCCAGCCCCCGCCGCGACGCTTTGCCGTGCGCCAGAGCACATAGCCCAGCAGCGCTGCCGTCACGGCCGGGGAGCCATCCTGCAGCAGGCCGAAGAGCAGCGCGCCGGACAGGGCGGGCAGCATCCCGCCCAGCAGACGGCGCAGCAGCAAATGGGCGCAGCCCGCAGCCAGCCCGGCAAACAGGACCGGCAGCAGCGCCTCCGGCGTTACGGGCAGGGCATGGAAGCGCAGCCGGTGCTCCAGCAGGCGCAGGCCCGTCACGGCAAGGCACAGCAGCAGGGCTGCCGGGGCGTCCATCCCGTGCAGGGGACAGCCCGAAACCGGCTGCCACGGCGGCGGCGTCAGGCGGCCGATCCATTCCGTCGTCCCGGCGCGCGGGCGCAGCACGGCAAAATACCGCGCCAGCATCCAGATGGCGGCTGCCAGCGCGCAGCCGGGCACGGCAAAGCGAACGATCTCGCGGAGCATCGGCCTTCCCCCTTTCGTTTCTCTTATCTTATCATAGGGCAGCGGAAAGTGCAACGATAATTCCGCGGGAAGGCCGCCGGTCGTGCGCTGTAGGGGAGGGGCATGCCCCTCCCGGCACGGTACTCACGGTCCGGTACAGGCCATCGTGAAAATGGTATGCACCCCCGAATTGTCATTGCGAGGAGGCCGCAGGCCGACGTGGCGCCCTGAGCGCGAAGCGCGAGGAAGTGCCCTTGGGGTGCAATCTCGCAGTACCCAGCCGGATAACAGGGTACTCCCGGCGAAATCGCAACTGCCTTCCCGAGATTGCCACGTCGCTTCGCTCCTCGCAATGACAATTCCGGGGCTATTATCATTTTAATGTCAGCCTGTTCCGTTCGCCGGTGCAGCGCCGGTCGGGGCATGCCCCGACCCTACAACGCACAACCGGAAACTTTCCGTTTCTATTCGCCCCGCCTCGCGCTTTTCTTTTCCCCCGAAATATGGTATCATGGGTGCAGGAGGTGCTCTGCATGGCGAATGTGTTTGACTATCTTGACTGGCGCGGCGATCTGACGCTCGATCTCGTGCCGTTGTGCGACGTGGACGCCGTTGTGCTGTCCCGCCTGTCCTACCTGCCGCTCGACGGGCTCGTCCCGCCGGAGGGGGCGCCGGTCGGCGCGCTCATGCGGCAGCTCCTCGCTTCGAAGCCGCCGCTGCTCCTGCCGGAGGACGGGCGGTTCATCCCTGCCCTTGCGGCAAGCCAGCGCTTCTGCGAGATGCGGATCATGGATTATGTAAACCAAATCGACCTCGAGAGCCAGACGCAGTTTGCGGCCATCACCGTCGCCCTCGGCGACGGGCGGCATTTTGTCGCCTTCCGCGGGACGGACGGCACGCTCGTCGGCTGGAAGGAAGATTTCAACATGGCCTTCACCTGCCCCGTTCCGGCCCAGCGCCTCGCGGCGCATTATGCCGCCTCGGCCATGCTGCGCTTTCCGGGGGAGTTCCTGCTCGGCGGCCACTCCAAGGGCGGCAACCTCGCGGTCTATGCCGCAGCGTTCTGCCCCGCAGCCCTGCAGGAGCGCATCGCGGCGGTGTATAACAACGACGGCCCCGGCTTCGATGCCGAGGTGATCGCCCTGCCGGGCTACCAGCGTATCTGCGCGCGGGTGCAGACGTTTGTGCCGCAGTCGTCCATCGTCGGCATGCTGCTCGAGCACGAGGAGGCCTATACCATCATCCACAGCACGGGTGACGGCTTCGGCCAGCACAATCTCTATACCTGGGAGGTGCTGCGCGACCGCTTCGTTACGCTCGAGACCGTCACGAACGGCAGCCGCTTCCTCGACCGGACGCTCAAGCAGTGGCTGGCCGGGCTGGAGCCGGAGCAGCGCGAGCGGACGATCGACACGGTCTACCACATGCTGTGCGAAACGAACGCCGAGACGCTGCATGAATTGAAGGAGAACCGCTTTTCCCGCGCGCTGGCGCTGCTGCGCTCGGCCAAGGGGCTGGACGAGGATACGCGCAAGCTGCTCGTCCATGCCGCAGGGGTGTTTTTCCGCAGCGCGGGCCGTTCCCTGAAGCAGGCGCGCGTCCCAGATGAACAGGAATCCTGAAAAAACGACCGGGACGGGATGAACATCATCCCGTCCCGGTTTCTGTATGAGTTTCGTTGGCGCATTGCAGCGGCGCCCGGCCAATTGCACACGCCATTGTAGGGGAGGGGCATGCCCCTCCCGACGGTGCACCTGCAGTCCGCATCGGCCGCCGTTAAAATGGAAGCGGCCTCAGGTTTGTCATTGCGAGGAGCGAAGCGACGTGGCAATCTCGTGCAGGCACTTGCAGCCCGTACAGGGTAACGATAAAACGTACCAACCGATTGCGTCTGTAGCGGCGCTCATTGAGCGCCTTGTAGGGGACAATTCAACCGCAGAAGGGCGCTGGTGCACCGCCGCGCCACCCTGACGTGTCATTGCGAGGAGCGAAGCGACGTGGGAATCTCGTGCAGGCACTTGCAGCCCGTACAGGGTAACGATAAAACGTACCAACCGATTGCGTCTGTAGCGGCGCTCATTGAGCGCCTTGTAGGGGACAATTCAACCGCAGAAGGGCGCTGGTGCACCGCCGCGCCACCCTGACGTGTCATTGCGAGGAGCGAAGCGACGTGGGAATCTCGTGCAGGCACTTGCAGCCCGTACAGGGTAACGATAAAACGTACCAACCGGTTGCGTCTGTAGCGGCGCTCATTGAGCGCCTTGTAGGGGACAATTCAACCGCAGAAGGGCACTGGTGCACCACAGCACCCGCCTGATGTGTCATTCCGAGGAGCGAAGCGACGTGGGAATCTCGCAGTACCCGGCTGGTTCACAGGAAAAGTCCCGGCGAAAACGCAACTGCCTTCCCGAGATTGCCACGGCCCCGTTGGGGCCTCGCAATGACAAGTCGGGGGCCGTTACCATTTTAACGGCAGCCTGTTTATTACGCTGGTGCGGCACCGGGAGGGGACAGCCCGGCCCCTACAGCGCACGACTGGCGGCCTCGTTCAACTATCCGCTTTCCATTATCAACTTCCCGCTTGCCGCCTGCCCTGCCCCTACTTCGTTACTTCAAAATTCTTGCAGCGCTTTCCTCGGCAAACTGGCGGGTATAGAGGTCGTGGTAATAGCCGCCCTTCTGCAGCAGCTCCAGGTGCCTGCCCTGCTCGACGATGCGGCCGTCGCGCACGACGAGGATGAGGTCCGCCTTGCGGATGGTGGACAGGCGGTGGGCGATCAGGAACGACGTGCGGTCGCGCAGCAGGTGGTCGATGGCGTTCTGGATAAGCTGCTCCGTCTGCGTGTCGATGGAGGACGTCGCCTCGTCGAGCACGAAGATGCGCGGATCGGCCAGCACGGCGCGCGCAAAGGAGATCAGCTGCTTTTCGCCCGTGGACAGGCGGTCGCCGCCCTCGCCGACGTCGCTGTCCCAGCCCTTTTCGAGCTTGGCTGCGACCTGATCGGCCGAAACGGTCCGCGCCGCTGCCTCGACCTCGGCGTCCGTGGCGTCCAGACGGCCGTAGCGGATGTTCTCGCGGATCGTGCCGGAGAACAGGTGCGGATTCTGCAGCACATAGCCGATGTTCGAGTGCAGCCACAGCTGGCTGCGCTCACGGTAGTCCCGGCCGTCGATGAGGATCTGGCCGGACGTCGGCTCAAAAAAGCGGCAGGCGAGGTTCACGAGCGTGCTCTTGCCCGCACCGGTCTCCCCAACGATGGCGACGGTCGTTCCGGCGGGGATTTTCAGCGAGAAGTGCGACAGCACGTCCTCACCGCCGTCCGGATAGCGGAACGTGACGTCGCGGAACTCGATGTCGCCGCGCAGCGGCTCCCAGTTTTCGCGCTTGGGGTGGAAGGCGTCGCCGTAGCGGGCGATGACCTCCGGCGTGTCGGCAATCTGCGGCTTTTCGTCCAGCAGGCCTGTCACGCGCTCAATGGAGGCCTGCAGCGAGATGAATTCTGCGATGTTCGCGGCCGTCATCTGGATCGGCTCGAAAATGCCGACGGCGTAGGTCGTGAAGGCCGAGAGCGTGGCGATCTGCAGCACCTGCTCCTGCACCATATAGCCGCCGCGCAGCAGCACGATGGCCACGGCCGCCGTGGAGCAGAACAGCACGAGGGGGATATACACGGCGTTCAGCCGCGCGGCACGGATGCCGCAGTCGTGCATCTCCTTTGTCAGCGCGCGGAACGAGGCCGTGTTCTGCTCCTCGATGCCGAGGGCCTTCGACGTCTTCGCGCCGGTGATGCCCTCGTTGAACGCGCCGGTGATGCGGGAGTTCAGCTTGCGGACGCGGCGGTTCCAGTGCAGGATGCGATTCTGAAAATAGCCCGTGAGCACGGCGATGACCGGCACGATGACGATAACGACAAGGGCGAGCTTCCAGTTGAGCAGCAGCATCGCGGCGAACGTGCCGAGCACATAGAACATGGCCCAGAGGATATCCGTCAGGTTCCACGCGACCATGGAGGCGATGCGCGAGGTGTCGCTCATGACGCGGCTGAGCAGATAGCCCACCGGCGTGACGTTATAGAACGAGAACGACAGCGTCTGCAGGTGCGTGAAGAGGTTCGCGCGCATGTCGCGCCCGGCGCACATCTCGATCTTCATGGAGTTGCGCGCAAAGGCCACAACGGACAGGGCCTGCAGCAGGATGACGCCGAAATAGCACAGCGTGTAGGGCAGCAGGCCCGACAGCGTCCCGGCCTCGATATAATTTGAGATGGCATAGCGCTGGAACAGCGGCAGCACGACGTCGATGGCGGCCGTGATCAGGTTGAAGGCGAACATGCCCGCAAAATCGCGGCGGTATGGCCGCATGACGGGCATCAGGCGCTTCCAGATGCCCCATTGGAACGACTTGGTATAGTCCTGTTCATCAAAGGCAGGCATCAGACTCCCTCCTTTCCGAGCAGGCGGCGGTCGTCGCTGCTCATCTGGATGTCATAGATATCGCGGTAAATGCCGGGCTTGGCGATGAGCTCGGCGTGTGTGCCCAGCTCCGAGACGCGGCCGCCGTCGAGCACGAGGATGCAGTCGGCCTGCATGAGCGTCGTCACGCGGTGGGAGATGAGCAGCACCGTCGCCTTGCCGAGCGATTCGTGCAGGGCGGCGCGGATCTTTGCGTCCGTCTCGGCATCCACGGCCGAGAGCGAATCGTCAAACACCATGATGGGCGCCCTCTGCATCAGCATGCGCGCAATGGCCACGCGCTGCTTCTGCCCGCCGGACAGCGTCACGCCGCGCTCGCCCACGAGCGTCTCATAGCCCTCCGGGAATTCGCAGATGGCCTCGTCCACGCAGGCAATGGCCGCGGCGCTGCGCAGCTCCTCCTGCGGCGCGCCGGGGCGCGTGGCGGCGATGTTCTCGCGGATGGTCTGCGAGAACAGGAACGGCTCCTGCAGCACAAGGCCGATCTGGCTGCGCAGGCTCTCGCGCGTAAAGCTGCGGATGTCCACGCCGCCGATGGTGATGCGGCCCTCCTGCAGGTCGTACAGCCGGTCGAGCAGATGCACGAGCGTGCTCTTGCCCGAGCCGGTGCCGCCGAGGATGGCAAACGTGCTTCCCTGCGGAATCGTGAACGAGACGTCCTGCAGCACGGGCGTCTCGCCGTAGCCGAACGTCACATGGTCAAAGACGATGTCACCCGCCGCGCTGTGCGGCGCGGCCTCGGGCGCGTCCTTCTCCTCCGGCGCGCGCAGGATATAGCCCACGCGGTCAAGCGACACGCCCGCCTTGCTCATGTCCGAAAGCACGCGGCCGAGCGAGCGCACCGGCCACGACAGGGCCTCGTTATAGCTGATAAAGGCGAGAAATTCGCCGAGCGTCATATTGCCGTGCACGCTCTCGACGATGCCGCAGACGATGATGACCATGACCTGCAGGCACGTCAGCAGCGTGCCGGAGGCCCAGTAGACCGACAGCAGGCGGCCAAGGCGGATCCACAGGCTGGCAAATTTCTCGTTCTTTTCGCAGAAGCGGTCCGTTTCGAAGCGCTCGCGGCCGAAGGCACGCACAACGCGCACGCCGGTCAGGTTCTCCTGCGCACAGGTCGTCAGGTCGCCCTCGGCCTCGTCCGCCGCCTGAAAGCGGCCGGAGATGCGCCGGTAGAACACACCGGACGACAGGCCGACGATCGGGATGAACGCCAGCGCCACGAACGACAGCCGCACGTTCATCCGGAACATGATGACGAGATATAAAATGATGAGGAAGACCGTGCGCACGACCTCGACGAGCTGGTTGCACACGAACGTGCGGATGACGTCGACGTCCGAGGTGCAGCGCTGGATGATCTCGCCCGTGGAGTGGGCCGTGTGCCACGAAAAGCTCAGGTGCTGGATGTGGTCATACAGCCCGTCGCGGATGCGCTTGACGAACGACTCCGACCCGCGCGAAAGCTGCGTGCGCTGGCCATAGTTGCAGAAGCCGCGCAGCAGGGCCAGCAGCAGCACGGCCGCGGCCGCGAGCCACAGCGCGTGGAGCTTCTGCGCCTGCAGCAGCGGCAGAAGCGGCTGCAGAAACGCCGGGAGCGACGGCTCCTCTGCGCCGAGGATGGAGTCCACCGTCAGGCGGATGACCTGCGGCGTGAGGGCATTGAATACCATCCCGAGGCAGGCGCACAGCAGGGCCACGACAAAATAGTGGATGCTGCCGCGCAGAAAGCGCACGATGAGCTGCACCTTCTCCCGCCACGGGATCGATTGCGTTTCCATAGAAGATCTCTCCTTTTTTCTGATTGCCGGGGGATGTTGATATGCTGACTGTAACGGCCTTCTCTCTCAAAGGCACTGCCGCAATAAATAAAAAACGCCTCTCCTGCCGGAGAAGCGCACAACAAGGAACAAAACAGGGCCTTTTATCCCCGCTTCCGGGCGCGCAAAACCGACAGACCGGTCCCCTGAACCAAAATAGAACCCGCTGCAAAGTACAGATAGGACATTCTGCGCGCCTCCTTTCGTAAAATCTGATATTCAGTATAGGGGAAAACAGTGACTTTGTCAACCCTGATGTCCGAAATAATTCGGGAAGCACCGCATTATTTCTCGAGAGCGTTCGGCGAGGGCTTTTTGTCAAGACAAGGCTTGAAACGTGCAGAGTGCTTTGTGTATCTGCAGGGGGCAAAGCCGCCAACGGCTGTGCAATACATCAGGCCTTTCGAACCGATAGATCGGCGAAAAAAGATCCGGCGAAGGCCGAAGCTGCAATTGTGCGGTGCTGTTCCAGGGTTTTTCTTGCTGTTTCTCTGTATTTGTGGTATGATCGGGGGAGAATTGCAACGGAAAGGAACGAAGAAACCATGAAATGGATCATTGCCTCGGACCTGCACGGCTCTGCCCACTACTGCCGCCAGCTCCTCGAGGCCTGGAAGCGCGAGGAAGCGCCGCGTATGCTCTTCCTCGGCGATCTGCTGTATCACGGCCCGCGCAACGACCTGCCCGAGGGCTATGCGCCGAAGGAGGTCATCGCCCTGCTGCAGGAGCGGCAGGCCGACATTTTCTGCGTGCGCGGCAACTGCGAGGCCGAGGTCGACCAGATGGTGCTGCCCTTCCCCGTTCTTGCGGACTACTGCCTGCTCGAGTCGGCGGGCCATCTCATCTATGCCACGCACGGCCACCATTTTAACGAGGACCATCTGCCGCCCCTGCATCCGGGCGACGTCCTGCTCCACGGCCACACGCACATCCCCCGCCGCACCCTGCGCGACGGCGTCTATGTCCTGAATCCCGGCTCCGTCTCCATCCCGAAGGCCGGGAGCTGGCATGGCTATATGACGCTGGAGGACGGCGTGTTCACCTGGAAGACGCTCTCCGGCGACGTGCGCGACACGCTGCGGCTCTGAGGGGGCTTATTATGGAATTCACAGCAGCGCAGGATGGCCTGCGCGTGGATGTCTTTCTGGCGGGCTGCCTGCCGGAGCTGACCCGCAGCGCCGTGCAGCGCCTGCTCGCTGAGGGCAGCGTGACCTGCGGCGGCGCGCCCGTGCGGAAAAACGCGCGCACGGAGGCCGGGGCCGTCTACGCCGTCACCCTGCCGGAGGCGCGGCCCGTGGAGACCGCTGCACAGGATATCCCGCTCGACATTGTCTATGAGGACGAGGACGTGCTCGTCATCAATAAGCCGAAGGGCCTCGTCGTTCACCCGGCCGCCGGGCACGAGGACGGCACGCTCGTCAACGCCCTGCTCTATCACTGCGGCGACAGCCTGTCCGGCGTGGGCGGCGAGCGCCGCCCCGGCATCGTCCACCGCATCGACCGCGACACGACCGGCCTGCTCATCGTGGCGAAGAACGACTTTGCCCACCGGCGCCTTGCCGCCCAGCTCAGCGACCACACGCTGCGCCGCACCTATGAGTGCATCGTCCGCGGCGGCTTCCGCGAGGACAGCGGCACGGTCAATGCGCCCATCGGCCGCGACCCGCGCGACCGCAAGCGCATGGCCGTCACGGAGAAGAACAGCCGCGAGGCCGTGACGCACTGGGAGGTCATCGCGCGCTACGGGCAGTATACGCACCTGCGCTGCCGCCTCGAGACCGGCCGCACGCACCAGATCCGCGTGCACATGGCTTGGATCCGCCACCCCATCGCGGGCGACCCGGTCTACGGCATCGGCAAGCCGGAGCTCGGCCTGCATTCGCAGTGCCTCCACGCGAAGGAGCTGACGTTCCTGCACCCCCGCACCGGCGAGGAGATGACGCTCTCCTGCCCCCTCCCGGAGGAGTTTGAGCATGCGCTGAAGAAGCTGCAGAGGACGATGTGACAAGGCCGGTGGAGTGTGGAGGGTTGAGAGTAGAATGTGAAGAGAGAAAAGCTTTCAGATTTGTCATTGCGAGGGCGCTTTGCGCCCGTGGCAATCTCCTGCAATAGCTTGCGAATTTGCCGAGGCCTTCCTGCTATCTACCATTGTACTGCGAGATTGCCACGTCGGCCTGCGGCCTCCTCGCAATGACAAATCGGAGGCTTTTACCATTTTAACGACAGCCTGTTGATTGCGCCGGTGCTGCGCCGGGAGCGGCATGCCGCTCCCCTACAACGCGCAACCAGCAGCCTTGCAAAACTTTCCACTCTCCATTTTCAATTTTCCACTTGCAGCCGCTCCCCTACAACGCTCCATCGATACCCTCATTTTCCCATAAAACCACCGCAAGCCGGAGGCATTGCCTCCGGCTTGGTGCATATTCTCGGGTGCTGCCCTAGAACTTTCCTCCTCCGCCGCCGAACGACGAGCCGCCGGAGCCGGAATGCGCGTCGCTTCCGCTGCGGCCGTTGTCCTTCGGGCGCGCCGTGCGCGTCGTGTTGGCATAGAGGAACAGGTCGGACTGCTGCGTCAGGTGCAGGCTGTCCTGCACAACATAGCTGTTCGCAGCGGGCTGACGGCGCACCGTCTTATGCTTCGCAGCCATCACGCCGACCGTGATGCCGCCGATGAGCGCGCCGAACAGCAGGCAGGCCACGACCCACAGGAAGCCCGGCGCTTCAAACGGCTCGTCAGGCAGGTTCCCCGTGTCATAGGCGGAGCCGTCTCTCGCCTGGTTGACATAATCCTCACATTCCTCCGCGAATGTGGAAAATGCCGCGGCATATTCAGCGTTCGAGAGCTGGGGCAGGAAGCGGTCCGCCATGGCCTCGCGCCCGGCGGGCGTGATGGCGGTGATGCCGAAGCCATGCGTGGCGATGTACCAGTCGCGCGTGTCCATGGCCACGAGCAGGAGCACGCCGTCGCGGTCCTCGCCGAGGCCGTAGTTGTTGTACCAGAAGAAGTCCTCTGCGTAATTCCGCGGCGTTTCGCCGTCGAGCGAGTCGACGGTCACGATGACGATGTCGAACTGCAGCGCCTCGCTGCGGCTGTCGAGGTCGGCCAGCAGCGCTTCCGCGTCATCCGCCATCAGCAGGTCTGCGTTGTCCACCAGCCGGGGCAGATCCGCCGCTGCAGCGGGCAGGACCAGCAGCGCCAGCAGGGCAAGCAGCAGCGTGAGCAGGGTAAGCGTTCGTTTCATATCCGTCCCCTCCCTCAGTGCAGCAGCTGCCACAGGCACACAAGGCCATAGGCTGCCGCTGCCGCGATGCCGCTGACCAGACCGAACCAGCGCCACTTCTTCCCCTTGTCCACGGGGAGGTCGCCGACGAATTTGCCGGTCTGGCCGTTCATGGCGAACGAGAACGTTTTGCCGTTCCATACGGTGTTCAGCAGCCACACGGGGTAGAGCGCATAGCGCACCCTGCCGTTTGCCAGGCGGACGGATGTACTCTCGGGCACGACGGTGTGATAGCCCACGACGGTCGAGGCGAACACGGACTCCGTGCTCTTTTTCACGCGCTCGTTCGCGCGGCCGATGCTGTCGTCTGCGTTCACATCATAGCGGTCGGCGAGATAGCCGGACAGGTAGGCCGTCTGAAAATCGACCGCGCTGGAGAAGTCAAACGGCTCGATGGATTCCATCAGGTCGTCCGGCATGCGGGATGAGCCGTCCACCGGGACGTGGGTGAAGCTGAGGTCGCCGCTGCGCAGGATGGCATAGTGCTGCGTCTCGGTGTAGTCATAGTCGCGGTCGCTCCAGGTGCGGATGCGCGTCGCGTGGTAGCGGATGTGGGCGTCGGCGTCGGCGTCGAACAGCCAGAACGGCACATACACGCCCTTGACCTCGGAGATGCGGTTTTCGCTGCGGAACAGGTTCGGCAGCAGGCGCTTGCCCTTCATATGGTTGCGCAGGGCGGCCTCGGCCGCCTTTTTGTCGAGCTTGAAGGGAATGACGTAATCCGGCTTCAGGTCGCCGGACAGGCGGCCGGTCAGCACGATGGGATTGCCGCAGAACGGGCAGGCCGTCGCGGCGGTGTTCTCGTCGCACACCAGCTCGCCGCCGCAGCTCTTGCAGGTGTAAACGCCCATCTGCGCGTCGTCCCACGGCTGCTGCGCCGCGTCCCAGTGCATGTCGTCCTTGGCGTCCTGCTTCAGCGCGTCGTCGTAGCCCTCGAGCGTCTCTACGTCGAAGGTCGTGTCGCAGTACGGGCACTTCATCTTTTGCAGGCCACTGTCGAATTCCAGGCGGCCGCCGCAGCAGGGGCATTTGTACTGGATCGTTTCAGCCATGCGAGGTTCCCACCCTTTCGTCAGACCTGATCGTTGAAGTCAAAGGGGTCGCCGCACTCGGGGCAGAATTTCGGCGGATGGCGCGGATCCTCCGGCTGCCAGCCGCACTTGTCACAGCGGTACTGCGGCTCGTTCGCGGGCTTCTTCGCGCCGCAGTTCTGGCAGAACTTGCCCTGATTCACCGTGCCGCAGGCGCAGGTCCAGCCCTCGGCAGGGCGCGGCTTGCCGCAGGCGGAGCAGAATTTTCCGGTGTTCCTCTGGCCGCAGGTGCACGTCCAGCCGTTTGCGGCAGGCTGCGGCTTCTTTGCTCCGCAGCTCGGGCAGAAGTTGCCCGTCGCCGTTGCGCCGCAGCTGCATTTCCAGCCGTCTGCAGCCGGTGCAGCCGGTGCAGCCTTCTGCTGCTGGCCCATGGCATAAAGCTCCTGCGCATTGAGGCCGCCTGCCTGCTGGGCCATGCCCAAGCCCATGAAGCCCATCATCGCGCCGTTCTTGTTCCCGGCGGCGGTCTTCATGGCCTCGGCCTGTGCACCCGTGAGCGTGGCAGCCGCCATGGACGGATCGCGCAGCATGGCCGTGCGCTGTGCCTGCTTGATGAGCTCTGCGTCCTCCTCGGGGAGGCTGATGGGGTTCATGGCAATGGAGACGACCTGCAGACCGCGCAGCTCGCCCCACTTGCGAGAGAGCGTCTCGTTCATGAACGTCGAAAGCTCCTCGGCGTGGGCGGGCAGGGCGCTCGGGCGGACCTCCAGCTCGGAGATGCGGGCAAAGGCGGGCTGCAGCGCGCTGATGAACTCCGTCTTGAGCATGCTGTCGATCTCGGAGCGCTTGTAGTCGCCCTCGACATTGCCGCACACATGCGTGTAGAACAGCATGGGGTCGGAAATTTTGTAGGAATACACGCCGTTGCAGCGGACGGACACGTCGATATCCAGCCCGATGTTGCGGTCGACGACGCGGAAGGGGATCGGGGTGGCCGTGCCGAACTTGTTGTCCACGATCTCCTTGGTATTGAAGTAGTAAACGCGCTGGTCCTTGCCCGTGTCTCCGCCGAAGGTGAAGCGGCGGCCTACGGTCTTGAACGTATCGAGCAGGCTCTTGCCGAATGAGCCGGTAAAGATGCTCGGCTCCGTCGAGGCGTCAAAGACGAACTGGCCCGGCTCGGCGCAGAATTCCACGACCTTGCCCTGCTCCACGATCATCATGCACTGCCCGTCCGCCACGGCGATGACGGAGCCGTTGGAGATGATGTTGTCGCTGGCCTTCGTGTTGGAGCTGCGCCCGGAGACGCGCTTTTGGCCCTTGACGGCCAGCACCTCCGGCGACAGCGCGTCGCAGTAGAAAAATTCCTTCCATTGATCGGCGAGCGTACCGCCGAGCGAGCCGACACCGGCTTTGATCAGACCCATAATATGCTCCCTTCCCTGCTGCAAGCAGATTTTTTCCCCATTATACCAGCTTTGACGGAAAAATGGTAGCCCTCGGCGCAGAGAATTTTGCGTGACAGGGGATGCGCAGGCGCATCGCAAGTCCATTTCGGTGTGCAAAAAAGCCTCGCAGAGTTCGCCGCCCGCAGGCGGACGATCCGTGCGCGCAGCGGACTGCGGTCCGATTGCCGGAAAAGTCGGAAGGGATTTTCCGGCAGTAAAAAACAGGCCGCATTGCTGCGGCCTGTTCGGAAAATATGCAATTACTCAGCCTTCGGGCCTGCGGCGACCAGAGCCTTGCCGGCTTCGTTGCCTTCGTACTTGACGAAGTTCTTGACGAAGCGGGAGGCCAGATCCTTTGCCTTCTCGTCCCACTGGGAAGCATCAGCATAGGTGTCGCGCGGATCGAGGATCTTCGGATCGACGCCGGGCAGCTCCGTGGGGACCTCGAAATTGAAGTACGGGATCTTCTTCGTGGGGGCGTTCAGGATCGCGCCGCTCAGGATGGCGTCGATGATGCCGCGGGTGTCCTTGATGGAGATGCGCTTGCCGGTGCCGTTCCAGCCGGTGTTGACCAGATAGGCCTTTGCGCCGCTCTTTTCCATCTTCTTGACGAGCTCTTCGGCGTACTTCGTCGGATGCAGCTCGAGGAAGGCCTGGCCGAAGCAGGCAGAGAACGTCGGGGTCGGCTCGGTGATGCCGCGCTCGGTGCCGGCCAGCTTCGCGGTGAAGCCGGAGAGGAAGTAGTACTTCGTCTGCTCCGGGGTCAGGACGGAAACGGGAGGCAGAACGCCGAAGGCATCTGCGGACAGGAAGATGACGTTCTTCGCAGCGGGCGCAGAGGAGATCGGGCGGACAATGTTCTGAATGTGGTTGATCGGGTAGGAGACGCGGGTGTTCTCGGTGACGGACTTGTCGGCAAAGTCGATCTTGCCGTTCTCGTCGAGCGTGACGTTCTCGAGCAGGGCGTTGCGCTTGATGGCGTTGTAGATGTCGGGCTCGGAATCCTTGTCAAGGTTGATGACCTTGGCGTAGCAGCCGCCCTCGAAGTTGAACACGCCGTTGTCGTCCCAGCCGTGCTCGTCGTCGCCGATGAGAAGGCGCTTCGGATCGGTGGACAGCGTGGTCTTGCCGGTGCCGGACAGGCCGAAGAAGATGGCGGTGTTCTCGCCGTTCATGTCGGTGTTGGCGGAGCAGTGCATGGAGGCCAGGCCCTTGAGCGGCAGGTAGTAGTTCATCATGGAGAACATGCCCTTCTTCATCTCGCCGCCGTACCAGGTGTTGATGATGACCTGCTCACGGGAGGTGATGTTGAAGGCCACGCAGGTCTCGGAGTTCAGACCGAGCTCCTTATAGTTTTCGACCTTCGCCTTGGAGGCGTTGTAGACGACAAAGTCCGGCTTGAAGTTCTTCAGCTCTTCCTCCGTCGGCTTGATGAACATGTTGGTGACGAAGTGGGCCTGCCATGCGACCTCGACGATGAAGCGGATGGCCATACGGGTGTCCTTGTTCGCGCCGCAGAATGCGTCGACAACGAACAGGCGCTTGCTGCCCAGCTCCTTCAGAGCGATGTCCTTGACAGCCTTCCAGGTCTCTTCGGTCATGGGATGGTTGTCGTTCTTGTAGGCGTCGGACGTCCACCACACGGTGTCCTTGGAGTTCTCGTCCACGACGATGTACTTGTCTTTGGGGGAACGGCCGGTGTAGATACCGGTCATAACGTTCACGGCACCCAGCTCGCTGACCTGGCCCTTTTCGTAGCCGGTGAGCTCGGGCTTTGTCTCTTCCGCGAAGAGCATCTCGTAGGAAGGATTGTGCACGATCTCGGTGGTGCCGGTGATCCCATACTGCTTCAGATCGATTTCAGCCATTTTGGATTACCTCTTTCTTTGAACTGTCCGGCTGCCGGAGCAGCCGCTAAATTACTTCTGCACTACATTTGCTGTAGTTTCGCGTCTATATATTACGATTTTTTTCGGACAAAATCAATCCTTTTTTATCGTTTTGCAAAAAGTTCATAATTTTGCCGAAAAAGGGACGGCAGAACGCCATTGTAGGGTCGGGGCATGCCCCGACCGGCGATACACTTGCAGCCCGTACAAGCCGCCGTTAAAATGGCACGCACCGATTGCGTCTGTAGCGGCGCTCAGTGAGCGCCTAAGGCAGTTGCAGGTATTGCGGTAGTAATTCGGCGGCGCGATGCCTACAAGTTTGTCATTGCGAGGCCCCGAAGGGGCCGTGGCAATCTCGCAGAACATGGTCGGATAACAAGGCATTCCCGGCGAAATCGTAACTGCCTTCCCGAGATTGCCACGTCGGCTGCGCCTCCTCGCAATGACAAACCTGAAAGCCTGTACGCTCGACGGACTCCCCGGTAATCTGCAACTGCCCAAGGCGCTCACTGAGCGCCGCTACATTTTTCTCTCGCGCAGCGGCCTTGTGCAACGAGCGCCGCTACAGACGCAATTGGTTTTTACGTTTTTATCGGTGGCCTGTACGAATCGACAGCGCAGCGCCGGGAGGGACATGTCCCTCCCCTACAACGCCCGGCTGGCGGCCGTGCCGAAAAATTCCCCGGAGCATGTGCTCCGGGGAACGGTTCCTTTTAGTCGCGGACCTTCGTGTCGATCTCCGCACGGCACTTCGTGCGGAAATCGTCTACGCTCATGGCGCCGAGATCCACACCGGCACGCGTGCGGACGGACACGGTCTGGTTCTCCATGTCGCGGTCGCCGACGACGAGCATATACGGGATCTTCTGCATCTGGGCCTCGCGGATCTTGTAGCCGAGCTTCTCGCTGCGGTAGTCAGACTCGGCGCGGATGCCCGCGTCGCGCAGACGGTCGACGATCTCCTGCGCATAGTCGTGCGCGCGGTCGGTGATCGGCAGAACACGGACCTGCGTCGGCATCATCCACAGCGGCAGCGCGCCTGCGTACTTCTCGATGAGGTAGGCCAGCGTGCGCTCGTAGCAGCCGAGGCTCGTGCGGTGAATGATATAGGGGCGGACCTTCTGGCCGTTCTGGTCGGTGTATTCCATGCCGAAGCGCTCGGCCAGCAGCATGTCGATCTGGATGGTGACGAGGGTGTCCTCCTTGCCGAAGACGTTCTTATACTGGATGTCGAGCTTCGGACCGTAGAACGCGGCTTCGTCGATGCCAACGGTGTACTTCACGTCGAGGTCGTCGAGGATGCGCCCCATGATCTCCTGTGCCTCGTTCCACTGCTCGGCCGTGCCCTCATATTTATTGTTGGGGTTCGCGGGATCCCACTGCGAGAAGCGGAACGTGCAGTCCTCGAGCAGGCCGACGGTACCGAGGCAGTACTTGGCAAGATCGAGGCAGCGCTTGAACTCCTCCTCCAGCTGATCCGGGCGCAGCACGATGTGGCCCTCGGAGATCGTGAACTGGCGCACACGGATGAGGCCGTGCATTTCGCCGGAGTCCTCGTTGCGGAACAGCGTGGACGTCTCGCCGAGGCGCATCGGCAGGTCGCGGTAGGAGCGGGCGCGGTTCAGGTAGACCTGATACTGGAACGGGCAGGTCATCGGGCGCAGAGCGAAGCATTCCTTCGTCTCGTCGTGCGGGTCGCCGAGGACGAACATGCCGTCGAGGTAGTGGTCCCAGTGGCCGGAGATCTTATACAGCTCGCGCTTGGCCAGCAGCGGCGTCTTCGTCAGCAGGTAGCCGCGCTTTTCCTCCTCGTCCTCGACCCAGCGCTGCAGCGTCTGGATGACGCGCGCGCCCTTCGGCAGCAGGATGGGCAGGCCCTGACCGATAACGTCGACGGTCGTGAAGTATTCCAGCTCACGGCCAAGCTTGTTGTGGTCGCGCCTGCGGGCCTCCTCCTGCTTCTGCAGGTATTCGTCCAGCTCCTCCTTCTTCGGGAAGGCAATGCCGTAGATGCGCTGGAGCATCTTGCGCTTCGAATCGCCGCGCCAGTAAGCGCCGCAGCACTGCGTCAGCTTGAAGGCGTTTGCCTTGATGCGGCCGGTGCTGTCCAGATGCGGGCCTGCGCACAGGTCCGTGAACTCGCCCTGCGTGTAGAACGAGATGACGGCGTCCTCGGGCAGGTCGTTGATGAGCTCGACCTTATACGGCTCATCGAGCGACTCCATATAGGCCACGGCCTCGGCGCGCGGCTTCTCGCTGCGGACGAGGGGGAGCTTTTCCTTGCAGATCTTTTTCATCTCGGCCTCAATGGCGTCAAGGTGCTCCTGCGTGAAGCTGAAGTCTGCGTCAAAATCGTAGTACCAGCCGCTGTCGATGGACGGGCCGATGGCCAGCTTGACCTGCGGATACAGGCGCTTGACGGCCTGCGCCATCACATGGGAGCAGGTGTGCCAGTACGTCTTGCGGTAGGCCTCGTTTTCAAACGTGTACAGATTTTCTTCGGACATGGTGTTTCCTCCTTCATTCTGAGGGGCAATAAGGGAACCTCTGTATAAAATCAACTGCGGTGCCTGCCAGATCTTTTTCGCCAATCCATCGGTTCGGAAAACTTGAAATACATACCAGCATTCCGGCGTTTCCCAAACCTTGGTTTGACAAAAAATATCTTGCCATTCACGCTTGTTGATTTTATCAGAGGTTCAAAAAAATCACCCCTGATCCAATCAGGGGTGAGATACAGATCCTGTATTCCACGGTTCCACCCTGCTTGCAGCGCATGGCGCTGCCGCTCGTTGGCGCGGTAACGGGCGCACCCGGCTCAGCCTACTGGAAGTTCAGCGGAGCGGCTCGGAAGCGGTTCGGCGGCAGGCGGGTGCAGGAGCTTTCACCAACCGCTCCCTCTCTGGGCAACCGGGCCTGTTCCGGTCTTCGTCACAGCCTCTTTGATATCGCCAATATAGCACGTTTGCCCGGCCGTGTCAAGCGGTGCGGGCAAAGTTTTTTGCCTGCGGCGGGGCGGTTGCGTTTTGTGGCCGTTATGTTAACCGTTTTGTAATCCTTTCACAATATCTTGTGCCTCCGCGCGCCGTGTATGCGGATATCTAGTCCGCCGGAAAACGGAAATAATAGCACAAAAAGTTTGACGAAAACAGGAAAATAAGAAAAAAGCTTGACAAATCGTGAAAGAATGTTATAATTGCGCGGTAGTTACAATATAGTAACAATAGTTGCAGCCCGCAAACAAAACCGGCCGCTGCAGCGAAAATTCTCAGAAATTGGAGGAGGCAAGCATGCAAAGAAGCACACAACATCCGCGCCGCCGGGCGTGGCTGCGGCGGCTCATCGTCGTCGCGGTGCTGGCCGCCGCTGTCGGCGCGCTGCTTTCGCAGACCGTCTTTGCCCAGACCAGCTATATTATCACGGACGGCGACCGCGTCACCGTCCACCGCTCCTACAGCTCCGATCCCTATGAGGTGCTCACCGAGGCGGGCATCGAGCTCGAGGAGGAGGATACCTATGAGACCGGCTATGCCGACGGCATGAATCAGATCACCGTCCGCCGCATGCAGATGGTCACGGTCATCAACCGCGGCGCGCAGAGCGTCATCGGCACCTACGGCGAAACGACCGGCTCCCTGCTGGCCCGCATGGGCATCACGCCGGGCGCGGGCGACACGCTCTCGTGCAGCAGCGAGACGCAGACCTACGACGGCATGACCATTGAGCTCGTGCACACGGAGACGCGCATCGAGGAGGAGGACACGACCGTTCCCTACCCCGTCAATTATTATGAGGACCCCGACCTCGAGCCGGGCGCCGAGATCGTCCTCGTGGCCGGGCAGAACGGCCTGACCCACGTCAAGAGCGAGGTCACCTACCGCAACGGCAAGGAGGTCTCCCGCGTCATCGTGCAGGAGACGGTCCAAACGAAGCCCGTCACCCAGCTCGTCATCCGCGGCGTCGACCGCACCATCATGGAGCAGCCCGCCGATCCGGAGCCTGCGGAGCAGGCAGCCCCTGCCGCCTCTTCCGGCACGGCCTCCGGCAGCTCCTCGTCCGGCTCGTCGTCCTCCGGCGGCTCACGCTATGACGGCTCCGCCGAGACGAGCGGCAACGTCATCATGACGTCCTCCGGCGAGAGCTACACCTACGTCGATGTGATGACCTGCTCCGCCACGGCCTACACCTGCGAGGGCTATGTCGGCCACACCTATTCCGGCACGCTGGCCCGCGTGGGCGCCATCGCGGTCGACCCGACCGTCATCCCGCTCGGCACGAAGATGTATGTCGTTTCAAACGACGGCCAGTATGTCTATGGCTACTGCGTGGCCGAGGACATCGGCGGCGGCATCAAGGGCAATAAGATCGACCTGTATTTTGACACCTATGCCGAGTGCTGGGACTTCGGCGTGCGCATGTGCACCGTCTATATCCTGGGCTGAATGAAAATGAAATAATTATATAGAAAAGGGCCGGACTGCACGTCCGGCCCTTTTTATAATGTAATATGGCGTGAAGCTCTCGGGTTTGTCATTGCGAGGGCGCTTTGCGCCCGTGGCAATCTCGGGAAGGCACTGACGCCCCGTACCGGCCACCGTGAAAACGGTATGCACCGATTGCGTCTGTAGCGGCGCTCAGTGAGCGCCATGCAGGCTGGCAATATTGGTGGCATGAGTTCAATGGCGCAATGCTCCCAGATTTGTCATTGCGAGGCCCCAACGGGGCCGTGGCGCCCTGAGCGCGAAGCGCGAGGAAGTGCCCTTGGGGTGCAATCTCAGCAGCACTCGGCCGGATCACAAGACACTCCCGGCGAAAACGGTAACTTTACGCGGCGGGGCGTCGAGGACACCGCCCCCTACAAGGCGTGTGCGAGCGGCGTTCATGCCACCAAACCTACAGCCTGCAAGGCGCTCACTGAGCGCCGCTACAGACGCAATCGGTTTGTACGTTTTTATCGACAGCCTGTTCATTTCGGCAGCACTGCGCCGGGCCCGGCTGTCCGCTCCCCTACAACGCATAATTGGCGGCCCTGCGCATCCCCCGCATTGACGCGCGTGGTACAATAAAATAAAAATACCATGCCATGGAGGGGACCGATGGATCAGTTCACTGCGCAGTATCATCTGCCCGGGCTGTTTGAATTTTATGCGCTCTACCGCCTGTTTCTGCCGCTGTTTTTTGAGCACCGGGAGTATTTTTATGACTGGTGCGGCATCGGTTCGATCTACGGCGCGCCGGAGGGCTGCCTCTGGGGCGGCGGACGCGTCAGCTGCGGCGACTGCGACCCGCGCGACGCGCTTGCCCTGCTGCGGGACTACGGTATCTCCGCCCGCCTGACGTTCAGCAATTCCCTGCTGCGGCCGGAGCACCTGGCCGACCCGCGCTGCAATACGCTGTGCCGCCTGTTCGAATCGAGCGGAGAAAACGGAATCATTGTCCATTCCGACCTGCTGGCAGAGCATGTGCGGCAGCGTTATCCGGGGCTGTACCTCGTTTCGTCCACGACAAAGGTCCTGACGGACTTCTCTGCGTTCCGTCAGGAGCTGGCGCGGCCGGAGTTTCGGTATGTCGTGCCGGATTTCCGCCTGAATCCGGCGCTGGAGCAGCTGCGCGCCCTCTCGCCGCAGGAGAAGGCGAAGGTCGAATTCCTGTGCAACGAATGCTGCCGCTTCGGCTGCCCGGACCGCCGCGCGTGCTATGAGGCCGTCAGCCGCAAGAACCTCGGCGAGCCCGGCCCGGAGCACCGCTGCACCGCGCCGGACGCCGCGCAGGGCTACCGCTTCTCCAGAGCAATGGAAAATCCCGGCTTCCTCAGCGTCGGCGACATCCGCGATACGCGTCTGCCGATGGGCTTTTCCGAGTTCAAGCTCGAGGGCCGCGGCCTCGGCAGCGCGATAGTGCTGGAGTTTCTCCTGTATTACATGACAAAGCCGGAATATCAGCTCCGCGTCCGTGAGGCCATTTACCTCGATGCCATGCTGGACCTGTTTTGAGGATCAGCAGCGTGTTGTAGGGGAGCGGACAGCCGGGCCCGGCGCTATACTGCCGATACGTACAGGTTGGCGATAAAACGGTAATAGCCCTCGACTTGTCATTGCGAGGAGGCCGCAGGCCGACGTGGCAATCTCGCAGTACCATGTTGGATATCACGAAAGCTCCGGCGAAAACGTAACTGCCTTCCCGAGATTGCCACGTCGCTTCGCTCCTCGCAATGACAAATCGGGGGCCATCCTCATTTTAACGGTGACCTGTACAAATCGGCAGCAATGCGCCGGGCGGGGCACGCCCCGCCTCCGCGATTTCCATTCCATAATCATTATTTCTCGCCGTCCAGCGTCAGCCTTCGAATCTCCGTGCCCTGATAGTAGTGCAGCAGAATCTCATCAAAGCGCCTGCCCGCCTGCGCCATGGCCTCCGCGCCGTACTGGCTCAGGCCGACGCGGTGGCCGAAGCCGTGCGTCGTGACCGTCACGCCGTCCTCCTGCGGAGAAAACTCGATGTCCGTCGAGCGCAGGCCGAGCAGGCGGCGCAGCTCCGTACCCGTGAATGACGCGCCGCCCAGCTCCAGCGTCCCGATGCCGCCGCCCGCCGTATAGCGGACGGCCCCGAACCACGTCTCCGGCGTACCGGAAAGGTCAGCGTCCGGCCGCGCGGGCGTGATGTGGTCCCGGAATTCTTCCGCCGTGAACGTCAGCGTCTCCGTTTCGCGCGGCGCGTCCTCCTCGCCGGGGCTGGGAACGGACTGCAGATATGGAATTTCACCGCCCCAGACGGCTACGGCCGCCTCCGTCCGCCCGCCGGAGCAGGAAAAATACGTCGCGTCGATGAGCTGCCCGTCATAGACGACGGCAAGCCCGTCCGTTTCCGTCACGGCCGCCTCCGCCGCCGCGTGCTCCGGCCACTGCTCCGGGGCGCACCAGCCCTGGCAGCAGGCGGCGCTGGCGCAGACATCGGCCTCCGCGTGCTTGCCCGCCCCGGCCTGCCGCAGGGCGAATGTCCGCGCGGCACAGGCCTGCGCCTTGAGCGCCTCGGCCGCAAAGCCGGACGGCACCTCCGCCAGCAGCACGCAGACAAGGTAGTCGTGCAGCGTCTGCTCACGCACGGCCCCGTCCACAAGCACGCGTAGCGTCACGGCCTCGTCGAACGGCTCGTCCGCAGGCTCCGCGGGCGCGGTCTCTGCCTCCGTCGCGGCGAGCGTCTCGGCCCTCCCGTGCGGCAGAAGCTGCTTCGGCAGCAGCGGCAGCGCCAGCAACATCACGGCCGCGCCGAGCACGGCGCAGCCAAGGGCGGCGAAAAATTTCCGGATCATAGCTTGCTCCTTTCCCCGCGCAGGGCGCGGCGTTCGAAAACCCGCACTTGACGTGGAGCGCACGGGCTGGTACAATTAGGGATAAATATACGACTATACGACAGGCAAGGAGGCGATTCCCATGGTCGATGAGCGCTTTGACGAGCTCCTTCACACTCTATGCGCGGATTACCGCGTTCATAACAACCTGAATCTCGAGGCGCGGACGAACAGCAACATCAAGCGCGGTCTGCGCAACGACGACGGCACCGGCGTCATGGTCGGCTGCACGGCCGTCGGCAATGTCCTCGGCTATACGATCGAGGACGGCGAGCGTGTGCCCATGCCCGGCCGCCTGATCTACCGCGGCTACGACCTGTCCGACCTGGTGGACGGCTACATCCGCGAGCAGCGCTTCGGCTTTCCGGAGGTCGCGTACCTGCTGCTCTTCGGCCACCTGCCCGATCAGGAGCAGTACGACATGTTCAAGCGCCTGCTGCATGATTTTACGGATCTGCCGCAGAATTTTACAGAGGACATGATCCTGAAAAACCCGAGCCATAACGTCATGAACAAGCTCGGACGGTCCGTCCTTGCCCTGTATTCCTGCGACCCGGACCCGGACAGCCTGAGTGTCGAGAATATGATGCGCCAGTCCATCGAGCTCATTGCGCGCTTCCCGGTCATCGCGGCCTATGCCTATGTTGTAAAGCGGCATTATTTTGACAACGACAGCCTCTATCTCCACCGGCCGGAGCCGGAGCTGTCCACGGCGGAGAACTTCCTGCGCATGATCCGCCCGGACAAGCACTTCACCCAAGAGGAGGCGCGGCTGCTCGACCTGTGCCTTGTGTGCCATGCAGAGCACGGCGGCGGCAATAACTCCACGTTCACCTGCCGTTCCGTCTCGTCCACGGGGACGGACACCTATTCCGCCATCGCCGCGGCCGTCGGCTCGCTGAAGGGTCCGAAGCACGGCGGTGCGAACCGGCAGGTGCTGGCGCAGTTCTCCCTCATCAAGCAGACCGTCCGCGACTGGAAGGACGATGACGCCGTGGCTGACTGCGTCGGCCGCATCCTGCGCCGCGAGCTTGGCGACGGCAGCGGCCTCATTTACGGCATGGGCCACGCGGTCTATACCCTGTCCGATCCGCGCACCGTCATCCTGCGGCAGAGCGCCCGCACGCTGGCCGCCCAGCGCGGCATGCTCGACGAGCTGGAGCTGATGGAGGCGGTCGAGCGCGTAACGCCGCGCGTGTTCGCCGAGGTCACGGGGCATGAAAAGGTCATGTGCGCCAATGTGGATATGTATTCCGGCCTCATTTATCAGATGCTGGATATCCCGCCTGACCTCTTTACGCCGCTGTTCGCCGTCGCGCGCATCACGGGCTGGTGCGCTCACCGCATGGAGGAGGTCCTCACCGGCGGCCGCCTGTACCGTCCGGCCTACAAATCGCTCACCCGCCACAGGGAGTATATCCCCATGGCTGCCAGAACATACCGGAAAAATCCGCTTCCCGCCGAAAAAAGGGATTGACAAGCCATTGCCGCCGTGCTATAATATGCGAGCAGTCCGAAATTCCGGACGGTATATATCGTACGCGCGAGTGGTGGAATTGGCAGACTCGCTAGATTCAGGTTCTAGTGTCCACTCCGGACGTGCGGGTTCAAGTCCCGCCTCGCGCACCAAAAACCGGTTGTCCAGCGGACAACCGGGTTTTTCAACGAAATAAATCCTGTCGGATTTGTGAAATGCGCTTCGCGCGTGAAATATGGCTTCGCCAAGTGAAATGCCTGCGGGCGTAAGTGGATTTATTTCATATCACTTGATGCGCCAGCATCAAATTTCACGCATCACATCCGGAGGATATATCACTATCTGCAATTTTTCATTATGATCGGCATTACCGATAAAGGCGGTGCGTTTTATGGCAGAATCCAAACTCCGAGACTTTACAACTGACTTTGCAGTTAAAATTATGAAACTCTGCGAAACCATAAAAGGGCACTATTCCCTTGTCAATCAGCTGGAGCGCTCTGCAACCTCAATTGGTGCAAATGTCCGCGAGGCAAACTACGCCCACGGGAAGGCCGACTTTATCGCCAAGCTGCAGATCGCCTTAAAGGAATGCTACGAAACGGAATACTGGCTGGAACTGTTTGTAAAGGCTGATATTCTGAACAGAGATGCTGCCGCTGAACTCTACACCCAGTGCGGCACGATCCGCCGGATGCTGATTGCCTCCTGTAAAACGGCGAAGGAAAATCTCAAAAGGTAGGAGCGTATCTGCAAGCTGTAGCAAAACCTGTCTCTCCGTAACTTTCGGACAGGACTTCCCTGGATGCAAAATATACTAAATATTATGTATAAGGACGATGAACCCATAACGCAAATTGGGAATTCATCCCTAATACATTTGACCGGATGCTTTTTGAACGAAATAAATCCTGTCGGATTTGTGAAATGCGCTTCGCGCGTGAAATATGGCTTCGCCAAGTGAAATGCCTGCGGGCGTAAGTGGATTTATTTTATTTGATTCCATATAGTTAGGAGGACCCGCCATGAAGAAACGCCTGCCGCTTCTGCTTCTCCCTGCGCTCACGCTCGTTTTGGAGGCCCTGCCCTATGGTGCGGTGCTGCAGTTTGGGCGCCCGGCCGCAGCGCCGCTCCGGGAGCTGTACTCCTATTTTGATCTCACGCCGTTCGGCTATGCGAATTTTGCGCCGCTCTTTACGGCACTTGGCACCTGTGTCCTGCTGGTCCTGCTGGCGCTGTACGCCGCGACCGGAAAGCGGGGACTTGCCGCAGCGGCGCAGATCGCAGCGGGCGTCTGCGCCCTCGTCTCGCTCGGTCCGCTCCTGCTGGGCATCCGGAATTATTCCGTTACCGGTGCGCTCATCACGGCATCCCTGCTGGCGGAATGCCTCTGGCTGTGCCGCGTATGGAGACCGAAGAAAGAAAACCCCTAAAACGTCCCGCCAGGGACGAAGAAAACCAAATAAGCCCCCTTTGCCAATGCGGCGAAGGGGGCTTGCTTTGTGCCATGGAGAGAATACAATGAACTTTGTGCCTGTACGCCGCTCCGGACAAAACACGTTGCAAAATCCACGCTTCTGTGGTACGATGAACGCAGAGATCAACAAACGGGGGGACCGATCATGGCAAAGGAGCAGCGCTTTGAGCGCGTTTACACACAGGGAGCATTGCAGATCACCGAGATCTGGGTCGACAAGGAGACAGGCGTGAACTGTCTCTTCCACGCCAGCGGCAATGCGGGCGGCCTGACGCCGCTGCTCGACCGCGACGGAAAGCCGGTCGTTTCCCCGCTGCTGAACCGCTGATGCGCTATTTTATCCCGGCGTCGGAGCGGCAGGGGAGCTGCTATTTTGAGTTCCAGCCGGGGCGCTGGCGCGGGCGGTGTTGGCTGCCCGGCTCCATCCTGCTCGCAGACGAGCGGTGGGAGGCACTGCGCCTGACGGAGCTGTTCGGCGGCGTCCTGCCGGAGTTTGACTATTTCGGCGTCACGCCCGTCTCCCGCGGGCAGTGGGAGCGCATCGCAGCGCGCAGCCGGGACGAGGCAGACTGGCGGGCCGTCATCGACGAGGCCGCGCCGTGGGCGGAGGCCAGCTTTGCGCGGCACGGCGTCATCAGCATTCTGGGCCTGTGAATGGGGGCGCGGCTGTGAAGTACATTGGCGTCGCGCTGCTGATCGCAGCGGGCTTTGCGCTCCTGACGCTCGGGTTGGCGTTTTTGCTGTTCCGGCTGGCGTTCGGCGCGCGGAAAACGACCGAAAAGGAAATGTTCGTCCTGCCGGATACGGACCAGTACCGGCCCTATGCGGCGGAGGCGCGGCGCATGATCCGCGCGGCCCTCGCCCTTCCCTATGAGTCGGTCACGATCCGCTCGGACGACGGACTGACGCTGTTCGGCCGCTGCTATCCCGCAGCCCCGGACGCGCCGTGGCTCCTGCTGTTTCACGGCTACCGCAGCGCGGCGGAGCGCGATTTCTGCGGCGGGCTGCCGTTTGGCATGGGGATGGGCTGCAATGTCCTGCTCGTCGACGAGCGCGCCCACGGGAAAAGCGGCGGGAGCTGCCTCACGCTCGGTATCCGCGAGCGGTATGACTGCCGCCGCTGGGTCGACTATGTGATCGGCCGCGCCGGGCCGGACGCGAAGATCGTGCTCTACGGCATGTCCATGGGCGCGGCGACCGTCCTCATGGCGGCGGGGCCGGAGCTGCCGAAAAACGTCGCCGGCATCGTGGCCGACTGCGGCTACAGCGCGCCGTCCGCCATTCTGAAGAGCGTCATCCGCTCCGCCCATCTGCCGGTCTTCCCGGTCTATGCCCTGCTGCGCCTCGGCTGCCGCCTCTTCGGCGGCTTTGACCCGGAGGAGGCCTCCGCCGCCGGGGCCATGGCGCACTGCGACACGCCCGTCCTCTTCCTCCACGGCGAGGACGACCGCTTCGTCCCCTGCGCCATGGGGCGGGAGAACTGTGCTTGCTGCCGCGCCGCAGATAAGACCCTGCTGACCTTTCCCGCCGCCGGGCACGGCATGAGCTATATGGCCGACCGGGAAAGATACCTCGCGGCCGTTACGGATTTCCTGGGAAGGGTGTTTGGAGAAGAATATGGAACAAAAACGACTCACACTTTCGGAATATGACGCCATCGTTGCCTTTGACCGGCTGTGCTTCCCGCAGGATCACTGGACGGAGGAGGACTGGCGGGAGCTGCTGGCGGACGAGCGGGCGGTCTATCTGGCCCTGCTGGACGATGGGCGCATCGTTGGCGACGTGTTCGTCTACAACTGGCAGGGCGAGCGGGACTACGGCAAGATCATGAACCTCGCGGTCCACCCGGCGTACCGCGGGCGCAGGCTGGCGGCGGGACTTCTGCGCGCGGCGACGGAGCTGCTGCAGGCGGCCGGGCTGCCGCGGATCTGCGGCGAGACGCGTCTCTCGAATGAGGCCATGCGCCGCACATTTGCCGCCTGCGGCTACCGGCTGACCCGCATCGAGGAGGCCTACTACGATCACCCGCCGGAAAGCGCCTGCAAGTATGAAAGACAATTTGAAAAGTAATTCAAAAGATACGCCGCCCCGATTTTCGGAGCGGCGTTTCAGACTGTCAAAAGACCTGCCCAGCCAAAAGTTTCGGAGGGAAGAAAAGTGTGAAAGGAAACCGTCAGGGTTGCCTTTCGCGTTCGATCACCCGCCGCAGCGGCAAAAATGCAAAATAATACTGCAAAAATCCATTTTGCAATTCTGAACGCAGCTTGGCGAAAAAGCCCAAAGGGACTTTTTTGACAAGCTGCTATGCCTGTTTCATGCGGTGGACTCAGACGCGCCCGGTCCGCTCCGGGGTGTCGAGCAGGGAGAGGAGCGTCATGGCTTTGCTTCCTTCCCGGCCGGGCGGAGCCGGAGGGCAAGGCACAGCAGCGAGGCCATGAGCAGCAGTACGGACAGCTCCGGCAGGAAGAGAAAGAAGCCCTCATAGTCCGAAAGATCCATGATGATGTGCACGAGCAGCGGCAGCCCTGCCAGCAGTATGAGAAAGATGCGCGTGCGCAGCACGCCAAGCGCCGTCAGCAGGAAGAAAACGAGCACGGCAAGATAGAGGATGCTGCACAGCACCGTGTGCAGAACGCTGGAAAACGACAGCGCCTTATAGAGAAAGAACACGACGAATCCGGCCACGGGCGCAGTCAGCGGCACGATGGTCCTCCGGCCGAACAGGGCCAGCAGCACAGGATAGAGGGCCGCCGAGAAGACCGGCAGGCCGACGAGCAGGAAGATGCCCGCCTGCGAGAGCGTCATGGCCGTCGCGACGGGGTCGGCGAGATAGTACCACAGGCGCGCCGCAGCCGAAAGCAGCATCAGCGCCATGGAGAGCAGGCACAGCGCGGAGCGCGGCTCTGCCGTAAAGCGAAACTTCTGATTCATAGATTTCTCCGATCAGTTAGGGAAGCTCTGATTCAGAGCTTCCCTAGAATAGGAGCGCGGCCCAGACGCCGCAGACCTCCCGCGCCAGCATGAGGCAGTAAAACGCGCGGTCGTGCGTGTACGACGGGACGCCCAGTGCTTCAGCCCCGGCCCTGCGGGCCAGCAGCTCGGCGCGCAGCAGGTGATATTCTCCTGAGATGACGGCGATCTGCGCCGGGCGCGTGCCGGTCTCGGCCTCGATGAGGTCGAGCGAGCAGCGGAGGTTCTCCTCCGTTGTCGTGGCCTTCGTCTCCATCCGCAGGCGGGCGGGATCGACGCCGCGTGCCGTCAGCCAGTCATACATGCACCGTGCTTCCGTGATGGACTCGCCGTCGCCCTGCGCGCCGGAAAGGACGGCAACGGCCTCCGGATAGCGCGCAAGATAGTCCCGCGCCGCCTCGAGTCGCTCGCGCAGGGCCTGACTCGGGACGGTCCCGTTCACGCCGGCGCCGAGCACGACGACCCACTGCGCCTCCGGATCGTCCGCGCCGTGCCCGGCGGAGACGACCCAGCCCGCCGTTCCGGCCGCCAGCACAAGGCCGAGACAGACGAGGATCAGGCCGAGGCGCGTCGCCCAGCGCGAAAAACGAGGAAATCGCCCGCGCAGTGCGTCCACGACGCCGAAGGCCAGCACGACCCCGGCTGCGAGAAACAGCAGCACGCCCGCGAAGCGGAAGCCGTAGACGGCGAAATAGAACACGAATCCCAGCGCCAGCAGCGCCGCCGCCGGCGCCCAGAAGCGCCCGCGCATCAGAACAGATAGCCGCGCAGGACACGCAGCGTGTTGAGCACGCCGTCTCGGTGACTGCGCTCATAGCCGTGCGAGGCATAGACGCCCGCGCCGATGAGACCGTGGCGAATGTCATAGCCCGCGCGGAGCGTGGCCTCGACGTCAGAGCCGTAGTAGGGATAGATGTCCACGGCGTAGTCCGCGTGCTCCTTCTGCGCGGCGGCGATGAGCTTCTTTACGACGTCGTAGGAGTACGGGCCGCCGGAGTCCTTCGCGCAGATGGAGACCTGCCGCTCCGTGCACTGCAGGCCTGCGCCGACGCAGCCCATATCCACGGAGATGGCTTCCGTCACTCCCGCCGGGACCGAGGCGGAGCCGCCGTGACCGACCTCTTCATAGACCGTCACATGGACGTAGACGCGGCGGGTGGGCGTTTTGCCCTCGTCGTGCAGATATTTGGCAAAGCCGAGCAGGATGCCGACGGACAGCTTGTCGTCGAGGAAGCGGCTCTTGATGTAGCCGCTCTTCGTCACGCGGGTGCGCGGCTCAAAGCAGACAAAGTCGCCGACGGAGATGCCGAGGGCCTTCACGTCGTCCGCGGACTCGACGGCCTCGTCCAGCACGACCTCCACGGTGTCCCAGCTGCGCTTTGTGGAGGCATAATCGCCGTTGACATGGACGGAGGCATTGATAAGCTGCAGCGTGCCCTCGTAGCTGCCGGAGAACTTCGTCACGACGCGGCAGTTCTCGGCTTCAGCGTTGTTGGCGTTCATGCCGCCGACGTTTACGATGCGCAGGCGGCCGTCGCCCTTGATCTCGGCGACCATGCCGCCGAGCGTATCGGCGTGGGCCTCGAGCAGCAGGGCGTCATCTGTGCTTTCGCCGCCGAGATCGATGAGAATGCCGCCCTTGGCCGTCCGCTCCGCCGCAAAGCCGAGCGCGCGGAACTCGCGCAGGACAAATTCCTCCGCCTCGGCAGTGTAGCCCGTTGGACTGTCGATGGCCAGCAGCTCCACCGCCTTCTGCACGGCAAAATCCACATAGTTTTCCATGAAAAGTACCTCCCACCGCCCGCGCCGCGGGCTTTTTTGCCATTATATCACAGAATGGATCAAAGGGAAAGAGAAGAAATTGCAGGGGCCGCACACGCCCTTGCAGGGGAGCGGACAGCCGTGCCCGGCGACGCACTTGCAGTCCGTACCGGCTGCCGATAAAACGGTATGCACCGATTGCGTCTGTAGCGGCGCTCAGTGAGCGCCTTGCAGAGGGGCATTAAACCGCTGCAGAGCTCTGGTGCACCGCCGCACCCGCCTGACGTGTCATTGCGAGGAGCGAAGCGACGTGGCAATCTCGGGAAGGCACTTGCAGTTCGTACAGGGCGTCGATAAAACGCACGGACCAATTGCGCCTGTAGCGGCGGTCAGTGAGCGCCCAGTAGGGGAACATTCAACAGCATGGGGGCGCTGGTGCACCGCCGCACCCGCCTGACGTGTCATTGCGAGGAGCGAAGCGACGTGGCAATCTCGGGAAAGCACTTGCAGTTCGTACAGGGCGTCGATAAAACGCACGGA
>CDZP01050757.1_pt1 | contig 27324 bp, 19 predicted proteins | sample 554941 | NCBI WGS metagenome assembly CDZP01 (sample SAMEA3182064, study PRJEB8094) | gut metagenome | biome: human; feature: gut; material: Stool; isolation source: human stools | place: Canada | collected 2013-01-28
ACCAGCACACCGCCGGGGAAAGCGTCCGCCATCTCCCGCACCAGTTCCCGGACCTGCTGGGTCAGAAAGTAATAGAACACCCCGGAGGCAAAGAACACCGCCCCGCCGGAGGCATCGATTTAGCTAAACCATGTGGTGTCTTTCAGGTCGCAGGGGATATTTTGTTCTCGATCCCCGGCAGGCAGTAGCTGCTGCCGCAAGGCAATCACATCCGGGAAGTCCAGATTGTAAATCTTGCATCTACCGTTGTCGCAGGTTCTGCCGGTGTTGTCCAGTCCGCAGCCCAGATTGACCACCGCCGCATTGGGGTGGCCTTTCAGGTAATCCTGTACCTCGAAAGCAAGATCACCCTGCCGCATGGCCACCTCCAGCGCACCAAAACGCTGCATCAGGCTGCGGGAGCTTTTCGCTGCTTCTGAAAAGTCGTAGTCGATTTGGTCGAGCAGACGAACCGCTGTTTCATCCCTATAAAGGTTCGGGTACAGCTCCGTACACAGCTTCCGGGAATACAGCGGGAGGATCAGCGTCTCCTGAACGGTGTTTTTCTCAATTTTACATTTCATAGGTTTCTTCCTCAGTGAATAAAAACTGTCATAATTGCCGCCAGCACAGCCGCTATGACCGTCATGCCTAACGTCATGTGCAGGATGGATGCAAAAATGCCCGCATGGCGTCCTCAAACGCCATATCCGCTACATTGCCTTGCAGAACTGCGCAACGCCCTTCTTGAATTGCAGTTCGGTTGAGCTTTCTAGCCTTCTCCACGCTGACGGGCGAATAGTCGATGCCCTTGACGACGCCATGCGGGCATTTTTCCAGCAGCCGTTTTATGTTCGCCCCGCCGCCGCAGCCGCAATCCAGCACCTTGGCATTTGGCACAAGTCGTAATAATCGAAGTCCCCACCGCGCCACAAGGCTGTGGCCCAGATTCATCATGGCAACCATAAGTTTTCCGCCGAGGCCCACGGGCTTGCGGGTGTTTTCAAAGAACGACATCTGGCCTCTCCGATTTCGTGCATTCCGCATAGGTCAACGGGAACGAGGCCTTCAGCACCGCGCTTTTCTGCACCGCCCAGCCGTTTTGACGCAGGAAGCACAGGTATTCCTCGCTTGTCCACCTGCTGTGGAGGGGGAATCCCGCCATACTCATGAAAAAGGCTTTTGCCTTTCCGGAAATCGAGTTCCCCGCGTGGGTGAAGGTTGGCGCGATGAGCACGCCGTCGTCCTTCAGTACCCGCCTGATTTCTTGCAGTGCCTTTTCCGGATGCGGCACTATGTGAAGCGCGTTGGACGCGATTACCACTTCGAAGGACTTCTGTGCATAGGGCAGGCGGAACATATCTTGTACGGAAAAGTGCAGCTTTGCGGATTGATTGTCCCGCCTTGCTTCAAGGATCATCTTTGCAGAAGCGTCCGTAGCCTCGATATGCGCCGCCGCATTCACGATGCTCTTTGCGATAAGCCCCGTGCCGGTGGCAACTTCCAGTACGGTATTTGCTTTCACCACCGGCCTGATCAGCTCATACATCTTCTCATACGCCGCCCGGTCCTTTCGCATGAAGCGGTCGTACCGACTGGCATTCTTGTCCCAGAAACCCTTGCGGTCGTGCATGGCTGTCGCCCCCAAACAGTTAGATCCATCTAACTATAACACACGAATCATGCAGTAAGATAAGGCTAACTTTAATTTCTTGGCTAAGGCGCATCTCTTCGGTTTTCGCTTATAGCGGCGCGAGTCGGATACTAGGCTGGAGCGGAAGAAGGAGCTTGGCAGACAGGTAGGTCGATACCGGTTCCCGGAACGGTGATCCAGCCAATTACACCAGGGCTCTAGTCATTGAGTGGGAATAGAAAATTCCTTAGTTATGGGGGTATAAATTTGATTACCTTTAGGATACACCCCCATAACTATATGAATTGACCTGCTGACTCCAATGAAGATTGGAGGGTAACTGCCAGGGGTGACGGCCCAGCGAGTGTTATTTTGCGAGCTATGCGCATTGAAAGCGACCTTTCGTGGTATAAACTACTTGCCGGAAGCCGCGGCTTTCAGAGTACGGCTTACGTGTACGTTTAACCTCCGTGGGCGACGGGGTGCCGCAAGGCGTAGAATATCGCCCACCTGTAGGGGCCTGCAGCGATGCGGGCCCCGCTTCGTATGAAGGGGGCGCAACCGATGAAGATCGTATCCATCTCCCAGGACTTCTTCGACCTCGTCGATGGCGACCGTGAGCTCATGCTTAAGCACAATCGCCCCTGCATCGTGGTGGTGAGGCTGCGTTTCCGCGGAAAGCGCAGGGACTTCGCCGTGCCGCTGCGTTCCAACATCGCCCCTAACGTGCCCAAAGACCAGTACTTTGCGTTGCCACCCCGCCCCACGACGCGCCCCGGCTGCCGCCACGGCATCCACTACATCAAGATGTTCCCCATAACCAAGGCCTACCAGCGCCGCTTCAGGATCGAGGGCTCGGCCTACTACGAGACGCTCCAGCGCATCATCGATGGCAACACCAAACGCATTGTCTCCGAGTGCCAGGCGTACCTTGACCTCTATGAGCGCGAGGGAAGGCCCCGCTTTGCCGTCGACATCGATCGCATCGTGGGCCTGCTGGAAGGCGAGAAGTTGGGCACCTCGGCTCAGTCTCGAGCCATGCGGAGTCGCTCCGCATTTTTGAACGCCGCGTGTGCGTCCCAAATACTTGAGAAACAAGCTGTGAAGTGCGGTGGCGCGCCCGTGCCCGTGCATAGCCGTCACCATCAGCGTCTACGCGGCGTCGGCTTCAAGTGGAACTGGCGCCGCTGCTGTATATGGTTTGCCTTGCTGCAAATGGCGATCAATGCCCACGATGCTTCTGCTTGCGCTTCAGCTTTCGCTGCTCGAAGCGCACCTCCGTCTCGTCCGCGCGACGCTGGCTTCTTGCTTGAGCCGACTCCCGCTTCATTGCTTCCCGCTGTGCCGCGAGCGCCTGTTGTGCTTTGGTGCTCACTGCCGGCCGCTTAAGGGCTTTCGCCGTCTCACGGGCGCGCCGCTTGGGGTTCTTCGCAGGCTTGCTTGTTTCAGCGACCTTGTCGCCGAAGAACGAGAGCTTCTCCCATTCGCTTGTAACGAATTGCAGGATTTTCTCATTGGATGGTTCTGCGCCGAAGACGATGCGGGCGACGCCGTACCTTCCGTCCTCGACATGCTCCGCCAGCCCGACCCAAAATTGGCCGTCGTGATATACGGTCAGGGTGGACGACACGCTGATCTGCATGGTTGGCTCCTCCTTTATGTAGATAACCATGCAGAGAAGGGACAACCAAGGAGGCAGGTTACTGATGCGGACTCCCGCACGCCCACGACTACCCGACGGGGACTGTGTTTTCATCTCTGATGCCCGCATTGTAGCACGCGCGGACGCGCCCTTCATCGCTGCCGACATGACGTGGCTGAGATTCGTTCCTCGACACAACCCTCGACACATCCTTTTGTATATTGCCTTCCCGGTTTCGAAACTTTAAATCAATTCGAGTTTCGAAACCGGGAAGGAGAGCGTATGTGAGAGGCGATATGAGCATCAACTTGATGCTTGAGGGGGAGCTCGCGTCGCTTCTGCCCATCGGGGACGTGTTCCCGAAGGTCCTCATCTCCTGCATAGGGCATGAGCTCTGTACCCGGGAAGGCGTACTCGTGCTGGACCTCGCGCGGTGCTGCTCGGTGAGCAGGGGTTCTGAACACTGCGTAGGGATATAGCGCGACAGGGGGTGCAGCACCGTTTGCGCCTTGTCTAGAGAGCACGAACGAGAGATGTGGTCTGCGGACGACTGAATAGCTTCATCTGTTTTGGTTACAACGAAATGTGTGCCGCGCGCCTGCGGCATGAAGGAGGGAGATTTCTATGAATATCGTTGTATTGAGTGGTAGCCCGCGCAAGGGTGCTAATACCGACACCATGGTCGAGGCGTTTGCCGAGACCGCGCGTGAGGGCGGCAATACGGTCGAGGTCGTCCGTGTTGCCAGCAAGAAAATCGGTGGTTGCCTGGGGTGTCAGTATTGCTTCGCCCACGAGGGCACTTGCGTGCAGAAGGATGACATGGCCGACGTGATCGAGTCGCTGAAAGGCGCCGATATGGTTGTCTTCGCTTCGCCTATCTACTGGTTTGATATCACTGCGCAGGAGAAGGCCGCCATCGACCGCCTGTACGCCTTTGGTGCTACAAGCTTCCCGTTCACCAAGACGGCCCTTTTGCTCGATAGCCACAGCGAGGGCGTCTATGATGCGGCGATTGCTATGTACAGGGCCACATGCGCGTACTGCAAGTGGGAGGACCAGGGCATTGTCACCATCAGCGGTATGACCGAGCGCGACAGCATGGCATCGTCGCCCAAGTTGGAAGAGGTGCGAGAGCTCGCTCGCAAACTCGCCTAAGGACAAGAAGAACGCATGGCAATCAGCGTTGGCGGAAAGCCTACTTCCCTTACCAAGAGGATTACTGATTGCCATGCGTTGATGTCCTTATGGACAATCTCCGCGTGCTAGGAGACTTTCTCGCTCAGGAACTCCCTGAATGCGGGGATGTCAAAGCCAACGAGACCACGCCCACGTTCCCCGATGACGCCGTCCTCGAGAAGGCGGCGTTTGTATTGGCTTGCGTAGTTGCTGGCGACGCCCATGCGTTTGGCTATCTCCGAGACCCTGCTGGGGCCAGAATCGGGCAGCATCGCGAGTAAAAACTCAATGTCTTTATCGGAAAGCTCTCGATAGGTCGTTTCGAGAATGCGATCACGCAGCTCCATGCGTGCGAGTAGGGAACCCTGCTGGACATCGGATGCACTGATTTGGGGCGAGTTCTCCGAAACATCCCAAGTGCGATATCCGACGAGCTGCATCATGTAGGGGAATCCGTCGACGGCCTTCACAGCATTCTCGAGCGCTTCTGGTGTGATTGAACGTCCTCCGGCCTCAACGGTTTTGCGAAACGCGTTTGCAATTTCAACGTCAGTGATTCGTCCTAACTGATGATATTGGGAACGCCTGAGGAACGAGACGGAATCGTTACGCAGCAACGCCGATACTTTGTAGGGCAGTCCTGCCATGAGTAGGGCAACTTTTTTACCTTCGCGTACAAAGTGCTGGTAAACAGAGGCAAATTGAAGCATTTCTTCGAGATCGACGGTGACTTCATCGATGGTAATGAGAAGTCCGATGTCATGTTTTTCGAGTTGCTTAAAGATGCCATTCATGCGTGTGCGCCAGTTGCCCTGGACCTCTTGAGCATATGTCCAATCGATGCCCACTGGACCAATTTGAACGCCGTTTATGCGCGCATGAGGCTGTGAGAGGTAGCTATCTGCGGCTTCTTTGGTTCGCTCGATAATATCTTCGAGCATGCCTGGCATGGCGGAGACATTTGCTGCGATCCAACCGTGTTCAAGCGCCGTTTCTGAAAGGAGCGAGAGAAGCGCCGTCTTGCCCGTTCCCCTTGCGCCCGTAAAAATAGTCGACAGGTTTGGATCTCCCGGGCCGTTGATAAAACCACGGTTGATGTCACGCAGAATATGCTCGCGACCCGCTAGAAAGGGAGGGATACTTCCGAACGTCGGGGTAAAGGGGTTCTTGCTGTACTCCATGGTGTCTCCTTTGCAAGTTTTGCTAATTTTTGCAAGTTTTGCTAATTTTTGCAAGTTTTGCTAACGACCGACCAAAGGGCATCGAAGCAGTGACGCTGACATTTTTTAACGCAGAAAAATAAGCAGAAATCAATTAATCTGCGTTAAGAAATAGTTGAGAAGAAAAACGACGAGTCCCGGGCGCAATGCCGTTGCGCTCCGGGCCTCGTCGCTTTGCGAAGTATCTAACGGTCTCGTTGCCGTGGTACCTAGTCAAACAGGCTCGGCATGTCGTTTTCCTTCATGAGGGCACCGGCAGAGGGGAGGCTCTGCGCGGTGAACTTTTCGGCTGAGACGCCGGCGCCGAGGATTTCCTCGGTTGTGCCGACGGTGGTGACCGAGCGGCCCTTCTTGGCCGTAAAGGCCTGGACGCCCTGCGTGTTGGTGGTCGTCTTGGTCTTGAGCAACGACGTGTTGAAGTTCATCAGGCGGTAGTCGCTCGAGACCAGCGCAATGTCGCGATCCTCTTTGAGCACCTGGGCATACAGCAGCTTGCTGCCGCCGTAAATGGCGTTCTTCAGGCGCTTGCGGTTGGTCTTGGTGACGTATCCGGAGAGCGCGACGCGCACCACGCGACCGTTCTCAAAGACAAACAGCACGTCGGCCTTGTAGTCCTCGGGGTCGATGACCCAGATGACGCTCTCGTCAGGTTCCATCTCAAGGTCGGTCGGCAGGTATGAGCCCAGCTGGGCCGACTTGGTGTCCTCAAACTGCGCGACCTTGCACTTGTACACCTGGCTCTTGTTGGTAAAGACCAGCAGCTCGTGCGTGTTGGAGGACGGGAACTCGATAAAGGGCTTATCGCCGTCCTTGTACTTGAGCGTGGCAGCCTTTTTGAGCACGCGGTCGGTCATCTTCTTGAGGTAGCCGTCGCGCGAGAGCATGATGGTAACCGGGTACTCCTCGACCTCGGGCTCCAGACTCACCTCGATAACCTCGTGGGGCTCGATCCTGCCCGTGCGGCGCGGCATCACGTACTTCTTGTTGACGGCTGCCAGCTCGTCGCTGATGACCTTCTTGATGTTCTCCTCGCTGGAGAGGATCTCCTCAAGCTCGGCAATCTCACCCTCGAGTTTGGCGATGTCCTTGGTGCGGTTGAGGATGTACTCCTCGTTGATGTTGCGGAGCTTGAGCTCGGCAACAAATTCTGCCTGGGTCTCGTCGATGTCGAAACCCTTCATAAGGTTGGGCACGACCTCGGCCTCGAGCTTGGTGCCACGGATGATGGCGATGGCCTTGTCGATGTCGAGCAGGATCGCTTCGAGGCCGTGCAGCAGGTGCAGGCGTTCGGACTTTTTGCCCAGGTCAAAGTTAATGCGGCGGCGCGTGGACTCAATACGCCATTTGACCCACTCGTGCAGGATCTGGCGCACGCCCATGACACGGGGATAGCCGTCGACGAGCACGTTGAAGTTGCACGAGAACGAATCCTGCAGCGTGGTCGAGCGATAGAGCTTGGCCATAAGCTTGTCGGGGTCGACGCCGCGCTTAAGGTCGATGGCGATGCGCAAACCCGAGAGGTCGGTTTCGTCGCGGATGTCGGCAATCTCCTTGACCTTGCCCTCTTTGGAAAGCTTGACGATGCGCTCGATGATGACATCGGTCTTGGTGGTGTAGGGGATCTCGTAGACCTCGATGATGCGCTCTTCGGGAATCCAGCGCCAGCGGGAGCGGATCTGGAAGCTGCCAAGGCCGGTCTCGACGATCTTCTCCATCTCCTCGCGGCGGTAGATAATTTCGCCGCCGGTCGAGAAGTCAGGCATGGGCATGTACTCGAGCAGGTCGCAGTCGGGATCCTGCAGGTAGTGCATCGTGGCGGTGCAGACCTCGTTGAGGTTGAAGCCGCAGATGTCGGACGCCATGGCGACGCCGATGCCCTTATTGGCCGAGACAAGGATGTTGGGGAACGTGGTGGGCAGCAGGCGCGGCTCCTTCATAGCGCCGTCGTAGCTGTCGACGAAGTCGACCGGGTCCTTGTCGATATCCTTGAAGATCTCGGCGCTGATGGGGGAGAGCTTGGCCTCGGTATAACGTGAGGCGGCGTAGCTCAGGTCGCCCGAATAGTACTTGCCAAAGTTGCCCTTCGACTCCACGAAGGGGGCAAGAAGTGCCTCGTTGCCGGTTGCCAGACGCACCATCGTCTCGTAGATCGCGGCATCGCCGTGCGGGTTGAGCTTCATGGTCTGGCCCACGATGTTGGCGCTCTTCTGGCGCTCGCCCTTGAGCAGACCCATCTTGTACATGGTGTAGAGCAGCTTGCGGTGCGAGGGCTTAAAGCCGTCGATCTCGGGGAACGCACGCGAGACGTTGACGCTCATGGCGTAGGGCATGTAGTTGACCTCGAGCGTCTGCGTGATCGGCTGGTCGGTGACCTCGGAGTGCAGGCCGATAACGTTCTCGGCGTTAACCTGCTTTTTCTTTGGCTGGTTCTTCGTCTTCTTCTTTGCCACGATATCCTCTTGAACTTCTTATGGGCCGTCGTTATCGATTTACTGCTACTGCAGGTCCAGCTGGTCCAGGTATTCCTTGCCGTGCTCGGAGATATGGCGCTTGCGGCCTGCCTCGTCGTTGCCCAGCAAAAGGTTGAACATAGTTTCCATCTTGGCGACGTCCTCGGGCTCCACCTTGATCAGACGACGCGTCTCGGGGTTCATGGTGGTGAGCCACATCATGTCCGGATCGTTCTCACCAAGACCCTTGGAGCGGTTGATGGAGCACTTCTGGTCGCCGATCTCCTTAAGGATGCCGTTCTTCTCGAGCTCGGTGTAGGCAAAGTAGGTCTTCTCTTTGCAGTTGATCTCGTAGAGCGGCGACTCGGCGATATACACGTAACCCTTGTCGATAAGTGTGGGCACCAGGCGGTAGAGCATGGTGAGCACGAGCGTACGGATGTGATAACCGTCGACGTCGGCGTCCGTACAGATGATGACCTTGTTCCAGTTGAGGTTGTCCAGGTCAAAGGCACCAAGGTTCTTGATGCGCTTGTCTTTGATCTCCACGCCGCAGCCCAGCACGCGCATGAGGTCCATGATGATGTCGGACTTAAAGATGCGCGGGTAGTCCTCTTTCAGGCAGTTGAGGATCTTACCGCGGACGGGCATAACGCCTTGGAACTCGGCATCGCGCGAGGTGCGAATGGCGCCTGCTGCCGAGTCGCCCTCTACGATGTAGATCTCGCGACGGTTCTTGTCCTTGGAGCGGCAGTCGATGAACTTCTGCACGCGGTTGGCCATGTCGGTCTTCTGCTGCAGGTTGGTCTTGATGCTTTGACGCGTCTTCTCGGCGTTCTCGCGCGAACGCTTGTTGATGAGCACCTGCTCCATGATCTTGTTGGCGGCGTCTTTGTTCTCGATCAGGTAGGTCGAGAGGCGTTCCTTAAAGAAGGCCGTCATGGCCTGCTGGATAAAGCGGTTGTTGATGGCCTTCTTAGTCTGGTTTTCATAGGACGTTTGGGTGGAGAAACAGTTGGTCACCAGCACCAGGCAGTCCTGGACGTCCTGCCATTTGATGCCGCTCTCGTTTTTGTTGTACTTGCCCTGTTGCTTAATGTAAGCATCGATGGCACTGGTCAGAGCGCTGCGGGCGGCCTTCTCGGGCGAGCCGCCATTCTCGAGCCACGATGAGTTGTGGTAGTACTCCTGCATCATGAAGGTGCGCGAGAAGCACATGCACGCGGTAATCTTCACGTTGTAGTCGGGCAGGTCCTCGCGGTCGCGACCTCGACGGTCGGCCTCGATAAAGAAAGGCTCGGTGAGGTAGTCGGTACCGACCTTCTCGAGCACGTAGTCTTCGATGCCCTTGGGATAGCAAAAATCCTCTTCGGAAAACTCGCCGTCGTCGCCCTCGATGCGCAGGCGGAAGGTCACGTTGGCGTTGACCACGGCCTGGCGGCGCATGGTCTCGCGATACCAGTCGTGGGGAATGCTGATCGAGGTAAAGACCTCAAGATCGGGGCGCCACTTGATGGTGGTGCCGGTGCGGTTCTCGTCGCTGGGCTCAATCTCGAGTGCCTTCTTCTTGGCGCCGACAACCTTGCCCTTCTTAAAGTGCAGGGAGTATTTGTTGCCATCGCGCCAAACCGTGACGTCCATGTACTCGGAGGCGTACTGGGTCGCGCACGAGCCCAGGCCGTTGGTACCGAGCGAGAAGTCGTAGTCGCCGCCCTGGTTGTTATTGTATTTGCCGCCGGCGTAGAGCTCGCAAAAGACGAGCTCCCAGTTAAAGCGCTTCTCGGAGGGGTTCCAGTCGAGCGGGCAGCCACGGCCATTGTCCTCTACCTGAATGGAGCCATCGCGAAAGGCGGTAAGGGTGATGAGCTTGCCGTAGCCCTGGCGCGCCTCGTCAACGGCGTTGGACAGGATCTCGAAGGCGGCATGTGCGCAGCCGTCGAGCCCGTCCGAGCCAAAGATGACGGCGGGGCGCAGGCGTACGCGCTCCTCGTCCTTGAGCTGGCGGATACTGTCGTTACCATAGTTTGCGGTGTTTTTTGCCATACTCGCTCTCTCGGTGCTCCTTTGCTGCGTTTAAGTCATATAGATAGTCAAGGTAGCATAGCCCAGCCCTTGGGCGATTCCACCCAACACGAAATCCATCGAACAATCGTTCGGAATTTGGTGGAACAGCGTTTACTCGGACAAATCCGAGTCGGTTCTGTCCGAGTAAGTTTGAAAGCGGTCGAATGCGTCCTGCTGCGTTTGCGGTTGGACGCGTTTGTCAAAAACGCGCCATGCGGATTGTTGGATTGAATCGAACATTGGGACATGCGTCTCGTTTTGTGGGCCGAGGGTATGCGAACTGGGGCCCTTTTGGTCTGAAAGGGGGTCTAACGGGGCGTTATTTGGGCCACGGGTCACTTCGCCGGCGCCGTGTTTCGTCATACGCTCATTGTGGAAGCCGATGCCACGGGGCGACGAAGGCCTCGGGCAACGGATGAGCTACAAGCCGAAAGGAGCGGTGAGGATGATGAGGCCCATGACGAAGAAGCTGCTGTTAGGAATTCCCACCGTGACGCTTTCGGCCGTGCTGGCGTGTACGGTGGCCGGCTGCGGCGGTAGCGCTCCGAGCGGTTCGACTGGCGGTTCGGGTGGCAGTGCTCCCGTAGAGAAGAAGGCCAAGGCCTATGAGTCGCAGACGGTCGAGGTGGCTGGCATAACCTATGAGTCGGTAGCCCATGGTACGTTCTATCGCGGCGACGCTAAGTTGCAGGACGGTTTTTACCTGCACGTCAAGATCACAAACAACAATGCAAAGAACAGGACGTTTAGCTCCTTTAACGTGCATGCTGCCCAGGGCGATCTTGAGGCAGGCGACCCGTTGTTTACTTCCGGCAAGGCGGCCGTGCTCGACTACGTTGCAAGCGAGGCTCCCGATGAGCTGCACGAGGGCATCGACCTTTCCGAGAGGCCAGATATCGGCCCGGGCGAGACCGTTGAGTACGTGTATTTCTGGGCGCCCAAGACGGCGTACTACGGGCCCATCACTGTCGAGTTCGTAGACGCTTATGCCCCCGCCAAGAATCATGAGGCCATGCACTTTGACACCACGGGATGCGAGACCAAGGAGTTCAAGGCGGCCGGCGGTGTGGCCGATTCTGGTGACGCGGCCAATATGACCGACATCGATTGCGCATCGTACAGTATCGAGGCCGCCGATGGGTACACGCTGGATTCGTCCAACGAAGAGCACGAAAAGGCAGACTTCTTCCACGACGAGACTGGAGGACGCCTGAACATCAGCATCTTCCCGCGCTCGCCGGAGGAAGAGGTTGCAAGCCTAGAGCAGATCTACGAAGGCAAGGAGACAACAACCGACCAGGTCGAGTACAACGGCATAACGTGGCTGCGCTTTACCGGTCCCGACAACGGCCATACACTGTTTGCGACGGCTCCCGCAACGGGTGAAACCGTCCGCGTGTCGATCGGCTGGAAGATCGACTGGGATGCTGCCGTGCCCATGATGGAGGCGCTGAAGCTCAAGTAACGCCGCGAGTCTCACGTCAGGCGACTCAGGGCTGGCTCCGAGTTATCAGGGCCAGCCCTTTTGGTGTTCGATGAGCCGAGTCGGCGTCTCTCGCAAAGGTAACTGGGAGCTAGCGAGGCGTATCCGAATTGACCTCATCGGCGGTGTCGGTTTCGAGCGCCGTGCGGCGGGCGCTGTAGGCGACGAGGCCGGCGCCTGCTGCGGCGAGTGCTGCTGCGGCTGCCGTAAGGGGAGCGTTGACATCGCCCGTGCCCGCAAGCGCGCCCGCTTTTCCGGGGCGCTTGTTATTGCCGTGATCCTTGCCGCTGCCAGAGCCACTGCCGCTACCGGAGCTGCTTCCGCTGGAGCCGCCACTCGAGTCGCCACCGCCGTCCGCCGTCATCGGTGCATCGTGAAGTCCTGTCGTATCCACGCTGTCGTATACGCCGACCTGAACTTCTGAGCGTTCGCATGCCGCGTCGGGCACATGAAGCTCGTGCAGTACGGCACCCAGCGCTGAGTTTGCGCCCGGTCGAATTTCCTCGAGCGTTACGGGATCGAGTGCCACCAGGTCACGCGCCTTCGCATATAGCGTTACGCGTTTGCCCACCTCGTCGCTCCAACTCTCGGGGATGGCGAAGCTCATGCGGAACTGTGCCGTGCAACCCGGTGCCAGCACGGCGTTGCCACTGTCGGCTACCAGCGGGTGCGTTGCAAAATGTGCGCCCAGCGTCTCGAGCGTGTACTTCACGTGTGTCATGTCGTTGGCCGAAGCGTCCTCGGCAAGCTCTGGATCGTAGATCGATGCCATGCGTGCGTTCACTCCGAACCCGATGGATGCGCTGGAGAACGGCTGACTGGAGCCCTCTCGGTACAGATCGATCGTGCCGGCGGTCAGCAAGGTGTTGCCGTCGTTTCGCACCGTGACCATGAAGGATTCGCCTGCTGCTCCGGGCACCACCGCGCCCGAGGTAGCGACTGCGCCCGTCGGAGTGGCACACGCCACCAAGGGCACTTCGATGCCGTGTAGTTCTGCCTCGCTCTTCTCCGCGCTCACAATGTGCGTTGCGAGCGCGGAGAGCATGCTCCCCGACGTCAAAAATGTCGTTATCTGATCGACGGGATGGTCCAGCTCGCACATCACGAACGGCTCCGTGAACAGATCGCCTGCCAAGGTGCTGGCGAAGATGCGGAAGTGCTTGCCCATCACTGCTACCGGGTTGCCTTCTTCGTCGTAGGTTTGTCCCACCTTGCCATCGGTGTTCTCTACATAGAGCACGCACCTGCCGTTGTTGCTTACGCTGAACGATGCCGGGCCGCAGCCTGCGGCACCCACGGGCTGCGTTGCAAATACCGGTGCGCCTCGCGTCCAAGTAATATGCTGCAGTTGCTCGTTGACGGTAGCCAAAAAGCCCGTGTGCTGCGGCCACGGCACCGCGTGGGGTACTGTGGCATCTGGCGACATAACGCCCCAGCCCGCAATGGACTGGCCGATCACGGCGTACGATGCACAGCCACAACCGCCTGCGGTCTCGTATGCAACGGGCACCACCATTTTGCCGTTGATATTCTCGGGCGCGCCGAGCTCGATGCTCGACGGTGCCTGCGGAAAGCGGAGAACTTGGCGGAACGTCAGGCTGTCGCCTGAAACGTCCGACCACAGGGTAAAGCACTCCAGCGCAACCTCGGCCTCGCTGCCGAGCGCCTTTTCTGTGGTGGTTCCGCGGCGGTGGAGGTAGGCGCCCGACAGGCGCCCGTTGACAAGTGTCTTGCCCACCGTGATGCGTGGGCACTGCAGGCAATGGTAGCCATCCTCCTGAAGGCGGCCGCGCGAGATGCTGCGCCACGACGTGTGCGATACCACGCGAACTCCGTCGTTGCTTATGCGCAGGCGCACAACGGACAGTATGCCGGCTGTGCTTGCTATATCGAAAAGGGTGTCGTCGCCGGCGGGGCGCTCGCCCGAGACCAGCAGCACGTAGGCGTCCTGGTTTCCTCTTCCGTCCGTATATTCCACTACGTCGAAGTCGTAATCGTATATGCTGTCGCGCTCCACGTCGCCCTCGCCAAACCCAAGGGGAAAGTCCACAGGCGTGGGAGCGGACCACGTTCCGTTTGCCTTTGTGTGTACCACCAGGCGCGAGCGACCATTGTCGCCGTAGCGCACCGAGGCGATACGGAACAGGCATTCTACGCCGGCAATCATTGCCAGCTTCATGTGGGCTTCGCTGAGCACGCCAGCAAACAGCACGTTGTCGCTCGAGGGCTTGATGCCGCCACGCTCGTCCTCCGACACGCCGGAAGAATCGGCGTTCGGGTCGGCAACGGTGTTCGTTGCCTGACCGATGTAGGTGTACTCATACATCGGCACGGCGTTTTCGTCGTTCTCTATCAGTGCATGGACGAAATGCTCGATCTGTCCCGTGTCGTCGCTTTCTGCATCCGCCTCGAGCTCAATGCGCGTGACCGCTTGATTCCAATCGCGTACGACAGAAGCGACGTTTACGGCAGTGGCCTTAACCTCGGCGCGTGCGAGCAGTTCGGCGTTGGTGACGATGGTGGCCGATGCGATAAATTGCGGCACACCACACGCCTCGGCGTTGCCGGCCGAGGCGAAGCAGGCATCCAGCGTATAAGGCGTATCTCCATCCAATGCGAGCTCAGAGCGCTGGAGCACATACTGGTCGCCATTGTTCACCGACATATTCCACGAATCGATGAGTGTGGGCCACGACCCCGACCAAGCCTTGGTGGTCCACTTGAACATTACGAACTGGAGTATTACATCGACATCGACGTCTGCACCTACACGCAGTCGCGGAAGCTGGTGTCCATTTGCCTTTTCGTACCCAATGAACAGCGTGAGGGATGCGGCGCCGCGCACGGCAGACGAAGCGACGCCTGCAACGCCGGCGCCAAAGGTGACGGCAAGCCCGATCTGGATGGTGAACGAGCCCGACGTGTTTGAATAGTCGAGCGAAATGTTTTTAAAAAACGCCGCGCCGCTGCCGTGCGTGTGGGCACCCACGGCGAGCGCCAGTTTTGCCAGCACCCAGGGGTTGACGTTTAGGAAAAATGGCACCGGTCCTAGGGTAAACTGCTCGGTCCAATTGAGGTCGGTTCTTACCTGGAAGAGGGCCTTAATATTGCCGTATGCGGGGTCGTTGTTGTTACCCCAGGTTTTGCCCACCCAATCGTAGGCGAGCGAGCCGTACAGCTGTGTGGCGATATCCATCGTGAACAGCGGCGTGCAATGGTGGCGAAGGAGCTTGGTGTTTCTTGGATCGGTGCCCGAACCGGCACTCATCCTCTTGTACTGATTCCACTTCCCCTCCATCTCGTCGAGGTAGCGGTTTGCCTGCTTGGCGCCCGACTCGCGCGGCGATTTCTTCCAGTATTCCGGATCAGGGTTGCCCGAATCGTTCATATAGCTAGCTGGTTTGTACCCTCCGCCAAACAGCACGTATCCAGCAAACGAGAAATCGAACAGAATGGGAAATGTGGGCATCCAGCACGTGAACTTATTGCCGCCGATACCGGGAAACGCCGCGGGGAAATCAAACGGAGTGATCTCTTGGTCCATGGTGGTGGGAATGATGGTGGTCGAGCCCGATTCCGCCTTTGCGGCCGGCGCGGTGACAACGGCCATAGGGGATGAGAGCGTGTAGGTTTTGCCCTGGTAGTCGAGCATAAAGCGCAGCTTGCACCCTTCCTCCAGAAGGCCCGAAGCTGCATCGAGGAACGTGTCTTCGAGCGTGAACGTCGCCAGATTATCCGCGCCCGATGCGCTGGCCTTGACTTGGCCAATCTGCGTGACGGTTTCGGATGGGCTGCCCGCAGCGGGCATCACTTTATTGATATGCAACGTTGCCTGCCCGCCCTGCGGCAGATGAGCCTGCACGGTAAAAGCGTGCGTGTCGGGCTGGTCGTTTGCTGCTTCGTCCGCTGGCATTGCCATAAACGTGGCGTCGGCGTACTGGATGTCCCATTCGTCGAACGTGAGCTGTCGAAAGTACGGCTCGCCATCGGAGAGCGGACGTGTGGGTGCGGTAATAGCGGTGCCGCCCTGGATACGCGCAAGGGGAATCTCGACATCGCGGTAGCCTGCCATGCTAATGGAGATGCCGCCGTTAAAGTCGTACGCGTCGAGAAGCGTTGCCTCGTCCACGTAGCCTTCTGAAAGAGGGGCGACCTCAAAGATGGCCGTGCCTTCGTCATCGGTCGTGGCGGTGAGCTGCTTGCCTGCGGCATAGCGCGATATGAGCGTGACCTGGGCACCCGTGATGGGCGTATTCTTGTTGGCGACGTCGACCACGACCACACCGAACATGGTGCGCGAGAGAACGAGCACCCTGAAGGGGTCTTTTTCGTCGGCATGGGCTTCGGTGGGTGCGAACGGCAATATGAAGGCGTTTGCGCTTCCCGGCACGCGCGGCATCATAATGCTCGCTAACGAGGACGCTCCGGCGACAAGTAACGAACGGCGATCAAGCATCTTGGGCTCCCATCCCGCAAGTATCGGTGGAAATAATCCAATTTTGCGAGAAGGCGCCCCGTGGCGGTAGTGCCGTTCAAGGGTCAAAATGTCCAAATTGATCGAGCGAAGCGCCGGGTTCCGGAACGCGTTCGATGCGCTTGGTAGTCCGGTCGCTAACGTAACATATGCGCGACCAGCTCGGCGCGTGTGCCGATGCCAAGCTTTGCGTATACGCCGGATAGGCGGTTTTTGACGGTGCCCGGCGATACTCCCATATGGCGTGCGATTTCGGCGTTGGTCCACCCACGACAGGCGAGCATGGCCATGGTGAATTCCGTGGTCGTTAGATCGTCGGCCACGTCCTCGCCCGAATCGGGGTTGTGGATGCGCCGCCAGCCGTAGCTGAATCGATACGTAATCTCGATGATGCGTGCGAAATCGTCAGGGTATTGCGATTTTAGGCATGCCTCGATGAGTCCCTGCAAAAGGCCGTGGTGCTCGCCGATGAGTTCGATAAGGCCGTCGGGACGCGCAATGTCCCAAGCGGCTCCGAAGTGTGCTTTTGCGGCGTCGATGTCCTTGAGGCTCATGCAGGCAATGGAAGCCGACAGGTGCAGGAACAGTTCCGAGATCGGATAGCTTCCCTGTTTCATGATCAGGGCGTTTTCCGCCATGCCTAGACTGCGGCCATATTCGCCGCGCAGATACAGGGCATGCGCCATCACGTAGCTGGCGAACAGACGCAGGCCTTCGGGTAGGTGCGCCGCAAGCGGATAAAACTCTTCGGCAGAATACGGGGAAGGCAGGTGCAGCAGGACGCTCGCGGCGGAGGCGAACAGGATATGCATGGCGTGGACGGCAGGCGATTCCTCGTCAGGTGGCGTATCGAGGATGCCCGCAAGGCAACGGCGGGCATCGGCGATACGGTTGAGCGATAGACTGGCATATCCGCAGATAAAGCATGCGGAATAGCGCAGTGCGGGGTCGGTGGCGTCGAGATGGGGGCGCGCCGTTTTGGCGGCGAGGGTGGCCTGTCCGCGAAAGTACAGCGCTTCTGCCGTGGCGATGGTGCGTGAATCGGGGTCGGAAATGCCTGCAACCGCAGCGTCAATCTGTCCCGGCACAAAGGCGGTGCACATCAACGGCATGGGAACGCATGGGTAGCCATCGCAGTCCATCTTCCATCTCCCATCAGGTGGCAACATTAGCAGCCATTTTACCCCGCCGCTCGGCAGCTAAAGCCGAAGACAGCGTGCCGAGATTTGTGCTCCCAGAATAGTCCCGCCCGCATTGGATACAATAGTTATTGGACTCAAGTCCAATAACGGCTCCATGCGTGTCTGCCTTCGCGGCGCGGACAAAACGCGGACGATTGAAAGGCAGCATCCCATGATTCGTGTCATTACTGATTCGACTTCCTCTATTCCTGCTGACATACGGGAAGGGCTCGGTATCGAGGTGCTGTCGCTGGTCATCAACCGTGGCGGCAAGAGTTATGTCGAGGCCGAGACCGATCTGGATGCCTTTTACCAGGACATTTACGAGATGGTTGATGACATTCCGACCTCGAGTCAACCCTCGCCCGAAGATGCCAAGGAGCTGCTTGAGCGCATCCAAGCAGACGGCGACGAGGCGTTGGGCATTTTCATCAGCAGCAAGATGTCCGGCACGTTTGAGACCTTCTTGCGCATGGCGCGCGAGGTCGCTCAGGGGCACCCCGGGTTTAAGTTTGCCGTTATCGACAGCATGACCAACTGTATGGAGCTGGGTCATGCCGTGCTTGCTGCCGCCCAGGCCGCACGCGATGGACAGGACCTGCAGGCGTGCGCTGCCGCCGCCGAGAACACACTGTATTCCGGGCGCTTTCTCTTTACGCCCGAGTCCCTGCGCTTTTTGGAAAAGGGCGGCCGCATTGGAAGAGCTGCCGCGCTGATCGGCAACGTTATGAGTATCGCCCCGATTCTCACCGTCAAGGATGGTGAGGCGAGCACGGCGGGCAAGACGCGCACGCAAAAGAAGGCCATGGCAAAGATCGTCAAGATGTGGCAAGAGGACGTCGCGGCGTGTGGTCTCAAAAACTTGACCGTGCACTACATTGGGTCGAAGGCCCCGGCAGAGGAATGGGCCGAGGAGGTTATTAATCCGCTGGCTGGCTTTAGGGCCCGGGTTGTACCTGCGAGCCCCGTCATTGGCGTGCATGTCGGTCCTGCCGTAGGAATCGCCTACGAGTGCGCCGAGCGTATAAACGGCAAGTTTACCGATGCCGCCCCCGAAGTGGTTGTCGAAGCCTAGCTGACCTTGGGATATAGAAAAAATGCCGCCCCTGTAAAAAGCTCTGCCGCAGCGATGGGAAATGGACCTTGCTCTGCATATAATGAGGTCATATGACGGTGCGTCTGCATACGCGCGGCGCATTTCCATCGAACCGAGAAGGAGCTCTGCATGGATCCCAACAAGCGTCCCGACGACATGGTGCGTATCACCACTCCCGAACTTGCCCAGGTGTTCATCGATGAGCAGGTCACCGCAATCCGTGAGCAGATCGGCGACAAGAAGGTCCTGCTGGCCCTTTCTGGCGGCGTTGACAGCTCCGTCGTTGCAGCTCTTCTGATTAAAGCCATCGGCAAGCAGCTCATTTGCGTGCATGTGAACCACGGCTTGATGCGCAAGGGCGAGAGCGAGCAGGTCGTCGACGTCTTCAAAAACCAGATGGATGCCAACCTGGTTTACGTTGACGCCACCGACCGCTTCTTGGACAAGCTTGTCGATGTTGAGGAGCCCGAGGCCAAGCGCAAGATTATCGGCGCCGAGTTCATTCGCGTGTTCGAGGAGGAGGCTCGCAAGGTTGGCGACGAGGTCAGCTTCCTCGCCCAGGGCACCATTTATCCCGACATTCTGGAGTCTCAGGACGGCGTGAAGGCTCACCATAACGTGGGCGGCCTGCCCGAGGACCTGCAGTTTGAGCTCTGCGAGCCCGTCAAACTGCTGTACAAGGACGAGGTCCGCGTGGTCGGTCGCGAGCTCGGCCTGCCCGAGAACATGGTTGAGCGCCAACCGTTCCCCGGTCCCGGCCTGGGTGTCCGCTGCCTTGGTGCCATCACCCGCGACCGTCTTGAGGCGCTGCGCGAAGCCGACGCCATCGTGCGCGAGGAGATTGACAACGCCGGTCTTACCATCTGGCAGTATTTTGCCGTCGTACCCGACTTCCGTGCCACCGGCGTGCGCGAAGGCAAGCGTGCCTACGACTGGCCCTGCATCATCCGCTGCATCAACACCGTCGACGTGATGACCGCCGAGGTGCCCGAGCTCGACTGGGCACTGCTCAAGCGCATTACCGCCCGCGTCACCGCCGAGGTTCCCGGCATTTGCCGCGTTTGCTACGACCTCACGCCCAAGCCTGTTGGCACGGTCGAGTGGGAGTAAGCTTCTACTCTTTTGGGCGAATTGCATTGGCGGAGAGGGGGTCCCACGCAAACGTGTGCGGGACCCCTTTCGTTTTACTGTTCGGTTAACGCTGCGGATCGTTTTGGAAGGCTTACGAGCATGGTGGTCCCGTTCTCGGAACTTGCTTCGACCTCTACCGTGCCACCGTGAAGCGCTGCAATCTCCCAAACGAGTGCTAGCCCGAGTCCTGCGCCGCCGTATGCCCTGCTGCGGGATTTGTCTAGACGAAAGAACGGCTGGAAGACGCTCTCTCGGTACTGCTTGGGTATTCCCGGGCCCTCATCTTTGACTCGTAAGAGCACGTGGCTGTCGCTGCCGCTGATGGAGACGCTGACAGTCGAGCCGGAGCGGCTGTAACGGATGGCGTTTTCAACCAGATTAAACACCAGCCGATAGAGGAGCGTATCACTTCCGATTGTCAAAGCGTCTCCAGCGCAATCGAGGGTTATGTCCTTATCCTCGGCAAGTGGCGCAAGGTCGGTGAGGACCTCTTCGGACAGGGGACCGAGTTCAACAGCGTCCCCGCAAGGAACGCTGCGAAGCTCACTCATCTCGAGTAATGCCTTGGTCATCCGCGACATTCGCTCGGTTTGTTCTTGCAGCAGGTCGAGCAGCTCGGCTGTTTCGGGTTGCAAACCGGAGTGCTCGGAGATGAATAGTTCAATCTGTGCTTGCATAAGGGCGAGCGGGGTGCGCAGCTCGTGTGCGGCGTTGCCGGTAAACTGACGCTGTGCAGAGAACCCTTCGCCAAGACGGGCGATCATGTCGTTGAAAGAGGCACTGCATCGTTGTAGCTCGGTGGGCACATCTTCACTGAGTCTGATTTCGCTTAGGTTGTCAGGCTGCACGCGCTCTACCTGGGCGGCAAAATCTCGTAACGGCTTGAGTGCGCGACCGCTCACAAAGTATGCCAGCACGCCGCCAAGGAGCGTGACTCCAGCCGTGATGTACCAGGTTGTCGTGCCAAAAGACTCCTGTGCGTCGTTTACGACGATCGTGACCTTGTCATCGGGGGTCGCTTTCGTTGGGTCGAACGCCTGGGGCGAATCTTCGCCGGCTGCGCTAAGGGCCGAGACGTCGCTGCCGATAGCATCCATGTAGCGCATGCCCGTATAGCCGACCAGGCAGTTCGTCAGCACGCATGCTGCACACGTGAGCAGTGCCGTCATAATCGTTATGCGCCATTGCAGCGGAAGCCTTTTCATTCGCTATCCTCCATAACGTAGCCCTCTCCAATCCGATTACGAATCGGGTCGTATCCCAAAGCGATGCGTAGCTTTTTGCGGAGTGACGAGATATGAACGCGGGTTGCGTTGCTAAAGCTGTTCACGCTGCTATCCCAAACGTGCTCGATAAGCTCCTCTTGACTTACCGGACGCCCCTGATTAAGCATCAGGTATTCCAAGATTCCCGTTTCCTTGCGCGTAAGAGATAAAGCCTCGCTGTCCACGGAAGCGATGCGCGCCTTGGTGTCAAAGCGGAGCTTTCCGCAGGTTAAAACTATGTCGCTTTGTGTAAAGCGTCTGAGGGTAAGGCTGCGGATCCTTGCCGCAAGCTCGTCCAGATGAAACGGCTTGGTGAGGTAATCGTTGGCGCCGGCATCGAGTCCGGCGACTTTATCGGATACTTCGCCGCGTGCGGACAGAATCAGTACCTTGGTCTCGCAGTCGGTTTTCCTAAGCTCCCTGAGCACGGTCATGCCGTCGATACGGGGAAGGTTGAGGTCGAGTACCACGAGGTCGAAGGTCTCAACGTCCAGTAGGTCGAGCGCCTCCTGTCCATCGTGACAGCAGTCGACGCTGTACGCCAAGTTTCGCAAGCTGCGCGCGATTGCGTCACACAGCGCCTGCTCGTCCTCGACGATCAAAATACGCATAACAGTCTCCTTGCACATTTCAAATCGCGCTTAACACGGATTTTATAGTCGATATGGTCCAATGGTCGCGTAACGAAAGGAGTGGTTGGGTTGTTCAAAGCAGTAAAACCCGTGGTACAGGTCGCTTTGTTGATCGTCGGAATTGCCATGGTGTGCTTTGGCGTTATGCGTGGCGAGGCGGATGCCGTGCTGGCCAAAGCGATTAGGCTGTGCTTGGAGTGTATCGGAATTGGATAAAAGAGAAAACACTGCGTCGCATGTTTTGGCTCGATTTCGCGGATTCATTCAGGCGGCGGCGACGCTCGTCACCAACATTCACCTGCCGAACTTTGCCAAAGGCGGCATCTATCAGGGCGCGGGAAAAACCGTCTGCGTGCCTGGACTTAACTGCTATTCGTGCCCCGCGGCATCGGGTGCGTGCCCCATCGGGTCGTTCCAGTCGGTGGTAGGTTCATCCAGGTTCAACTTTTCTTACTATGTTACCGGTGCGCTCATTTTGCTCGGCGTGCTGCTGGGACGCTTTGTATGCGGCTTTCTGTGCCCGTTTGGCTGGCTGCAGGAGCTGCTTCATAAGATTCCCGGCAAAAAGCTTTCGACAAAAAAGCTCAAGGCGCTTACGTATATCAAATACTTCGTGCTGCTGTTTGCTGTGGTATTGCTGCCTGTGCTGGTGGTCAACGACCTGGGGATGGGAGATCCGTTCTTTTGCAAATACGTCTGTCCGCAGGGCGTACTCGAGGGCGCCATTCCGCTGGCCATTGCCAACGCCGGCATTCGATCTGCGCTGGGGCAGCTCTTTACCTGGAAACTTTCCGTTCTCATTGCCGTGGTAGTGCTGAGCGTTTTGTTCTATCGCCCCTTCTGCAAATGGATTTGTCCACTTGGCGCATTCTATGCGCTCATGAATAGGGTGTCCCTACTGGGGATTCGGGTCGACGCATGCAAATGTGTCTCGTGCGGCAAGTGCTCAAAGGTTTGTCAGATGGACGTTGATGTGGTCCGCGCGCCCAATCATGCCGAATGTATCCGGTGCGGAAAGTGCATCGGGGCCTGTCCTGTCGATGCCATCAGCTATCGCTATGGCCTGGATGTGTCGGCGGAAAAGCTTCCCTTGACCGCTGATAAAAAGTAAACAAGCTTCGACAAAACGGAGGAATGACTATGAAGCTTTCTAAGATTGCGGCCCTGTTTATGGTGCCGGTATTGGCCTTGTGCCTTGTGGCATGTTCGGCGCCCGGTGGCAATGCGAGCGAATCTGCGAGCTCCGATCCTAAGATCGCAGAACTCACTGCGCAGAAGCCGGCCAATGCCGACGAGGCCGCCGAGCTGTATGCGAAGCTCATGCAGAAGGAGAACGAGATCTTTTCGAGTGATAACGCGCTGTGGGAAAAGGTATTCAATGCGGCAAATAAAGACTCGACAATGATTGAGGACGGCAGCAATTACGGCGATTTCTTGCTCAAGACCATCGACGGCGCCAAGGATGAGTTCACGGCGGATGAGCTTAAGACGCTCAAGGCCGGTGCGCAGCAGATCAAGGAGATCGAGGACAAGCTCGAGAGCCTGGAGAAGGAGTTCCCCGGCTGTGGAAGCACGCCGAGCTCAGGCGAGAGCGTCGACGCTTCGACCGCTGGCATGACGGCTGGTGCCAATGCTTCGAGCGAGGCGACGAAGTTCCCCAGCTTTACGGGCAAAGACCTGGATGGCAACGACGTGAGCAGCGACGAGCTGTTCGCTAAGAACAAGGTTACCGTCATGAACTTCTGGTTCACCACTTGCAAGCCGTGCGTGGGTGAGTTGGGCGATCTTGAGAAACTGAATCAGGAGCTTGCCGAGAAGGGCGGCCAGGTCGTGGGCGTCAATTCCTTTACGCTCGATGGCAACAAGGGCGAGATTGCAGATGCCAAGGACGTGCTGAGCAAGAAGGGCGTGACATATAAGAACATCTGGTTCAAGTCGGATAGCGAGGCCGGTAAGTTTACGTCAAATTTGTTCTCGTTCCCGACAACGTATGTCATCGATCAGAATGGCAACATCGTAGGGGATCCAATCGTGGGAGCCATCAGCTCCGCCGAGCAGCGCGCAGCACTCGACAAGCTTATCGACCAGGCGATTGCGAATAGCGAGCAGTAAAAACCGCGCAAAGCATAGCGAGGATCGTGTGTCGCTGTGCGAAGTAGTTCGCTCCCTTTCAAGATAAACTCCACCATATAGAGGTCCCGCTCGGGACCTCTTCTTTTAGGCACCGTCCCGTTCGTTTTTTGGCGCGGTTCGTTACATTCCTCACTGGCGCCGGCAAAAAATGGGGATAGAGTAGGACAAACGCGTCGAATACGAACGGCGGGGGAGAGCGGGCGAATGTGCCTGCGCAGGAGAGGTTGCCGTCCATGCTGGAGCTCAAAGGTATTTGCAAAAGGTACGTTACGCAGTCGTTTACGCAGGTGGCGCTCGACAGCGTGAGCCTGTCTTTTCGCGATAACGAGTTCGTGGCCATTCTGGGACCTTCGGGGTCGGGCAAAACTACGATGCTCAACGTTGTCGGCGGACTCGATCACTTTGATTCTGGCGACCTGCTCATCGATGGCATCTCGACCAAGGATTTTCGCGATCGCGATTGGGATGCCTATCGCAACAACCGCATCGGCTTTGTGTTCCAGAGCTATAACCTCATTCCGCATCAGACCATCTTGGAAAACGTGGAGCTGGCGCTTACGCTCACAGGTGTGGGGCATGCCGAGCGCCGCCAGCGTGCGCGCGAGGCGCTCGAGGCGGTTGGCCTGGGCGAGCACGTTAACAAGCGCCCGAGCCAGCTATCGGGCGGGCAGATGCAGCGCGTGGCCATCGCCCGCGCCCTGATCAACGATCCCGAGATTGTGCTGGCAGACGAGCCGACCGGCGCCTTGGATTCCACAACGTCCGTGCAGGTTATGGACTTGCTCAAGGAAGTCGCGCGCGACCGTCTGGTTATTATGGTCACGCACAATCCCGAGCTGGCGTACCAATACGCCACGCGCATCGTCAACCTGGCGGACGGCAAGATCACCGACGATTCCGATTCTTTCGATGTCGCTGACGCCACGCGCCGCGAGGCCAAGCCTACGCGCAAAACCTCGATGAGCTTTGTGACGGCGCTGGGGCTTTCTGCCCGCAACCTTATGACCAAAAAGGGCCGTACGGCCATGACTGCCTTTGCGGGCTCGATTGGCATTATCGGTATCGCGGCGATTCTGGCGCTGTCCAATGGCGTGAACAATTACATCAAAAAGGTCGAGGAGGATACGCTCTCGAGTTACCCGCTTACGATCTCCAAGCAGGACTACGACCTGTCGTCCATGATGGGTGGGCAGGGGGCTGTGGACGATGGCTCGCCTGAAAACGTGGATTCGTCCGACGACAGCGCCGGCGGCAAAGCTAAGGGAACCGATAAGATTCCCGTGGTCACGGCCGTAAAGGACATGTTTGCAAGCGTTAAGTCCAACGACATGACGAGCTTTAAGGCGTGGCTCGATGCCGGTGGCGACGGCATCGATAAAGAAGTCAACGCCATCCAGTACGGCTACGGTGTATCGCCGGTTGTCTATCGTGCCGGCAAGGGCGATGAGAAGCCTGTCCGGCTGGTGCCCAACGCCATGACCGAGGCCATGAGCGGAGGTGCGAGTTCGGCGGCAACGGTGAGCATGGAATCCATGGGAACCTCGGTCTTTAACGAGATGATTGACGACCAGAGCCTGCTCGACAGCCAGTACGATGTCGTCGCCGGTCATTGGCCCACGTCTGCCAACGAAGCCGTGATGGTGCTTTCGAGCCGCGGTACGGTGGGCGACTACACGCTCTACAGCATCGGTGCGCTGGATATCAATGAGCTCAACGACTTGGTTAACAGCGCCATGACGGCTGACGGTAAGATCGAAACGCCCGAGACCGGCGCCGACTTTACCTACGACGATGCGCTGTCCACGACGTTTAAGGTGCTGTCGCCGGCCGATGCCTATCGCAAAAACGAAGAGACCGGCATGTGGACCGACATGTCTGACGACGCCGACTTTATGGCTGCCAAGGTTGCCGACGGTATTGACGTGCACATTGTGGGCGTGGTGCGACCTAACGAGACGGCCAACGCGAGCGCGTTGTCCCCGGGCATTGCCTACACGCATGCGCTGACTCGCCAGCTTATGGAGCGCGCCGCCGATTCGCAGATTGTGCAGGAGCAGCTTGCCCACCCCGAGACGGATGTCTTTACGGGCAAAACCTTCGACGAACTGCAAGGCGAGGCCAAGCAAGGCGTTGATCTGGGCAGCATGTTCAGTGTGGACGAGGCGGCGCTCAAGAGTGCGTTTTCGTTTGATGCGTCTGCGCTCTCGGGTGCGGCCGGCGACGGCATTGATCTTTCGGGCGTCGATCTGTCGGGCCTGGATATTGATCTTTCGGGCGTTGGCAAGGACATCGACTTTGGTGACATCATGGCCAAAGCGCCGGCTCCAGATTTCTCGGGCATCTTTGACGGCCTGGAACTCACGCCCGAGCAAATGCAGCAGGTGGGAACGCTAGCCAACCAGCTGTTTGAGAGCTTTTTGCAGTCTGATCAGTTTAGGGCGCTGTCACCCGAAGATCTTAAAGACGCGTCAAAGCTTGCTGCCGCATTCTCGGCGTATCTTGAGAGTGATACGGCAGCCCAGCAAATCCTGGCCCAGCTCAAAGCGCTCGGCGGCGATGCCCTGGCCGAGCGCCTGCAGCAGGCGATGACCGACTATGTGCAAAAGCAGCTGGCTCCGTATCTGCAGCAGGCTATGGATCAGGTGATGAAGTCGATCAGCGATCAGATTGCGGCGACGGTGTCAGCTCAGCTCAGGGCAGGCGCAGCAGGGCTCATGGGCCAGATGGCGACGCAGATGTCGTCGAGTTTTGCTAACCTGGCGAGCGCCATGCGCGTGGATGCGAGTGCCTTTGCTCATGCCATTCACTTCAACATGGACGCCGAGGACCTGAGTTCGCTCATGATGAGCTATGCCAAGGCGTCGAAGCTCACCTACGATAACAATCTGACCACGTTGGGTTATGCGGACGAGGCCGACCCCATTTCGGTCAAGATTTTCCCGCGCGACTTTGAGGCCAAGGAGCGCGTACTCGATCACATCGATGCGTACAACAAGCAGGTCAAAGCCGCTGGCCATGATGAGCAGGCAATTTCGTACACCGACTACATGGGCATCATCATGGGTTCGGTGACCGACATCGTGAACACTATCAGCTTGGTGCTCATCGCGTTTGTGAGTATCAGTCTGGTGGTGAGCTCCATCATGATCGGCATCATCACATACATCAGCGTGCTGGAGCGCAAAAAGGAGATTGGCATCCTGCGCGCGATCGGCGCGTCGAAGCGCAACGTGGCCAACGTATTCAATGCCGAGACCTTTATCGAGGGCCTCATCGCCGGCGTCTTTGCCATTGTCGTCGTGGTGGCCGTGAGCTTCCCGGTTAATACCTGGGCGCTTGCGGCCAAACAGGTCCCCAACCTGATGAGCCTGCCCGTGCAGGATGCGCTGGTGCTCATTGCAATTTCGGTGTTGCTGACGGTCGTTGCCGGTCTGCTGCCGGCCCGTAGCGCATCCAAAAAGGACCCCGTGGAGGCCCTTCGTTCCGAATAATGTGACAAAGGGACAACCCTTTTGTCACGGCTAAAAGCAAGGAAGTCGCAAGGGTTGGGGCGGGGTTGTCGGCGAGTGCCCTCGGATACAATCGAAGCCGTGCTAGAAAGAGGCTTCGATGATTAGAAAATCGTTCTTTAATCCGTTCTCGTCGCTGCTGCTTGCGCTTGCCGGGCTGGCTTTTTTGGTCGATGTCCTGCCGCAGGTGGAAGGCCAGACGGGCGTGTTCGCGCCAGCTGTGCTCTTTTTGATGTGGCTGGTGGGCGGCCTGGTG
>CDZP01003333.1_pt1 | contig 26610 bp, 20 predicted proteins | sample 554941 | NCBI WGS metagenome assembly CDZP01 (sample SAMEA3182064, study PRJEB8094) | gut metagenome | biome: human; feature: gut; material: Stool; isolation source: human stools | place: Canada | collected 2013-01-28
CCCGCCGTAATCTTTCCGCTGGTTCCGTCTACAATGATTTTCTTGTCGGCTGCTGAACCAAGGGTTACTTTATCGCCCAGTCCGACGGTATATTCTTTACCACCGGCCGCATTGGTTCCTTCCGTAACGGTTACATTGGCGTCTTTCGCTTTGACTGTCGTCGCTTTTGCCGTGCCGCCGATGGCCGCATTCAGCTGATCCACATTGACAGCGTCTGTCCCGGCTGTACCGGTCGCTACGTTGGTAATCTTCTGGTTATTCGCATTGATGCCGTTATTCGTTACATAGGTCTTTCCACCTACGGTCAGACCGTTATTATTGATCACCGTGCCGCCTGTTGTGACACTGTCCACTTTCACATCTTTAGCCAGTTTCACATTCAGCGCGCCGTTTCCGGATACTACGCCGATATTCCCGTCTGACAGTTTTGACGAGTCAGCGCCGCCTTTGATATCCAGCTGCTCGCCCAGTTTCTTATTGATAACTGTTGCGTCATCACCCTTAAAGTTCAGCCCTTTGCCAATCGTCGTGTTGATATTTGTAATATTTGTTGTATTGGTATCCTGCTGCGCTTTGGATGCGATATCTTTCAGCGTTATCTGTTTAGCATCGCTGCCATCTGCTTTTGCTACCGTCAGTACCATATCTCCGCTGGCATTCGGCTTATACACGCCATTACTGTTGTGGTCAGGGTTCGGTATCAAATGATGGTCACTGCCTGCTGCCGCCAATACTTTGCTCAGGTCTACATTGACTTTGCCTGTGTCGTTACGTTCCAGTGTCAGGGTCTTGCCGTCATTGGAAACGCTGCCGCTTGTGACATAGTTGTTTTTGAGTCCCGTCACATTGGCGGAAAGGCCATTCGTACCGGTCAAGGTTGCCGTGCCGTCGCCGTTTGCCTGGTAGGTTGCAGTGCCGCCTGTCACATACTTGTCTTTTGCTGTGACAATACGGTTAATGTCGCCGATATTGGCTGCATTCGTCACTACATTGCCGCCGCTGGCTACATTGGTGATCTGCTTGTTCCCCGCGTTGATGCCGGTGTTGTTGATCTTTACGTCACCTACAGTCACGCTGTTGAAGGTCGGATCTTTGCTTACGGATACAGTCAGCTTCCTTGTGGCCGGATCGTATTCCACACCTGCATTGTCTTTTGCCGCGAATTCAAGGGTTTCTCCTGCCTTGATCGCGCCCTGTTTGGTTCCTGCCTTTACATTAAAGCCCTCTTTCAGTTTTTCCACGTCCGACGCGCTGGCAATATTATTGATTGTGACCGTGCTTGCCGGTGTCGTCGGATGCGCCTTGTCTTCCACTTTCAGATCCACTTTGCCGTTGGCCACGGAATAGTTCCCGTCAGCCGCGTCAGGATTTTTGACCAGGCGGAAATCTGTCTTCGCCGCAGTCGTGGTGGAAATCGCATCAGACACTTTCTTCAGCTGATCCTCTGTCGCCGCTCTGCCGTTCACGACCACCGGATTCTGCACGTCCCAGTCCCTGTTGTCCAGACCGGTTACATAGCTCTTGTGGTCTGCCGAATCGACGCCCATTCTGGCGGTTCCTGCCGTCACACTGTTCAGGCCGGTCACATCTTTCGCCAGTTTTACATTCAGCGCACCGTTTCCGGATACGACACCGATATTCCCGTCTGACAGTTTTGATGCATCAGCGCCGCCTTTGATATCCAGCTGCTCGCCCAGTTTCTTATTGATAACTGTTGCGTCATCACCCTTAAAGTTCAGGCCTTTGGCAATGGTATTGTTAATGTTTGTAATATTTGTTGTATTCGTATTCTGCTGTGCTTTGGATGCGATGTCTGTCAGCGTAACCTGTTTCTTTTCGCCTTTTTCGTTCGCTACGGTCAGCACCATATTTCCGCTGCTGTCCGCTTTGTACTTACCCTGGCTTCCTGCTTCCGGATTTGCTACCAGATGGTAATCTTCCTTTGCCACCTCGGTGAATATTTTGCTCAGGTCTACATTGACTTTGCCTGTATCATTCCGTTCCAGTGTCAGGGTCTTGCCGTCATTGGAAACGCTGCCGCTTGTGACATAGTTGTTTTTGAGTCCCGTTATATTGGCAGTCAGGTTGTTCGTACCGGTCAACGCAGCCGTGCCGTCGCCGTTTGTCTGGTAGTCTGCGGTGCCGCCTGTCACATACTTGTCTTTTGCTTCGACAATACGGTTGATATCGCCGATATTGGCCGCATTCGTCGTTACATTGCCGCCGCTGGCTACATTGGTGATCTGTTTATTCCCCGCGTTGATGCCGTCTTTATTGATATAGGTATTTCCGTTGATGGTCAGGCTGCCGTTCGGACCGAGATCCACATCTTTTTTCAAGTTGTATTTTACGGTCGTTACCTTTCCGGACGCATCTTTTGTCACAGAAGCCGTTGTATTTGTCCCATCAGCAAAGTTGACTTTACTGCCATTCTTCACTGCATTCACATCACTGCCATTCCCCTGTGCTGTCCAGGAAGCATTGGATGTTACCGCTTTCAGTTGGGCCACATTGACGGCATCGGAATCATTCGTGCCGGCCGCCACATTGATGATCTGGCGTTTTACCGTATCTGATCCGACACTGACGGCGCCTGTCGTTCCTTTTGTCGCCTTAATGGCATTTACCTGTGCTGTGTCAGCACCGGAGGGAATGTAAGCATCGGATGTCTGCTGACGGTTGGAAACGCTGTCAGCGCCGAGTGCCACGCCGCCATCTACTTGGGAATTGGCATTAACACCCATGGCAATGGACTTTTTCCCCTTGCTGCGTGCCAAAGGCCCGATCGCCGTGCTGGCATCGCCTTCCGCCAAAGCATTGAGTCCCATGGCCATGGAAGCGTCGCCGGCGGCCTGGCTCATCGCGCCAAGTGCTACAGATGCCGTTCCGATAGCAGCCGTCTTGACATAGTAAGGTTTATCTCCCAAAGCAGCCGAACCAAGCGTCGCATCATTGGGTGCCTTATTATTCAGATTTTCATTATTCGCCAATCCCGGCAGAAGATTTTTCAGCTTTTCACGATCCAGCTCGATATCATCCGTACCGATTGCCACGGAAGAGTTTCCGATCGCCCTTGTGTCCGCGCCAACAGCCACCGCCTGCGATCCGTAAGCCTTTGCCACGCTGCCGATCGCCACGCTCTGTCCGTCAGGTTTTTCCACCGCGCCTGTAGTATGATCCACATTTTTGACCCTTATATTCGTCTCCGCGCCGGAACCGATTGCCACATCACCCCGAGTTCCGTAAGTATTGCTGTTGCTGCCGATTGCCACCTGTCCGGAACCGGGCCGCTGATGATACTTGGACTTGACCGTAGCCGCCCTGTAGCCCACAGCGATATCTTCATCAGACTGCACGCTGGATTCCGTACCGACAGCAACCGCATTATTGACGGACCGTATCGATGTCAGCTTGGTAATCCGTTTCGCGCTGCCGGTCAAGCTGACAGAACCTCCTCCATTCGTATCTTGATACAAATCACCGGCTTTGGCGGAAGTACCAAGAGCGATGGAATTAGTGCCGCTTGCCTTGGCATCATCACCGATGGCCATGACGCCTTTTTTATCCAGCTTCTCATCATCTCCGGTGACAAGCGGATTTGTGCTTGTCGCATTTTCCAAGGTCAACGCGCTGGCTTCACGCCCGATGGACAGCGATCCGGCGCCTGCCGCATGGGCATTGTTGCCGATGGCTGTAGTCCTTACATCATTAGCCGTTGCCGCATTGCCGATAGCAACAGAAGACGGTCCGTTGCCGATACTGTCATTCCCTACAGAAACAGAAGAACCCCCGCTGGCTTTGGCCGAATTGCCCACTGCTACACCGTTATTGGATTCAATAGACGGTATACGGGGATCCTTATTGTTTTCCGTTCCCGATTCCGCATTGTTGCCGATAGCCACACCGTCTTTCGCATATCCTTTGGCGCTTACGCCTTCCGCGATACTGTTGTTCCCTATCGCTTTTGCCTGGTGTCCGATAGAAATGCTCTGTTCACCCGACGAAACGGATCTCAAACCTACCGCAATCGTCTGCTTATTCTTCGATTCCGCCTGATCTCCAAGCGCTACCCCGTGTTCTCCCTCGACTACGGAACTGGAGCCAATCGCCACACCGCCGATCGCATTGGCCCCTGCTTTTGCCTGATGTCCCATAGCCATGGCATAGTTTGCCAATGTTTGTACTTTATACCCGAAAGCCAGCGCATAAGTACCATCTGCTTCCGCCTCTGTACCCTGGGCGACCGCATGAGGCTTCTTGGCTTTTGCACCATACCCGTAGGCAATACTGGAATCACCGGAAGCTGTCGCGCTGGTTCCTGCATGGATCAGTCCCGGCGCCGCATCCGCATCAGCAGGAAGCATACAGCCGGCAATCACCATGGCGCACAAAAGCGCGCGAAGCGGACGGATTCCCGTCACAGAGGCTTTATTATCTCTGCCGACCCTCTTCGTGATTTCCGAAACGACTATGTAGCAATTTTTCACCCTGCTCCATATAACCTTGTATACCTGATTCATACTTTAATCCCATCCTTTCTTTCATTACAAAAAATATTTTCCCCGGTGTATAAAAGCTTTGACCGCTTTTATCATTTACCCCTGTCTTCTTTACGCTATTTCCGGCCGGGGAACCCGTCTGCGCATTTGCTTCTTCGAAACCTCCACTGCAGGCTTCCCTTTATCATCCATTATGTTTCGTATATTCAGGAATTCATACTCCCGCAGTAAACATAAAAGTCATTCTACCTTATGTCTTAAGTTTTTTCAACCGTGACTTTTGTAAATATGAAATACACAGTATTTATGCGGTTTCTTCATTACTTAAAAATTGACTGCAAACCGATTTTCCTTTATGTTTTTCTATCTCCAAATCCAAACATCTATGGAACCCATCATTTTATGGACACCGCTTTATGTTCGCATTTGAACCCCCGTCAAGTCCTGTATCTCTATAAAACACAACTGAAATTTTTCTCAGACAGAATATTGTCCTAAAAGTCCGTAATCTTCTTCGTTATGACCGCCTCCATTTTCCATCATGCTGCTTTCTGAGGATACCGCTCCAAATCGAATTTTCCCCTCTGCGGATCCCGGTTCACGCCGGCTTTCAAGCATGTAAAAAGCGCCCTCGAAAACAGCCGCCCAAGCAGCCGTAAGAGCGCTTTTAAATTACTGTGTCCGGACATAGTGTCACATCTACTTCGTGACTTTTCCCGGATACTCCAATAAAACATACCCATTATCAAAACTCCCCATCACTCCTGCCCCCATCACTTCAGAGTTGCTCACCGCTTTCTGTCATTACCCCAATCACAAAAAAGCGGTTTGCCGACAGAAACGACACTCTCACCATCAAACTCCCATAGATAGTAAGAGCTCTGTCTCATGCTGCAGCAGGACTGTCATCAGCTTTGATTTTCCTTTATCCTAATCAAAACTGATGGCATGATTTTGATTCTTAACCGTATAGATTATACGATACCCCCCCATGAAATGCATATATTAATTCTGCATAGTTGTATTACTTTTTATAATCATAATATTCCCATTTTCTAATTTTATTGCAATGCGCACATTCCATCAGGTCTTGGTAAGCCATGCTGCCTACACAATCAAAACCCCCTTCATTATTTGACTGCATTTTCTCATTAATTTTCATACTAAGATTTACAGCATCACCAGCTACGGCATCAGTGATGAGCACGATTTCATACGCCACAAGCTTCTCTGAAATCGGTTCACTTCCCTCCTTATAGATAAGAGGGCTTGCTCATTTTCCATTCTATTCTTTTGAGTCATTCCTACAAGTAAGTATCTTCCGTCCGGCTTCGCCGGCCACCTCCTTATAAATAAGGAGGCTTACCCAATCCCTATTCTTCCCGTCAGAATCCCTTTCCTCAACACTGTAGCAAATCTTTTGTTGGCGCTTTGAATGACGCCTTACCGTATCTCGTCATTCTGAACGGGGGTAAGAATGCTGTATGAGAATGAGGAAAAAACACAACATGACACAGAGCGAAGAATCTATTACTCTGATGACACCTTACGGTTTTCCCCACCACGGTGACAGATCCTTCACATTCGTTCAGGATGACGACTAACGTTCTCCTCATTATGACGCCTTAACGTCTTATACAAGGATCATGGAGTCGACCGTTGGAAGGAGCTGTAGCGCACGCAGCGCGGCTGAGGATACTTAATCGCCATGATGACTCAAATCGTAAAAGAATAGTCAGTTTGCAGCTGACAGCTCACAGCTGATAGCTTTTATCTTCTTACCGTCTTCCCCCAACATAAAAACCGACCCATTATTTGTATGGATCGGTTCTTGTGTTGGGATCAAAGGGTTCCTGTCGTTTTGAGCCGTGTCAGCGCACGCTGGAGAGCAAGTTTAGCACGGTCGACATCAATCTCTTTGCTCTTGGACGCGAGCCTGTCTTCCGCACGTTTCTTCGCGGCTTGGGCACGGGCAATATCGATGGTATCCGCCAGCTCCGCCAGGGGGGCTACGATATTTACCTGATTGTCCTTTATTTCCAGGAAACCGCCAAATACGGCCACCTTTTGTTCCTTTCCGCCTTTAATGATGCGCACGGGGCACATTTCAAGAGCGGCTGCCAGAGGCAGATGGTTTTTCATGACGGCAAATTCGCCGTCCGCCGCACGGGCCACCACCATTTCCACGCCGGTTTCTCGATAAATCGGTCCGTCGGGGCTGATGACTTCCACGTGCATGGGATTCGTAAGGGTATCAGCCATGGCTTATTCCCCTTTCTTCATCTTTTCAGCCTTTTCGATCGCTTCATCAATTGTGCCGACCATGTAGAACGCGCCTTCAGGCATATCATCGTGCTGGCCTGCAAGGATTTCCTTGAAGCCGCGGATGGTTTCCTTCAGGGATACGTATCTGCCGGGGGAGCCTGTAAACTGTTCGGCTACGAAGAAGGGCTGAGACAGGAATCTCTGTACCTTTCTTGCGCGGGCTACGATGACTTTGTCATCATCGGAAAGTTCTTCCATGCCCAGGATGGCGATGATATCCTGCAGTTCTTTGTAGCGCTGCAGAATAGCCTGTACGCCGCGGGCCACTTCGTAATGCTCTTCACCCAAAACATTCGGGTCAAGGATACGGCTGGTGGAGTCCAGCGGGTCTACTGCCGGATAGATGCCCAGTTCCGCGATGGAACGGCTCAGTACGGTGGTAGCGTCCAAGTGTGTAAATACGCCTGCCGGAGCCGGATCCGTCAAGTCATCGGCCGGTACGTATACGGCCTGGATGGATGTGATGGAACCGTCTTTGGTGGAAGTGATGCGTTCCTGCAGTTCGCCGATATCGGTAGCCAGGGTCGGCTGGTAGCCTACGGCGGACGGCATACGCCCGAGCAGCGCGGATACTTCGGAACCTGCCTGTACGAAACGGAAAATATTGTCTACGAAGAGCAGGACGTCCTGTCCCTGTTTGTCGCGGAAATATTCGGCCATGGTCAAACCGGTGAGAGCTACACGCATACGCGCTCCCGGAGGTTCGTTCATCTGGCCGTATACCAGCGCAACTTTGGAAAGAACGCCGGAGTCTTTCATTTCTCCCCAGAGATCGTTCCCTTCACGGGTACGTTCGCCGACGCCGCAGAATACGGAGCAGCCGGAGTGTTCTGTCGCCACGTTATGGATCAATTCCTGGATAAGAACGGTCTTACCTACACCTGCACCGCCGAAGAGCCCGATCTTACCGCCTTTTGCATACGGAGCGATGAGATCGACGACTTTGATGCCGGTTTCAAAAATTTCGGTTGCCGGAGACTGGTCTTTAAAGGCCGGTGCCGGACGATGAATAGGCCAGTAGTCGGATGCCGGTACTTTTGTATCGTCATTGTCGACGGTCTGTCCGAGTACGTTGAAAATACGTCCCAGGCATCCGTCGCCGACCGGTGCTGCAATAGCACGGCCGGTATCTACTGCTTTCATTCCGCGTACCATGCCATCGGTGGAACTCATCGCAACGGTGCGGACTACGCCGTCACCTAAGTGCTGCATGGTTTCACAGATAACATCTACCGGAACAGTGCCTTCTTCATCTTTGACATGAATTGCGTTATAGATGGCAGGAAGTTCCTGATCGTCGGAAAAAGCGATATCGACGACAGCGCCCATGACCTGTACGACCTTGCCTACCTGTCCCTGCTGTTCATTTGCCATGAAGAAGCTTTCCTCCTTAATCAAATTAAGCCGGTTTATTCGAGAGCTGCCGCACCGCCGACAATTTCGGAAATTTCATTGGTGACCTGTGCCTGACGCGCTTTGTTGTACGTAAGGTTGAGGTCGGCAATTCTTTCCGTCGCGTTGTCAGTGGCAGCGGACATGGCCGCCATACGGCTGCCCAGCTCGGACGCCGCGGATTGCAGCATCGCATTATAAACCTGTACTTGTATATATTCAGGAAGCAGTTTGGAAAGCACTGCCGCCGCATCGGGAAGGAAAATATAGGGATCTTCCTCGATACGGAGGAAATCCTGTCTTTCTTTTTCCCATTCGCTGGCAGCCGCTTTTGCTGCTTCTTCCGTTTTTCCCTCAGCCGGCGCTTCAATGGGGAGCAGCCGGTCTACCCGGACCTGCTGGCGGAGGGCGGTGATGAATTTGGTATAAATAATATAAACTTCATCGACTTCTTCTTTTGTGAAGTATTCCACCATCTCCTTGGAGAGATCGATGGAATCCTGAGCCGACGGCTTATCAGAAAAGCCGAAATGATAGGTATCGGGATCATACCCGCGGAATTTCAGATAATTCTTCGCCTGTTTCCCGCAGACATATAAAGCGTATGCAGAACGATCCTTTCCGGAGATTTCCTGCAGGGTACGCTTCATCACGTTAGAGTTATAAGCGCCGGCAAGGCCTTTGTCGCCGCAAATGACGAGATATCCGACCTTCTTTACTTCGCCTGTCCTGAAGAGCGGGCTTGTAAATCCGGGTGTCACCGAAGAAGCACGGCGCAGGAGCTCTCCGATCTTTTCCGCATAAGGACGGGAGCCGTTTGCCTTTTCCTCCGCTTTGCGCAGACGGGCGGCGGCTACCATCTTCATGGCTTTCGTGATCTGCTGGATGTTGGTGACGGATTTTATGCGCCCTTTTATATCACGCGTACTTTCCAATCAGATCACCCCTCTACCGTTTCAGACTTTTCTTCTGTTTCGCTTTGTGCCTTGTAACGTTTCTTGAATTCATCAAGAGCTTCTCTGAGTTTCGCTTCATTTTCATCTGTCAGCTTCTTTTTATCCACGATATCAGCGCCGATTTCCGGATGGCTGCTGTGGAGGAAATTCAGAACCTGCTGTTCAAACCCGACAACCTGGTCTACGTCCACGTCATCAAGATACCCCTTGACGGCCGTGTAGATCGCCATAACCTGGTCTTCGACCGGATAGGGGGAATACTGCGGCTGCTTCAGAATTTCCGTCGTTCTCTGGCCGCGGTCGATCTGCGCTTTGGTGGCAGCATCAAGATCGGAACCGAACTGGGCAAATGCCGCCAATTCACGGAACTGTGCCAGATCCAGACGCAGCGTGCCTGCGACCTGTTTCATGGCCTTAATCTGTGCGGAACCGCCTACACGGGATACGGACAGGCCGACATTGATGGCCGGACGGATCCCGGAATAAAAGAGTGCCGTTTCCAGATAAATCTGTCCGTCCGTGATGGAAATGACGTTTGTCGGAATGTACGCACCGACATCGCCTGCCAGTGTTTCAATGATCGGCAGCGCGGTAATGGAGCCGCCGCCCAGCGCATCGGACAGACGTGCCGCACGTTCCAGCAGACGGGAATGCAGATAGAATACGTCACCGGGGTAAGCTTCGCGTCCCGGCGGACGACGCAGCAGAAGCGACATGGCGCGGTAAGCGACAGCATGTTTGGAGAGGTCGTCATAGATAATGAGGACATCTTTGCCCTGGTGCATGAAATGTTCCGCAATGGATACACCGGAGTATGGTGCAAGGTACTGCATCGGAGACCCTTCGGAAGCACCGGCATGTACGATGATGGAGTAATCCATAGCGCCGGCAGCTCTCAGCCGTTCGTATACACGGACGACATTGGAGTTCTTCTGCCCGATGGAAACATAAATACAAATGACATCCTGCCCCTTCTGGTTCAGAATGGTATCAATAGCGATGGCGGTCTTGCCTGTACCGCGGTCGCCGATGATCAGCTCACGCTGTCCGCGGCCGATCGGGACCATGGAGTCGATACATTTCAGACCGGTCTGCAGCGGGACGTTTACCGGCTGTCTGTCGGCAATGCCCGGAGCTTTGATTTCAATGTCGCGATAAGCGTCAGTCTTGATTTCGCCTCTGCCGTCAATCGGCTGTCCCAGCGCATTGACCACGCGGCCGATGACCGCATTGCCTACGGGAACCTGCATCAGACGGCCCGTTCTCTTTACTACGTCGCCTTCCTTGATGGTTTCCGCATTCCCCAGAAGAACGGCACCTACATTGCTTTCTTCCAGGTTCATGGCCATGCCGTAAACGCCGTTCGGCAGTTCCAGCAATTCACCGGCCATGCAGTTTTCAAGGCCATATACATGGGCGATACCGTCGCCGACTTCAAGAACCGTACCTACTTCATCGACATTGAGGTCTACTTTGTAATTTTCAATCTGTTTTTTAATGACAGATGTGATTTCATCTGAACTGATTTTCATATCCTGTAAGTCACCTCAATCTCTTTGCATCATTTGCGAGCGGAGCGCCGCAAGCTGACGGGCTATGGATCCGTCAATCAGACGGTCTCCCATCCGGACCGTGAATCCGCCTATCAAAGATGCGTCTACTTTCTGTTTCATGATAATTTTGCTTCCCGTGATTTCCACAAGTTTGGCTTTCAAAGCGTCCACCTGGGATTTGGTCAATGGAAACGCAGAGGTTACCACGGCTTCCTCCATGCCCATCCCATGATGCGCAAGATTGGCATAGACATCCGCCATGGCAGCAAAATCAGCGATGCGGCCTTTGTCGATAACAATATAGCAGAACTGTAAAACTATCGGCTGCACCTTATCTGCAAATAACTTATTTATAGTATCTTTCTTGACATCCTTAGCAAGCAGAGGATGGTTCAGAATCTCCCCGAGCTCTTTGCTTTTCCCTATGGTATCGACAATGAGGCGGAGATCTTCTTCCGTTTGTTCCAGGCAGTGCTGCTCTGCGGCAATTTCATAGATGGCTCGTCCGTACTTCTTTGCAAGGATTACGTTCTTATCCATGATTACTTACCTGCCCGCCCGGCATCCAGTCTTGCGATGCTTTCCGCTATGAGCCGGTCATTCGTATCCGGCGTCATATTTTTGCTGATGATCTTCGATGCAATATCACAGGAAAGAGCGGCCACCTGCGTCTTCAGATCCTCCAGGGCATCCTTGCGTTCCCTTTCGATCTGTTTAGCAGCCTGGACTTTTTCCCTCTCAATAGCCGCATGGGCCTCATCGATCTGCGCCTGGGCCTGTACCTTGGCCTCTTTTACGGCCTTGTCCACGATCCCCTGTGCGGCGACCTGGGCATTGGCAAGTTCCGCTTCCAGATCGGATTTGAGCTTGGCCGCCTCCGCGCTGGACCGGGCCGCGCTGTCCAGATCATTCCGGATCTTGTTCCTGCGGTCATCCATGACCTTCAGCACCGGCTTATAGCAGAAATGCGCCAAAACGGCAACGAGAATGATAAAGTTGAGGATTGAAATCAGCAGCGTACCATTTAATTCTACCAATGAAATCCCCTCCTTAGGCTAACAATGAATTTGAATTAGCCGAGGAAAGGATTGGCGAATACGAGGACGAGAGAAATAACGATAGCGATAATCGGAATAGATTCTACCAGGCCGATGCCGACAAGCATGGAAGTGAAGAGCTGGCCCTGAATTTCCGGCTGGCGGGTCATGCCGTCGATAGCGTGGGATGCTACTTTGGAATCGCTGAATGCGGCTGCAAATGCGGCAACTGCGGCAATCAGCGCAGATGCGATAAGGGAATACTGAACAACAATAGTCTGATCCATGGTAATGATTCCTCCTAAAAATGTAATGCCCCGGTTTTTCCGGATATAATGAGTACCGTTTCGCGGGCGGCGCCGGGCATTTTACGGAGTGCCGCTCCCATTCACCTGCACACCTTCACTTACTCCACGCTTTCCTTGAGATAAATGGAAGTCAGCGTAGTGAAAATGTACGCCTGGATCAATCCGACCACAAGGCTGAACACGACCCAGAGCAAAGGTACAAGCACAGGTGCCAACGCGTAGAGGATTTCCATCAGGATTTCCCCTGCCAGAATATTGCCGAATAGACGCATTGCCAGTGTCACCGGCCGGGAAAGTTCTTCTACAATATTGATGATCACGAACGGCGGCATGGGTTCAAAGAAATGTTTCAGCCATTTGCCGAATCCCCTGTTCCTGATATAAACGAAATGAATACATAATGTGCCGGTCAGTGCCAACCCCAGGGTCGTATTCACATCATTTGTCGGAGACGCCGTCAGATGGGCTGTCGGCAGAAGCCCGATCTCATTGGCCACAAAGATGAACATGAAAAGCGTCAGCAGGAAATAAACAACCTTTTTATAATGCGATCCCATATTTTTCTCAAACTGGGAGCATAGCGGCTCAATGATCATTTCCACCGCATTCTGGATACCGCTTGGAACGAGCGAACGCCCCCGGCTCGCAGCAAAGACGATAATAAATACTATGAGAGCAGTAAGCCATTGTGTAAAAATCGTATCCAGATTGACCGACATTCCGAAAAGCTGTGCAACCATATGTGTACCTGTATGAAGATGCATAGTCTCACCCCCTCTCTGTTTTGGACGTCAGGAAAATATTATTATTCTTATTCCACACTATTGCCTTGCCCAGATAGTAGCAGGGAACAGTGACAATAAGCCCGCCAGGAAGCCGAGAATGGAAAGCGGTGTCCACAAAACCACCGCCACCGCCAGCCCCGCTTCCACAAAAAGCCGGGAACCTGCAAGCGCGGCGCCCATCTGGCCTATGTAGGCCGCGTCCCGCTCTTCTTTCTCCCAGTGGATGTAACGCTGTTTCATGTACAAGAAAAAAAGAATATGAAATACGACGCCGGCGGCAAATCCTGCCGCTACAGTCCATTCCCACTTCAAAAATGCGGCGGCCGCGCCGACAGCGCCTATGGCTGCCAGACGGCTGACCACTCTATCCGCAAAAGCAGGGAATACCGTATCATACTTCATTTCTTACTTTCCTATCATTTTTCTAATTATGGCCCACAATCCGGATATGGCGCCCAAAAGGGATAACCCGATAAGGCCGAAAGGATACGTCCCCAAGTATTCATCACACTTAAGCCCGCCCCAGATACCGAGGCCGATACAGGAAAGAAGTGTCATGCCCGCTCCGCCTGCCACAGCGATACTGCGCATCGGATTGAACTCTTTTCCTTTATCTCCCTGTCCTCCGGCATTCTTCATGGCCATCTCCGGCATGTGCATATCATGAAAAACTGCACGCAAAATACGTACAGCTCTACCCATACAAAGTTATTGTAACATATGCGGATTTACTTAGCTATAAATTTAGACGGTTTTTTATGAGAAATCCCCTCCGCATACAAAAGCGTCTCCACGATGCGCCCGGCGGATCTGCCGTCACCGTAAGGATTCACTGCTTCCGCCATCGCATGATATGCCGCCTCATCGGTCAGCAGTCGGTATGCCGTCTGATAAATCTTCTCTTCCCCGGTGCCTACCAGTTTTACCGTCCCCGCCGCTACCGCTTCGGGGCGCTCTGTCGTATCGCGAAGGACAAGGACGGGTTTCCCCAGGCTCGGCGCTTCCTCCTGTATGCCGCCTGAATCGGTCAGCACAAGGGCGGACCGCGCCATCAGATTCGTGAAAGGCTCATACTCCATCGGTTCCACAAGATGGATGCCCGCAGCACCGTCCAGCTCTTCCTCCACCGCTTCACGGACAAGAGGATTCCGATGGACAGGAAATACCACTTCCGTATCTGGTACGGTTTCCACCAGCCGGCGGAGCGCACGGTACACATGATGCATGGGCGCGCCTAAATTTTCACGGCGGTGGGTGGTCACAAGGATGACGCGCTTGTGTTCTTCAATCGCCTGTATTTCTTCATCTTCAAAAGTATAATCTTTCTTTACCGTCGAAAGGAGCGCATCAATGACGGTATTCCCCACGACAAAAATATTTTCATCCTTTTTATTTTCACGGAGCAGATTTTCCCGCGCCGTTTCCGTCGGGGCAAAATGAAGACTGGCCAGGACGCCCGTAAGCTGGCGGTTCGCCTCTTCAGGAAAAGGGGCCGCCAGATCTCCCGTGCGCAGCCCCGCTTCCACATGTCCGACTTTGATCTGCCTGTAAAAAGCGGCAAGCGACGCGGTAAACGTCGTCGTCGTATCCCCATGGACAAGGACATAATCCGGTTTTTCCTTTTCCAGTACTTCTTCCAGTCCGCGAAGGACGCGGGAAGTGATGTCATACAGGGACTGTCCGCTCCTCATGATATCCAGATCGTAATCGACGGGCAGCTTGAAAAGATCCACCACCTGATCGAGCATTTCCCGATGCTGCGCCGTGAGGCAGACCTTTGTTTCTATTTCGGGATGCGCCAGAAGCGACTGCACGACAGGAGCCATCTTTATCGCTTCAGGCCGCGTGCCGAAAACCGTCATGACTTTCACAGGACTACTCCTTTTCATAAAACAAACTGATACAATGAAATATTTCTGTCAATTCCTTTTTTATTTCTCATCCTTTTCCGTCGGCGGAAGAACGACCTCTCTCATGACGCCGAGTTTCTTCGCCCAGAAAATAAACACCCCGAGTGTGAGAAGGATCACCGCCACACCGAGAAATGGATTCAGCCTCACCACAAGGAGCGCCGCTGCCGAGAAAAAAGCTGTCAGCGCGTACATGACCAGCACCACCTGTTTCTGCGACAATCCCGCCGCCAGAAGACGGTGGTGGAGATGGTTCTTGTCCGGTGAAAAAATCGGCACCCCTGACTGCCTGCGCCGCACGATAGCAAGTACCGTATCGGTAATGGGCACGGCCAGCGCCACCAAAGGCACGATAAGGACTGCGGCAGCCGCCGTCTTCATAGATCCCATGACCGACACCGCGGCAATCACATACCCAAGGAACATGGATCCCGTATCGCCCATGAAAATTTTAGCCGGATTGAAATTATACTGCAGAAAGCCGAGGCACGCCCCCGTCATGGCTACCATAGCGGCAGCCGATATCCACTGCCCCATCTGGAATGCAAGAAAGGCAATGGCAATAGACGCTATCGTGGCGATCCCCGCAGCAAGCCCATCAAGACCGTCAATAAGATTGACCGTATTGATAAATCCGATGATCCAGAAAATAGTAAGCGGTACGGAAATAAAGAGAGGAAATTCAATGATCCCCATATAGGGAAGATCGATCCAGTCAATATTTACATCAAAGAATATCACAAGCACGGCGGCAGATAAGATCTGCCCGAGAAGTTTCACCTTGGCGGGAAGAGACACGATATCATCTGCAATCCCCACAAAAACAAGACAGGTCGCGCCGATCATAATCCCTGTCATTTCATAAGTAAAGCCCACCGTAAGAATGACGGATACCATAAACCCTGCGTATATGGCAAGCCCACCCAAACGGGGGACCAGTCCGTGATGCACCTTCCGTGCGTCCGGCTTATCCACGGCGCCGATCTGCACCGCGAAATTTTTTACGGCCGGCGTGAGAATAAACGTCACGGCAAGCGCGGCAAGGAACGTGAACGCGTAAGCGAACAACGAACCACCTCCCCTTTCTATGTATATGGTTATTTTAGCACAACTGATGAAATATTGTTGCCCGCCTGCGGCCTCGAAATAAAGCGGAGCCCAAAAGAAGCGGGAACCACAAAAGAAAGGCACGCGAAACGGATCACAGCATTTCCGGATCCCGCGCAGCAAAAAACCTCACGGCTGTTTGATCGAAATCATTCCGCCATGAGGCTTTTCATTTTTACTGTTTCGCGCGAATAACGACGCAGCGGTACGGCGCTTCTCCGTCGCTTTCTGTAGACACCGCGCCGTCACTCTGGAGCGCCAGGTGGATCATGCGGCGGTCACCCGCCGACATCGGTTCGAGGCGGATTTCTTCCCCTGTACGCTTCACCTTATCCGCCAGGCGGTGCGCCAGCGATTCCAGCGTCTGTCTGCGGCGCTGCCGATAGTCCTCCACATCAAGGAGCACGAAGTAATGGTGGCGGAAATTTTTATTTGCCGCCAGATTTGTCAGGTACTGGAGCGCGTCCAGCGTCTGGCCGTGCTTTCCGATAAGGATGCCCAGACCCTCGCCGTGAAGGTTGAAAAGAATGCGTTCTTCATTCACCATCTTTTCAAGCTGCACTTCCATCTTCATTCCTTTGAAAACACCCGTCAGGAAACGTTTCGCTTCTTCAGCAGCTTCTTCCTGCTCTTCCGCGGAAAACGGAGTTTCCTCACGGCCGCGTTTTTCCTTCTTCACCGTAAGAACTTCTTCCGTATCACCGCCGGCCATGACGTTTTCCCCCGGCTCCTCCGCAGCGGAAACGGTTTCTTCCTCTCCGTCTGCAGCCCCGGCAGCAGCCGAAGTCATGTCCCCGGCAGTCTCCGCAGCATCTTCCGTTTCTGATCCTGCCGCGCCGATCTCGACAACGGCATCTTTCTTGTTAAACAAACCGAAAAGTCCGCTTGAGGGCTGTTCAATGACACGGATCACTGCTTCTGCACGGGAAAGCCCCAGCTTCTTCAATCCTTCTTCCACTGCTTCGTCAACGGTTTTTGCGGTAATTCTGACAGTTTTCATAGTTATCCCTCCGCTTTCCCGGAACTATCCCCGGCCTCTGCCGTCTTTTCAGCAGAAGCCGTTTTTTCTTTTTCATCACCGGCCTTCGGTGCTTCATCGGCTGCCGGTTTCTTTGCTACCTTTTTAATAATTTTTCTGCGGATAATCTTTTTCCTCTTTGTCTTAGCCACAGCCTCTTCATCGGTATGGACAGTGACTACGCCTTTTTTCGAAGGCCCGTTTATCATTTCCTTTCCCTTTTCCCCGCGGAACATGATAAGCTGCTGGAAAAACTGGTAAACATTGCTCACCACCCAGTAAATCACCAAACCGCTCGGAAAATGAAGAGACATCCAGCCGATCATAAGAGGCATCATGAAAAGCATCGTCTTTTGGTTGCCCGGCGCATCTTTCGGTGTCGTCTGCCAGGAAACAAGGAACGTGGACGCGGCGGAAAGAACAGGCAGGATGTACGTGCCGTCTTCCGACGCCAAACTTTCAATCCAGAGAAAACCCGCGTGGAGAGGGTCATAACTGAACCCCTGTATCGCATAGTACATCGCGATAAGGAAAGGCATCTGTATGAGCAAGGGCAGGCATCCTGCCATGGGGGACGCATTATGCTCTTTGTACAGACGCCCCATTTCCTGCCGCATCATGGCAGGGTCATTTCTGTACTTCTTCTGGATTTTCTGGATCTCCGGCTGTATTGCCTGCATCGCTTTCATGGAACGGATCTGTTTCACCGCGAGGGGAAGCAGCAGCGTCTTAATGAGTATCGTCAAAACGACGATAGCAATGACGTAATTGGGAAATCCAAGACCGGAAGTAAATTCATAACAAATCTGCAGGCCGATGCGCATCAGATCGGCAATCATGCCTACAATAGCCGAGAGTACGGGAATCTGGAAATCAGATCCGCCTCCGCCAAAGCCAAGATTCATAATTTCTCCTTATACGGCCTCTATTTCAGCCGCCTAAATGTTCCCGCTTTCTAAATTTCAAAAGCGGGATGAGACAAGAATGCAGAAACTCTACTAAATTCATGGCGTGACAAGATAACAAAACGCGAAAGATAAACGAAAGATAAAAAAGCGGCGCCTCATCAAAAGCGCCGTACATTGCCTGTCGGAAAAGCCTTATGGAACAGGGTCATAACCACCCTTATGGAAAGGATGGCACTTCAAGATCCGCTTTAACGCGAGCCATCCGCCTTTCAGCGCGCCATATTTCTCCACCGCTTCCAGCGCGTAAGTGCTGCAGGTGGGAGTGAAACGGCAGCATGGCGGTTTCAGGGGAGAAACATATTTCCTGTAAAATCGAATAAGAACGATCAGCGCCGTCTTCATCATGCCCCCTCCAGCATGCCCGCTTTACGCCACAGCGCAAGCAAAGCCTTTTCCGCTTCGCTATACGTCGCTGTCGTCAGAAAAGCGGCGGCAAGCAATATGGCTTCATAATGGGAAGAAAGTTCATGACGATGGAGGCGGTAAACCTCTTTCATCAGGCGCCTTGCCCGGTTGCGCGCCACGGCATTGCCGATGCGCTTCGTCGTCACAAACCCGATCCGGACAGGTTCCCGTTTCGTCCTGACCACGTACATAAGTCCCGCGCGGTTGCTGAAACGCCGGCCGGCCGAGTATATACGCCGGTAATCCCTATTTTGCCGGATACGGAAATCACGGTGAAGCGGGTACTTCTTCTCCTGCTTCGATTCTGACTCAGGCACTTAATACCTTTCTGCCCTTGGCTCTTCTTCTTTTCAGAACAATACGGCCGGCTTTCGTCTTCATACGGGCGCGGAATCCGTGGGTATGTTTTCTCCAGTGGTTATTAGGCTGGAATGTCATTTTTGCCATCAGTGAACACCTCCTTACTGCGTCCTGTGTATTCACACACCATAACATGCTAATTATAGCTAAACGGCCATCAGATGTCAAACGAAAATACTTCACACACTCCGCTTTTCACGAAGAAATCAGTACCGCATTATGACGCCTTATCGTTTCCCTCATTATGACACTCTTTCCTTCAAGCGTCATTCTGAACGGAGTCAAGAAAGCCTTGAGGGAAAGATGGGAAACGGGATAGTGGCACGGAGTGAAGAATCTATTACCTCACTTTCCCCTCTTGATTCCTGATAAAGAAAAAAGGAAACGGTCTCCCGTCTCCCTTATTTGCCTTTCCGCATCACCTATTACAGTGCGGACCTCTGCAAGTTTCCCGGTCATCACCGTTTCTCTCCGTAACACCGCAGACTCCCCGCTCACCGTTTTCTCCGATGGGACAGAGCTGTACATTTTCATCCTGCGGCGGATTATCTCCGCCATCATACGCGGCAAAACCGCCAACTACCCCGCCTGCAATCAGTGCCGCGGCAAGTATTGTTTTCTTCCACATAAGAACACCTTCTTTCAAAGCTAAAGCTTATTCATATATTTATATGTATCTATTATAACACACCCTGTATAGTGCTTTAGTGACAGGGAACGGCAAAACGCCATCTGAAGCGAATGTGAAGGATCTGCACCCGCGATGAGGAAGACCATAAGAAGATAAAAGCTATCAGCTGTGAGCAGTCAGCTGCAAGCTGTTAGCCGTTAGCTGTGAGTTAAAAGCTGAAGCAGATGATTTCCATTAGGTGTCATACGAAATATCAGCAAAGGATTTGCTGTTGTAGTAAGGGGAGCGTTAATCGTCATCCGAAGCAAATGTGAAGAATCTATTACCGTGGTGAGGAAAACCGTAAGACGTCATCAGAGGCATAGATTCTTCACTCTGTGCCACTATCCCGTTTCCCATCTTTCCCTCAAGGCTTTCTTGACTCCGTTCAGAATGACAGCGGACGGCAAGGCGTCATCCTGAGCAAATGTGAAGGATCTATGACCGTCCGCTTATCCCCCACCCACATAAAAATACGGTACCCACCACATTTGACGGATACCGTACTTTCTGTTTTTTATACTATTTCCTTATACCTGTTTTGTTTACCATTCCGGGTTACGCTTCCGGTGAAATATGAGAACCATACACATCACGGTAGTCACCCTTTTCTTTATTGCTTTCATTATTGACACGGACGCGTTCCACCTTATTTCTGTCATTGTCCTTGCCGGAAATACGGTCGACACGGGTGCGATCCAGATCCTTTATCCGATTGATTTCAGGATCGAATTCACCGATGGCCTTTGCCATGTCGCTGTCAATGGGTGCGCCGTTCTGCAGGGCGCGGTAAATAATGGCCGCAAATTCATAGCGGGTCATGGAACGGTCACCCTTGAACTCTCCATCCGGATACCCTTCCAAAAGACCTCTGTCTGCCAATGATTTCACATAAGAATATGCCCAGTGGTCTTTCGGCACATCGGGGAAATTAACATCCTTCATTACCGATGCTCCCGACTGCATGGCTCCGCGCATGGCTTTAATCTCAGCACTCTGCGCCTTGACAATCGCTTTCAAGTCCTCCACTTCCTTGGCCAAAGCCACCCGTGATGTGGATACATGGTTGCCCTGTCCCAGCTTCACGCTGACTCCGGCATTCACCATGTTTTCTCCTCCCCCGAAGGAGCCTCCCACGCTGAACATGGTGTCTTCATTAGGACGGTAGAATGCGCCTACCGATACCGCATGGGCGTCTTTGTAGTTGCCGTAGCCGGCTGCTACATCCCACTTGTCATCCGGGTCGAAGTCCAGCGGGTGGAGGGCTGCCAATGCCGCCGCTCCTGCTCCTACTCTGTCCATCCGGTCTCCCAGTTCATTGACGGCTCCTCCTATGTTGTTGATTGTCTGGTTTGTTTTCCACAGCTGCCCCCCGTTGACGGCGTCAGTGCTGTTTGCGCTGATGTCTCCGGCTGCTACGTTGGTGATTTTCTTGTTCCCTGCGTTGATGCCGCTGTTGTCGATTTTCACGTCTCCCACGGTCAGGGTGTTGGTGGTCACACTGTTCAATCCTTTCAGGTCTTTGGCCATGCGGACTTTCAGGTTGTTATTGCCGTCGGATACGACGCCGAGGTTGTCTTCTGTGGTCAGTTTGTTTGTGTCTGTAATGCCTCCGACGACGTTCACCTGTTCGTTCAGTTTCTTCTTGATGACGTTTCCTGTATCGCCGCCGTATTTCATGCCGTCATTTAGGGTAGCCACTTCTTCTTTGCTTCCGTCCGGTTTTTCGTATACGATACGGGTCGTGGTCGTCCCCGGCGCGCCGTCTACTCCGGGCTTGCCGTCACGGGTAACGGAGATGTTTGTTGTTACGCCGTCTTTTCCGTTGATGCCGATTTTTCCGTCTTTGCCATTTTCACCTGTAGCGACGATGGTTTCGACTTTCAGGTTTTTATTCATCTTCACGTCGATTGTCGTATTTCCGGCAGGGTCCTGCGTGATAAAGGTTTTAAGGTTTTCTCCGCTGTATTCCGTATCGGCCGCGGTACCTTCTCCTTTCACGGTTATCTTGGAGCCCAGTTTATTGGTTTTTGTGCCGCCTGCATTGGCATCGAACTGCAGGCCTTTGGCGATTACATCATCCAGATTGGATTTGGAGGCGACATCCTTAATCGTAACGGTTTCCGTCTTGTCCGTATGATTCTTATCCTGTACGGTTAAATCGATATTTCCGTTGGTATCGACTGTATAAGACCCATCCGCACTGGATGCGTTTTGTACCAGCCGATAATCGGTGGCCGCTGCACTTTGATTATTGATGGCTTCGGTAACCGTCTTCAACTGATCTTCTGTGGCGGCACGCCCGCTGACGGCCGTCGGGTTCGTTACATTCCAGGTCTTATTATCTAAACCTGTTACATAATTACCGGTTTCATTAGCTCCGGCTGCATTAGCCACTGTTTGGCCGCCCATCGTCACACTGCCGGCTTTCACCGTATCCGTAGCGGTTACTGTCTTCACATGAATGTCTTTGTTGAGTTTTACGCCAATTTTCGTATCGTCACCGGTTTGAGTGATTTCCGTCGTAATATTATTATCGCCGTTAACGGTGACCTTGGAACCTAATTTGTTCGTTTTTTCACTGTTATTATCCGCATCGAAACGAAGGCCTTTATTGATCACTTCATTTTTAGCGTCATGCAATTGGCCGCCGTTCACCGCGTCTTTGGATCCGGCTGCTACCTGACCGTCAGCCACATTGGTTACTTTTTGGTTATTCGCATTGATGCCGTTATTGGTTACATAGGTCTTTCCGCCTACGGTCAGCCCGTTATTATTGATCACCGTATTGCCCGTTGTGACGCTGTCCACTTTCACATCTTTGGCCAGTTTGATATTCAGCGTATCTGTCCCGTTGGATACCACGCCGATATTTCCGTCTGTCAACTTAGATGTATCTGCCACGCCGCCGACGATATTTGTCTGTTCGCCTAATTTCCGTGTAAACTTGTTAGCCGCGGCGGCCGCAGCTTTCACATCGCCCGCATAGGCCACGCCTTTATCTATTTCCGAGGTCACCGCATACAGCTGGCTGCCGTTGATAGCATCGGTAGAGGCAGCGGAAATACGGCCAGCCGCTACATTGGTGATCGTCCGCTCACTGCCTGCCTTGCCTACACTGACTGTAGAAGCCGGATTAGTCCCTGCAAAATTATGTGCTGTTCCATTGATCGTTGCGGAGAGTGTCGCCACAGCTGCCGCCGTTTCCGAACCGGCACCGAGGGCTATGGCATTTTCATTGGCCGCTTTTGCACCTGTACCGATAGCCACAGAATTAGTACCTGTCGATTTGACTGTTTCACCGACTGCAATGGAAGATGCCCCGCTGGCCTCACTGTCCCAGCCTATAGCAGTAGAATTGACTCCTTTCGCCGTGGAGTTTGCCCCCAATGCACGGGCACCCGCAGCCAGGGCTTTTGCACCATTACCAATGGCTACGCCCCAATCCCCTCTGGATTCAGATCCGTTCCCCATGGCAATGGCCCCGCCATTAGCAGCCTTCGCATCATTACCGAAAGCCATGGAGGAACCGCCCCAGGCTCTGGCATTGGAACCGAAGGCCTGGTCATTATCCTTGCCTATAATATTTCCGGCCTCATCTATACCGGCGCTGGCCGTATTACCTAAGGCAAAGCCGTTCGTAGATTGTGTCCGAGCTTCGTTACCGATGGCCACACCGTTATTAGCAATTGTACGTGCATTACGGCCGATCGCCACTGCCTGCGCACCTTGGCCGATAGTACCGGTACCGAGAGCAATCGTATTGATATCTTTGGTTGTCGCATCATGCCCGATTGCGATCCCTCCGCTCTTATCAGTAATCCCCGGTGTTGCCGTGGCGGGGTTTACTGTAACATTCGCACCATTCCCGATGGCAATCCCGTTCTGGCTTGATACTGAATCCGGATCTCCCTTGCCGACAGATGCGGTATTCCCGATGGCCACGCTGTGCGATGACAGTGCCTTCGACAGAATACCGTAAGCGGAACTGTTCACCGCCGCCGCCTCTGCCTGGTCGCCGACAGCAAGAGAATGTAAAGCTGACGATTTAGACAGGGATCCTATGGCAGTCGCCCCCTGGCCAGTAGCCTTCGCCTGATCGCCGATAGCAATGGCATAACTATTCGTTGCCCGTGTCCTGCTTCCGAGGGCCACCGTATACTGCCCTGCCGTTTGAGCATCATCCCCGACGGCTATGCTGTTGTTCGGATCTACCACTGCTCCGTTTCCGCCCTTAAACGATGCTTCCGCCACCCCCGGCATCAGGCATCCAGTAAGGGCAAGAGCACACAGAAAAGCATGGAAAGACAGGCTCTTCTTTTCAGAAACTGCTCCATTTTTCCCGCAGCTACCGGCTATTTCCGAGACCACCACATAGCAGCGCCTTACCCGGCTCCAAATGACTTTGTAAATCTGATTCATAATTTTCCCCCCTTATACTTTATCTTTAAACTTATTAATAAATCAAAGAATAATCACTTTTATCAAAACAACCGGCTTCTATTTTATACGCAATGAATTACTTACCGGCTGCGATATGCGAACCGTATATGTCGCGGTAATCACCCTTTTCTTTATTGCCTTCATTGTTGACACGGACGCGTTCTACTTTATTCCTGTCATTATCTTCGCCGGAAATGCGGTCTACCCGGAAACGATAAGCTTCTCTTACCTTTTCCATCTCAGGACCAAATTCTTCCATAGCTTTACCCATATTTCCATCAACAGGCGCCCCATTCTGCAGTGCGCGGTAAATAATGGCCGCAAATTCATAGCGGGTCATAGAACGATCCCCTTTGAATTCACCATCCGGATAGCCTTCCAAAAGACCTCTGTCTGCCAATGATTTTACATAAGAATATGCCCAATGGTCTTTCGGCACATCGGGGAACTCTACATTCCTTACAGGCTGTCCCGCCATCTGTCCGATGATCTGCCGGAACTGTTCATTTTGTGCTTCCAGACGGGTAACCGCATCTTTCAGGTCGACGATTTCTTTTGCCATAGCTACTTTGGATGTGGACACATGGTTGCCCTGTCCCAGCTTCACGCTGACTCCGGCATTCACCATATTTTCTCCTCCTCCGAAGGAGCCTCCCACGCTGAACATGGTGTCTTCATTAGGACGGTAGAATGCGCCTACCGATACTGCATGGGCGTCTTTGTAGTTGCCGTAGCCCGCTGCCACATCCCACTTGTCATCCGGGTCGAAGTCCAGCGGGTGGAGGGCTGCCAATGCTGCCGCTCCTGCTCCTACTCTGTCCATCCGGTCTCCCAGTTCATTGACGGCTCCTCCTATGTTGTTGATTGTCTGGTTTGTTTTCCACAGCTGCCCTCCATTGACGGCGTCAGTGCTGTTTGCGCTGATGTCTCCGGCTGCTACGTTGGTGATTTTCTTGTTCCCTGCGTTGATGCCGCTGTTGTCGATTTTCACGTCTCCCACGGTCAGGGTGTTGGTGGTCACACTGTTCAATCCTTTCAGGTCTTTGGCCATGCGGACTTTCAGGTTGTTATTGCCGTCGGATACGACGCCGAGGTTATCCTCTGTCGTCAGTTTGTTTTCGTCTGTAATGCCTCCGACGACGTTCACCTGTTCGTTCAGTTTCTTCTTGATGACGTTTCCTGTATCGCCGCCGTATTTCATGCCGTCATTTAGGGTAGCCACTTCTTCTTTGGTTCCGTCCGGTTTTTCGTATACGATACGGGTCGTGGTCGTCCCCGGCGCGCCATCTACTCCGGGTTTGCCGTCACGGGTAACGGAGATGTTTGTTGTTACGCCGTCTTTTCCGTTGATGCCGATTTTTCCGTCTTTGCCGTTTTCACCTGTAGCAACGATGGTTTCGGTTTTCAGGTTCTTGTCCATTTTGACGGTGAGGTTTCCGTTCGCATCGGCAAAGGTTTTGATGTTTTCACCGGAGTATTCGGAGGCAGCTTTTGTCCCTTCTCCTTTGATGGTGACTTTGTCTCCCAGGTTCCGGTGGAATTCTCCGTCGTTGCCGGCAAAGTCCATGCCTTTTTTCGTCAGTTCTTCAGATGTATTGGTAATCTTTTGGTCTACGGCTTTGAGCTGGTCTTCTGTGGCGGCCTGTCCACTGGTGAAGTTGTTCGGATCCCAGGTTTTGTTGGTCAGTCCGTTAACGGTTCCGTCTTTCCCGTTGATTTTCACTTTTCCGGCATCGATGTTTCCTGTCGTGCCGTCAATGGTGACTTTGTCTCCGGCTTTGATGATGCCGGTTGTTCCGTCGATGGATACCTGTTTGGACGGATCGGTTCCCAGTGTGACTTTGTCGCCGAGTCCGACAGTATATTCTTTGCCACCTGTTCCATTGGTTCCTTCGGTGACGGTTATATTGCTGTCTTTGGCTTTGACTGTCGTATGCTGGCCTGCCAGTGTCTTTACGTCATGCAGCTGGCTGCCGTTGACGGCATCGGTGCTGTTTGCGCTGACGTCACCGGCTGCTACGTTGGTGATTTTGTTGCCGCCGTTGTCAAGGCCGTTCTTGGTGAGGGATACGGTGTTTCCGGCCGCGCCATTATTGATCGTAACGCCGTTATTGTTTATAACTGTATCGCCGGTTGTCACGCTTTCGAGGCCTTTCAAGGCTTTGGCAAGACGGACTTTCAGGTTGTTGCTGCCGTCGGATACGACGCCAAGGTTGTCTTCTGTGGTCAGTTTGTTTTCGTCTGTAATGCCTCCGACGACGTTCACCTGTTCGTTCAGTTTCTTCTTGATGACGTTTCCTGTATCGCCGCCGTATTTCATGCCGTCATTTAGGGTGGCCACTTCTTCTTTGGTTCCGTCCGGTTTTTCGTATACGATACGGGTCGTGGTCGTCCCCGGCGCGCCGTCTACTCCGGGCTTGCCGTCACGGGTAACGGAGATGTTTGTTGTTTGGCCGTCTTTTCCGTTGATGCCGATTTTACCATCTTTGCCGTTTTCACCTGTGGCAACGATCGTTTCACTTTTCAGGTTCTTATTCATCTTCACGTCGATTGTCGTATTTCCGGCAGGGTCCTGCGTGATAAAGGTTTTAAGGTTTTCTCCGCTGTATTCCGTATCGGCCGCGGTACCTTCTCCTTTCACGGTTATCTTGGAGCCCAGTTTATTGGTTTTTGTGCCGCCTGCATTGGCATCGAACTGCAAACCTTTGTTAATCACATCATCCAATTTGGATTTGGACGCGATGTCCTTTAATTTTACAGTTTCTTTCTGGCCTGCATGGTTTTTATCTTCTACAGTCAGATCGATATCGCCGTTGGTATCGACCGTATAAGACCCGTCCGCACTGGATGCGTTTTGTACCAGCCGATAATCGG